>Ga0154020_10000662_pt1 | contig 42185 bp, 33 predicted proteins | sample Klosneuvirus_201_FD_109709 | JGI IMG/M metagenome (GOLD analysis project Ga0154020, IMG submission 109709) | Active sludge microbial communities from wastewater, Klosterneuburg, Austria - Klosneuvirus_20160825_MG | ecosystem: Engineered > WWTP > Aerobic digester > Activated sludge | place... | reverse complement strand
GGTATGTTTATTTTTCACACGCTGTCTGGCCCTCATTTTCTTAACCATAGTGCTGTGCGCCTTGCCATGGCCCATGACCATATTTCCTATACACAGGCAAAAGAGCTTGTTCAAGAGCAGGCAAATCTGGCACTTGCAGATGCTGAAAATAAGCAAAAAAAGTCACTCAACCAAGCTCAAGAATCTGCCATTATGGAAAGAGTTGCTCTGCAGTATTTCAAAAAAAATTGGATGCAGAGTTTTAAACACTGTGCTATCAACATTTTCAAGACAACATTTTCGCTCTATTCATCAGAGCTTTTAGTTATTGAACAGCATGGTAAACTGCCGGCATATGAAGAGCATCGAAGTTTGAAATTAATGATTAAGCGATTTTTATTTCCCGAGGTAAAAAATCCATTTATTCGTTTTTTCATTTATTATGAATTAGTCCTCTGGATTTTCGTTTTAATTGGTTTTTTAGGCTATGGAATAAGTTCTTTGTTTTATTCCGCGTGGTTTGGTAATGTAATCAGACTTATGCCATTTATCTTGTTGTTTTTAGTTTTGTCATGCGCATGTGGATTTGCTCGACTACGTTTGCCAGTTGAGCATTTTTTAACTATGTTAGCGATGGCATTTTGGGTGAATGTGCTGAGAATAAAAAAGTGAGAAGTTTATGCGTTTGGATACGATTTTAGCCAGTTGTGCTGAACATAAACATGGAAAGAGAGTGAAATGAAAAAAAAACATGCAGTGATTATAGGTGCTGGGCCGGCTGGGTTGACCGCAGGTGTTGAACTCTTAAAAACTGAAAATTTTGCAGTGACCGTTTTGGAGCGCGATTGTGTGGTCGGAGGGCTTGCAAAGACCACCACCTATAAAGGTTGTAAATATGACATCGGTCCCCATCACTTTATTACCGACTCACCAAAAATTCAGCAGTGGTGGGAAGAGTTGATGCAAGGTGATTTTATCAAGCATAAACGTTACACCCGCATTTTTTATAAAAGACACTTTTTTAATTACCCCCTTGAGCCGCTCAATGTCATCACTGGGCTTAATCCATTTGAATGCTTACGCAGTGTTTTGAGTTACGTTTGGTATCGTATATTTCCCATTACTGAAATTCGTTCATTCCAAGATTGGGTAACCAATAAATTTGGTTATCGTTTATTTAGTATCTTTTTTAAAACATATACAGAAAAAGTTTGGGGTATTGCTTGTAATACCATTTCTGCCGATTGGGCCGCGCAGCGTATCAAAGGATTTTCCTTATCAAAGGCAATTTTTTATGCCTTCTTTGGTCGTTGGTTCAAAAAAAATGCACCACGAACAATTAGCGATACTTTTTACTACCCATCAAAAGGGGCTGGAACGCTTTGGGAAAAGGTGGCACAAAAAGTTGTGGAGCATGAAAGTGGCTCAGTTGAACTTGATCAAGACGTTGTTCGCGTTGAGCATGATCATACAAAAATTCTTCGCATCGCAACGGTTAAGCGAAGTCTTGCTCGCCAGGGTGGATCTCAAAAATTACATTATCATGAAGCCGATTATTTTTTCTCGACAATGCCATTGCGAACACTCATTCTTTCAATGGATCCACTACCACCTGAAGATGTTGCACATGCGGCAAAAGCACTTATGTATCGAGGTCTTATTACTGTTAATTTAATTGTAAAAAAAGCGCAAGTGTGTCCTGATCACTGGCTTTATATTCATGAAAAAGAGGTGCGTATGGGACGCATTGGCAACATGAATAATTTTTCAGTTAAGATGGTTGATGATCCATCGCTTACTGCACTAAGCCTTGAGTACTTTGCATTTGTTGATGAGCCATTTTGGTTTAAATCCGATTATGAGCTTATTGAAATTGGCAAAAGCGAGCTCGAAAAAATAGGACTTGTGAAGGCAACTTCTGTTATTGATGGTATGGTGATGCGCACGGCCGAAGCTTATCCTGTCTATAATGAACGGTACAAAGAATATCTTTCAAAAGTATTAGACTATCTTGCTCAGTTTCAAAATTTACAACTCATGGGACGTAATGGCATGCATCGTTATAACAACATGGATGTTGCTGCGCTTTCTGCAATGGCTGCAGTTGAGAAAGTAATTGATCAAGAACATGCATTACCTCGTAGGCATGATAAGCCGGTTGAATCAACATTTATGCTCTAGGCTGCTTTTTTCAGGAGTTTGCTCATGTGTGGAATTGCGGGCTTTTTAAATATGGGTCAACAAAGTTTTACCCTTGACGAACAGCTTCTTGCGCGAATGCTGGAACCATTGACTCATCGCGGTCCTGATGATCATGAAGTTTGGAAATCGGACATTCATGGTCTGGGGCTAGCTTTTAGTCGGCTTAAAATTATTGATCTTTCAGATGCGGCTCGTCAACCGATGATGGATACAGATCAATCGGTGATTGTTGTTTTTAATGGTGAAATTTACAACTATAAAGAATTGCGTAATGAGCTTGAGCAAGCGGGTCACTCTTTTTTTTCAAATTCTGATACCGAAACTATTATTAATGGTTATAAAGAGTGGGGGATAGATGTTCTCTACAAACTTGATGGGATGTTTGCATTTGCACTCTATGATTTGCGTAAACAAGAATTTTTTTTAGTGCGCGATCGTATTGGCGTTAAGCCACTTTATTTTTCGTTACAGGGCGGAATTTTGAGCTTTGCATCAGAAATTAAAGCGCTGTGGGAACTTCCTTGGATGAACAAAGAGCATTCCTCTCTTGCAATGTATCATTACCTTACCTTTATGGTTGCACCTGCTCCTTATACAATTTATAAATCTGTTTATAAATTGCCCGCTGGATTTTTTGCTCGCGTCGATATGCACCGTAACATTTATTATAATGAGTGGTATTCACCCGTTACAGCGATAACTTCCACGCAAAAAAAAGAGTTTGCAGATGAATCTTTTTGCCTTGAACGCATTCAACAACTTTTAGTTAACGCAACGCAAAAACGTATGGTATCGGATGTTCCCTTTGGAGCATTTCTTTCTGGAGGCATCGATTCAAGCCTTAATGTTGCTTTTATGGCCCAATTTGTTGATCGTGTAAAAACATTTACGGTTGCTTTTGAAGGTGACAAAAATAATGAGCTCAAATGGGCGCGAATGATTGCTCAACGCTTTGGAACATTACATCATGAAATAGTAATTTCAGAAAAAGAGGCCTTTGCCTTTTATGAGAAGATGGTTTATCACTTAGATGAACCGCTTGCCGATAGCGTCTGCATTCCTTTTTATTATGTTTCTAAGTTGGCAAAAGAATCCGGTGTGACGGTTGCTCAAGTTGGCGAAGGAGCTGATGAGCTCTTTTTTGGCTACCCGGTGTATGCGCAATACAAAAAAGTATATGATCTTTTCTGGAAACCAACGCAATCATTTGTTCCTCAATTCTTGAGAAAAATTCTTGGCGCATGTGGTCGCCCATTCATACCAAGTCTTGCAAGACGTGAGTTGCTGAACAATTGGGCTTTGAAGCGACCTCTTTTTTGGGGTGGAGCAATTGGGTTTAATGAAATACAAAAACAGGCAATTATCAAGGACGGAGCATCGCTCAGGCTTAAGTCTGAGCACGATGAGGTTGTTGCAAAAATATACCCACAACTTCATCAAACATATGATGCCTTCTCCATTGTAGATCATCACCTCCAACGACTCAATGCCTTAGATCCGGAAGCCGATTTTTGCAAAAGCATGTTCTATCTTGAGCTTAAACAACGGTTGCCAGAATTGTTACTCATGCGTGCAGACAAGATGTCTATGGCTGCAAGCGTTGAAGCACGTGAGCCTTTTTTAGACTATAAGCTTGTTGAATTTATGTATCATGTTCCTGGTAGTCTTAAATTTAAGAATAATACGTTAAAATATCTGCTTAAAAAGGTTGCTCAGGGTGTTTTACCCGATGTCATTGTCAACAGACCAAAAGTAGGTTTTGCGGCCCCGACAATGCAGTGGTTTACTAACGGTGCATTTTTTCCAACATATTTTAAGCAGCTGAGTCAAAAAAAGCATGATCTTTTTCTGCCAGCAGTTTTAAATCTTGATAAAGCGTACAAAAATAGCCAAGCAAGCTCTGCCGTGCAGCAATGGGTTTTACAGAATCTATGGGCTATGCGATGAAGAAGCTGAATCAGTTTTTTTTAATGCTGATGGGCACACTATTTTTTTGTAGTGCATCACTCTTTTTGTATCATCATGTTAATGGCGTATTTCCGCATCAAGATGTTGATTCAAAAGCATACTTGGCCAATGCGCAGCTGTTTGTGCAAAATAATAGCTTTGCTTGGCCTGAGTCTACACAGGGGGCTTATCCGTACTATACCCTTGGATATGCATTTATTCTTGCGCTTTTATTTAAACTTTTTGGCATGAATAATGGCATCGTTATGCTTATACAAGTTTTGTTGAGTTTAGGCTGTGCATTGTTGCTTTTTGATATTACAAAAAAAATTGCAGGACGCACTGCTGGTGTCCTTGCGTACCTTCTTGTATGTATGAATCTTGGCTTTGTGGTTTTTGCGCAGTTTATTTTGGCCGAGCTTTGGCTTACTTTTTTTCTAATACTTTTTTTTCATCGATTTATTACATACCTTGAAGTAGGGTCTTTAGTTGTCTTGGCTCAAGCTGCTTTTGCTTTGGGTATTTCAGTGCTCATCAAGCCAGCAGCATTGTACTTTTGGCCTCTTTTGGTGCCATTATTTTTTATTCGAGGAAAAAAGTCTTTTAAAAAAAAACTTGCGCTTTTGGTGCTCTGGTCTGTTGTATTTTATCTTCCAATTGGTTGTTATATGTATCACAATAAAGTAACGTTTGGGCGATGGTACGTCTGTGCACTTGACCACGAAAATATGCTTTACTGGTTCTTCCCTAATGTTCTTGCGCATAAAAATGGAACGGATCAAAATTTTGAGCGTGAACAGTTGCGCATGTTACCTGCATCAGATGTTTATAAAAAATTTATACAAGAAGCTTGCTCTGCACCACATCTTTTTATTGGTGTATGGCTTAAAAATGTATCTAAAACGTGGCTTGGTTTATTTACAACAAACCTCAAAGTACTTATTGAACCGGCTGTAGGAGGTGGTGACATTTCCTATTTTAAAACCAAAGGTTCAGTCCTGCGGCGTGTTCATGCTTACATTGCAGGAGGTGCAACACAAAATTGGGTTGTGGTTGTTGGCTATCTGGAGATGATCTGGTCATTTATTCGCTTATTTTTGTGCTTAATTGGCATGCTCTGGCTGGTAAAAAATCATCTTTGGAGTTTACTCTGGTTATTTGTCGTTTATTTAACGTACTTTTCACTGATTACTGGTCACGATGGCTGCGCTCGTTTTCGCATGTTATTTGAATTTGTTTTGATTGTGCTTGCAACGCTAGGAATGTGCTCCTTAATGCTTAACAGAATTGTACGAGATGACTCTGTTTAGAGAACTATAAGAAAGAACGTGATGATTTTTTTAATAAATAGTATTATTGCCTCTGCTTTGCTCGGGATAGTACTCATTAATTCGCATCCTTTGTATGCAGATTCTTCGCTTAAAAATCAACCGATTAAATATGTTATTTTTGCTGGTGGTGGAGGGTATCGGTTGTGGCCGCTTAGTAGCCCAGAAAGGCCAAAGCAATTTATTCCATTTCTCAATTCAGATTCACTGCTTAAGCAGACTATCAAGCGCATTGCACCTGTAACAAAAAGTCCAGAAGATGTTATGGTTGTTACTCTTGAGCGGTATCGCGACGATATTCTACGTGATGTTGGAAAGCTGACTGGAACAATTGTTACTGAGCCAATGTCTCGTAATACTGGACCAGCATTGTTGCAAGCGTTAAAAAATCTTTCAGAAAGTGGTCAAGATCCGGTTATCGTAGTTCTCTGGGCTGATCATTTTATTCCAAATCAAGCTCAATTTCTTACACTGCTTGAGCAAGCAGTTGAGATGGCTATAAAACAGCAGTCGCTTGCTATTTTAGGGGTCTATCCAACCTATCCTGCAACTGGATATGGGTATATTCAAGCAGGAGATCAGATAACTCCTGGATGTTTTAAAGTTCAACAGTTCCATGAAAAACCAAATCAAACGGCGGCTCAAAAATATTTAGAAGCTGGAAACTACTTTTGGAACATGGGGATTGTGGTTGGCAAAGTTTCAACGTTTATACAAGAATTTAAAAGGCATGCGCCAGAACTTTTTACTACGTTGATGCAAGCGCAAGACATGCATGCTGCATACGAAAAGATTATCCCTGTTTCTATTGATGTTGCGATGCTTGAAAAGTGTAAAAATATCGTAGTGTTGCCATGGGCTCATGAATGGTATGACGTGGGAAATATTCATCTGTTTTTGGAATTGCATGAACGGCATACCCCTCAAAAAAATAACCAAAATGTTATTAGTGTTAATGCATTTAATAATCTAGTTTCTTCTAAAAAAATAGTTGCTTGTGTTGGGGTAAGCGATCTTTGCATTGTTGAAACTGATAATGAGCTGCTGATTGTTGCGCAAAAAGATGCAGAACTGGTGAAAAAAGTTGTAGAAAGCATTGAGATACAAAAAACAAAGAATGACGTACCTAAAAAATATTGAGACATCATGATTAAAAAATTAAAGACATATTTTGTTATTCTTGCAGGGGGTAGCGGTGCGCGCTTATGGCCGCTGAGCAGTCCAGATAGGCCAAAGCAGCTTATCCCTTTTTTAAATGAGACCTCACTTCTTGAGCAAACGATTAATAGGATTACGCCGCTGACACAAGGGCCTGAAGATATTATTGTGGTAACTCATGAGCGCTATGAAGATGCGGTTATGGATATTGTTGGTGATTCTGTTGGTGCCATTTTTGCAGAGCCGGCGTCGCGCAATACCGGGCCTGCGACGATGGCTGTTCTTGCATATCTTGCTGAGCTGGAAGATGATGCGCTTATTGTAGTGCTCCCCTCGGACCATTTTATTCCTGATGCAGGCAAGTTTTTATCAGAATGTCTGCATATTCTTGATGTCATTGCAGATAGAGATTGTCTAGCTATTTTTGGAGCCAAGCCAACATTTCCTGCAACCGGATATGGCTATATTCAGGCCGATCTTCAGGGGGAATCAGGATTTCAAAAGGTTAAACAATTTCATGAAAAGCCAAGCCAAAACATAGCTCAAGGTTACCTTGAGCAGGAAAACTATTTCTGGAATATGGGTATTATCATCGGCAAGCTGTCTACTTTTTTGCATGAATATCAGCAACACGCGCCGGACCTCTATCATGCGCTCATGCTTGAGTCTGATATAGTTACTGCGTACGAAAAAATAACATCAGTTTCACTTGATGTTGCTGTTCTTGAAAAAAGCCAAAATATCGTTGTATTCCCATGGAATTCAGCGTGGCATGATGTTGGTAATATGCAAACATTTTTGGAGCTTGAGCAACGGTATGGAAGTTCTAAAAGTTCTCGTATTATTACCGTTGATTCGCTCAATAATATTATTTGTTCATCAAAAAAAATTGTTGCTTGTGTTGGCGTGAGTGACATCTGTTTGGTAGAGACCGATGATACGCTTTTGATTGTTGCAAAAAAAGATATTGAGATGGTAAAAAAGGTTGTTGAACAATTGGAGGAGTAGTGGTTTTTCCATCTATTCAGAACAAAAAGTCGTATGCATTGATGCTTGGATTATTGTTATTTATTGTCGTTTTTATTGTGCTTACAGCGGCGGTTGATACCATGTGGTTCCGAGAGGATGATCTAGGAACGATTATCAATGGAATTATTCGTTCGTGGGAAGATTTTATTCGAGTATTTTCTGTTGATGCGCGTGATTTTATTTGTCCCGTTAACTACCATCGTTCGAAGCCCAATTTAATTTCAGGATTTTTGCGACCACTTCAACATGTTCTCTTTTCAATTGAGTATTATTTTTTTGGTGCTTGGGCATATGGTTATTATCTCGTTCATGTTGCATTGCATTCCTGCAATGCTGTACTAGTTTATGCCATTGGTCTATGGGCTATGCCTGCTTGGCTAGCACTCTTTGCTGGTCTTATGTTTGCATTTTATCCTGATGTTTCATGGTTGACTTGGATTGCTACAGCCCAAAATACGCTGTGCACACTTTTCTTATTGCTTACGTTTATCAGCTGGAAGCGATTTTTTGAATGTGCTTCTTTCCAAACGTTTCAAATGACAAGAAAAATAGAAGGGTGGTATTTGCTTGCAGGGCTTATGTTTTTTCTCTCCTTGCTTGCTCGTGAAAATGTTGTAGCACTGCCTATCTGGTTTTTCTTAGGCGCCTTATTTTTTCTTTCTCATACGTATGAATCATGGTCGGTTTGTATTGCTAAAGCCTGGCGAGCAACGTGGATTTTCTTTGCAGTAGATGGGGTATACTGGATTATGCGCTGGTGGGCTTTTGGGTTTGGAACGCTTGGGCGAACCCTCAATAATATTCTTTTACGTTTTCCATTTATTGCAAACGTAGTACACAAAGCAGAGCAGCAGGTTCATGTAGCGACATCTGCAGCACAAAATACATCACATATAGGCGCGACTTTGCAAGCTCAAGCTTCGCTATCTGATTCTCTTATGCATGGTCTAGCTAAAATAGCACAGCTTGCGCGCCTTTGGCTCAGCTCGGTGTTGATGATTGACCTTTCAAATTCAACAACTTTTTTAGTTACACTCATTTTTGTTGTACTGACAATTTTTTTTCTCATGTACGCGTATCGGCAGCATTTCAAGATGCTCATATTTTTGCTAACGGGAATAGTGCTCATGAGCTGGCCTGCAGTAGTTGCGTACCCATGCCCGCGCTATCTTAATACGATATACCCTGTTATTTCGCTGCTCATGGTTGGTGGCTGCTTTTTAATGTTCAAGAAAAAAAAGAAGTACGCACAACTTATGCTTGCATGTTTGCTTCTTCTTATCGTGAGGGGAGTTGTATCGAATTGTCGACAACTTTACCAGAGCGGAGCTGCTCGGGCTGCCTATAAGCAGCGCTTTGATGAATTTTTTGCACAGTACAGTTTTGCACCTCAAACACGTTTTATTGTGTTGAGTTCGCCCTTTGTTTCTGATATTCAAAGCATTTTTCAAACCTACCTAGACGATACGTCTGTACAGGTTGCCCATGAACCGTTTACAACCCTTGCAGAACAGGGGATATTTGGGTGCAATGATTCTTATAGAACTCAAGAAGTTGCTTCTAGACTTGAGCCAATTGAAGGAGGGTTTCGCTTTATTTCTGATGAACCTGCTCATTGCGCGTGGTGGATCCATTTTTCAGATCATCCACTTGCTTGGTCAGAAAAAGATCGAGCGTATCTCTGGACTGGTGAGCAGTATCAAGAAGGCATTTGGTATGCATGTTCGATTGGAAAATTTAAAATTAATAAAATGCTTGACGACAAATATCTTATCGATGTTTCTTTTGTTGTTAATAAGCAATGGATTGATGAACATACCATTTTTGTTGTATGGGATACTCAGCTTGGGTGCTATAGTCTGCTTGATATAGGTCATCTTATACAATAAAAGATATCTTTTTAGGAGAAAAGTTTATGAAGCTTATGCTTGGTATTTTTTGTTGGATTGCTGCTTTAATGACGACTCATAAGCCGTTATTTTCTATGTACAATTCTCACTATACTACTTATGAGCTGTTATGGGGCCAGCAAGCTGCTCATATGATTGGTTACGGTGGGGATATTAACGCTTTGAAGGGACTTGTAAGATTATGCAGTAGTGATCGACATTCCCTTGTGATTGGTGATGCGATGTTAGGACTTCATTGTGGTGCATTTAATGAATTATATAGTTTATTTAAGGATTATTTTAAAGGTTATCTGACAGAAGAAAATCTTATTAAGAGCCTTGATGTATTGAATGATTCATATCTGTACTATTATAAGCGGGCTTATGGTGAAAAAGCAGCTTATAATATTGGTTTTTTTGGAATACCAGAAGCATTAATTGAGCTTTTACGAAAATGTGAAGGCAATTTTGATTCGACTATGTTTCGTGAAGCATTACTTGGGCTTCATGCAGGTCAACATACTCAATTATTTAGCTATCTTGAGCGATATGTACAAAAACAAATTACTCTTGAAGAGCTTATTCTAGAAATACAAGGAGTTGCATTTGATGAATCTTCAGAATCAGATTTAGAATTAAATTGAGATTCTAATGTAAGTTTATTAGTTTTAGGCAGTTGATTTATTTTTATCAATAGCAGCTGCTGATTCTCCTTGATATGGATTTTCCTTTCGAATAAACTCTGCATCTATTGTTAATTCATTTTTTTAAAGGAGTCATATTGAGGCGTTTTATTTATTCATGTTATTTAGTATTTGGTCTTGCTTTTGTAGTAATGCCGATGCAGGCAATGGTACTCAACCCTGTTGGCATAGGGTCGACTCTTGAAGAGTATCGCTATCGATTTGGAGAAAACGTATTTAAAGTTGCTTTGATGCATGGCAATTATCAAATTATTGCACAAGTTTTCCAAAAAGATAAAGAACCTAAGCAAGATCATTTAAAAGAGATTCTGGAATGTTTTGAGCCACAAGATATGATTGATATGCACTATTTATTAGCTGCATTTCTAGATAATAGAATGAATAAAGATGAATTGATCGAAGCTTTAAAGGTATTTAAGTCGGTGGATAAAAAAAGAGATCGTTATGGCGCACTTTGTCCTCTGCTTCGCGTTTGCCAAGGAAATAAGAAAGTTCTTGATCTCAAATTATTTCATAAACTTTCACCTGATCTTCAAAAAAAAATCTGTACGATTTTGAACTTAAATGAACAAGATTTTATTCAGAATAATGGTGACTAGAAGAAGGTATTACCATTATTTAACGATATTTTCTTCTTTATATTTGAAAAGAAACTTCATGGTTAAGCAAGCTCAGTTAATCAAACTATTTGTATCAACTTTAATTTTTACTCAGTTGCATGCGACACATAATTCATTTGCTTATCAATCCAGTCGTAGAGAATATGGCTCTGACCTTATTAGCGGTGATACTAAAAATCCAATAGATGTAGCCAAAGAGCTAATTTATGCTATTTCACATCCGGATTATGATCTTGAACAGATTGTAAGCTGGGTAAAGAGCGCAAAAAGTTCAGGTGTAAAAACTATCAATGGAGTAAGCTTCTTTGATGTAGCATGTGATAACGGCTACGGGCTTATAGGAGCATGCGTGCAGCATGTTCTTGATAGTGATTGGGAGATAGAATTTTTAGAAGGATTATTTCATCAACTGACATTCTGCTGTGAAAAAACGCTTGTTCTTTCACCTGAAGGGATAACAGAAGAGTTATTTGAGCGTTATACTCAGGCCCTGAACAATTGTGTTGAAATGGTAATACGCCGTAGTAATTAAAAATGCACCAGTATATTTTTTATAATCGAGAAAGGATTTCTTGTGTTTAAACGAACTGGATTATTGAGTTTAATTGCATCGGTTGCAATTATTGGTCAGTTACAAGCAACTGGTTTTGAGTGTATTCCTGAAAGTATGTGGAAAAATTCAGATGAGCAAGCTATTCTAAGCTCCATTGAAAAACGTCAAAAAGATGGCTATGTAATTGATCCAAATCATCGATATTTGGACTCAAAAACAGCTGTTCATCATGCAGCTATACGTGGTTTTGATAAAGTTCTTAATGCTTTGCTTGATGCAGGTTGTCCCGTTGATCTGTTAGATCGTCAAGCATATACGCCACTCATGTATGCGGTAGCTGAGGGTAAGGCTTTAGCTATCAAAACGCTTATTGAGCATGGAGCTAATCTGCATGTTAAGACCAGGCGAGGTTCAACGCTTTCTGATTTGGCAGATATCAAATGTTGCTCTACTATAAAAACAGTAATAGATGCTGCTATTGCTCAAGCTTTAAGCGTGAATGAGTTGGTCGAACTACTTACACTTCATAATGAAGGAAAGCTTGTTGCTCAAATTTTAGAAATATCTCTTCAAGAAATCTTGGGATCCTTTGCTTTTAATACTCAAGCAGATTCTTCGCAAGAAAATTCTGATTAAAGGAAGATTTTAGTATTCTCTTTCTCTATGATTTTTCTCGTACCATTTATTTTACGTACTCTATTTTTGTACAATACGTAATGTGGAGGGGGGATTTTATGGGGAAAGGGGATACAATGAAAAAAATTGATGATGCAATAAGAACGCTTGATATACAGGTAGATAAGCATATTGCGCCGGCAAAGAGTTTTTTAAAAAAATATTTTACTATATTTAGCTCAACAATGCTGCTTGCATTGGCTGGGATTTTTATTGTGAGGCTTGCAAATAATAAGCCATACTTTACAGCTTCAGTTATGACTGAAGATTTACAAAAGATGTCGAAAATTTTTAAAAAAATTGATGCGCATTGTAATATCTTAGATATCTCATGTCAGCATTGCCAGATAGATTTTCTTACCGTTGAAAAGTTTGTTGGTTCAGAAATTGGCTGCTTGAATCTCGCTTATCCTGATAAGTGGAAAGGGCCATATCTTAGAACTAATCCTCGAATTCAGCAACGACATTATGAGCTGGTTAACATAGATGAGGGGCTCTTTATTATCCCTGGAGATGGAGTGAAGCTGCCTACCGGCTATGTGATGGGCAAAGATATTGTTGTTTCTCGCACAACTCCCATGAAAAAACTGATAGCTCCTGATGGAATGCTCAACTACAAAGGCCAAGCGCTTGCCTGTCATCTTGTTTTTAAAATAGGTGATTGGGATTCACGCAATACGCCCGAAGAGCTTGATCGTGTGAACTCTTTGTTCAAAGAATTTAATGAAGCAATGTCTTTTACCATGAATGAGTCTGATAAAAACATTACGGCGTAATTGATCAGCTTAAAACGAAAATGTATAACAGGCCTCAAATAGTGAAGTTTTGCTGTTTGAGGCCTGTATATTTGGATTCATGGTTTCAGGCTTAGCAATTATTTGAGCATGAGGATACATTGAATTTATTGCTGGCTGATATTCTTGAAGGTTTATTCCAGCAGCCAGAACCGGGTTGTGAGGAATGTTGCAGTATTTAAAAAAAGCATGCACAACTCGCGCATATAAAAGGCCATCTCGCCCCTTAAGAAGACGTGCATGTTGTCCATGATCAAGTTCAAGTAAAAAAGCTTTGGTGTGTCCAGATTTGCGAAGTTTTGCATAAAGCTGACGAGAGTTGTTGATAGGTATTATGGCATCTTCTTTTGAATGCACCAGTAATATTGGGATGTCTTTGCCAATAGTATGAATAACATCAAGTGGTTGAACGCCGTTCATTTCGTAGTTTGCAAAAAATGTTTTTGTAATTAAAGTTGCATGATATTCAGGGTTAATACTTGGAAAAATGGGCTTAATTGATTCAAGAATGAAGTAAATAATCTGGAAGGGCGTTACATTTTTTAGTGATGAAAACGGTGATTCTAATACCAAACCAGCGACTTTTTTATCAATTAATTGTGTGCCCAACGTAGTAATCCATGTTGCCGCACCGCGTGAAACACCGAAGCCAATAATTGTTTGATTTATTGAGCTATTAATAGCTTTCAATAATTGTTCAATATCATCACCTTGCGCAAGATGTGTAAGAAATGGGTTGGGGATGCTTCCATAGATTCCTAAATTAATAAGAATATCCTGAAAGTTGAATGAAATAACGTTATGCTTTTCTACATCAAATAAGAAGTTCCATGTTGTAAAATTATCCTTTTGAGTTTGGTAGAAATAACTTAAAAGGGTTTCTGTTCCTTTGGTGTATTGAAGATGACCAAGTAGGCCGTTGCCTCCAAATCCATGTGCATAGATTACCGTAGTTTTGGTCTGATCTTCTGTTCGATGCAAATCAGTAATAATTTCTTGATACGTTGGATGGACAGGGAGCTTTTTTCCAGAAGTAGAGGCATCATCTGCTTGAACAGTGCAGATCAAAAATGTAATGCTGATTGCTTGTAAGATTGATCTAAACATGGACATGTATAAAACCACCAACAAGATAATTCAAAAGCCCAATGAGCGCCTTAGTTTTGTTGTCGGCATGAGGACTTACTGCTTGAGCATGTGCAAGATAGAGCTCTCCACTCAGCTCAATTCCTGGAGCAATGTTTTGTATGGCTTGAATAAAATCTTGATTAATACCGACACATTCATCCCAGAATTTGGTTGCATCACTGTGTCCTCCATCAACGTGAAATGGAACGAGCATATTCATTAATTGATTTATATAAATATGGTCAGGTTTTAGTGCATGGGTAATTGCTTGGCTGCACGATTCTTGAAGCGATGATCTGTCGCGGTTAATAATCAGGTGTGTGATAGCTTTGGTTGCAAAGCGACCAAGAAGACCACCGATGCCGCCGGCCAAGAGAATAATTGCCTGCTTTGTTGGGTTAATCTTTATAATATTTTTTTTTAATTCTTGAAAAGCTGGAGACTTCTTCAGTTGCTTAATAAGCTCTTGAATATTATGATGCTGAGCATGTGGCGCTGAGTTACGAGTTGGCACATCACCTGCAGTGCGCACTAATTGGTCCAACGTTGCATGAACCTCTGCTGGGTTATCATGGGGCGCAGAGTGGCTGCTATACCCTTTACGCGGATCAAATCCATCAATAGATATGCCTCCAAAAGTTAACATTGAATTGCTTGAATCTGAATTGCTTCCCAAGTGAATATTGATTGAATCACCATTGATTGCTTTTGCGGCTAGTGCGTGGCCTAACTCATGGCATAGCGTGGCAATACATTGCGATCCGTAGTTATTGGCAATATTTTTTAGTAAATTATACCCTTTGTATTGTTCATTAAGGATTCGTTTGCTGTCTTCATCTGCAGAGATCGCAAGCAGCTCGCAGATCAAAATAGACATAACCGTTTTGAGCAAGGAAGTAGGTATATCCATACGATCTTCCGCTCCTGAGTATGCATGTTCAGGCTGCATTTTTTTAAAATACGCGTTTAACGGACCCATTGAGAAGGTGATTAACAGGAATAGGGTGAAAAAATGTTTTACCGGGTTCATATTGGATTTAGTTTCATATTGAATTTTTTTACATCTTCTTTAATCTCTTAAAGAAGATTAATGTAGAGGCTTGCTGTCTTATTGTCAAATGCACCTTAAGGCCGGCTTAGTTGACGTCATTTTTGAATGTTCTATACTCAGCCGAACTTAGTAAATTATTTTCATTATAATTTTTTTGAGGCAACCAATGAGTAAACTTTTTATAAAAGGCTATTTAGTACTCTCTCTTTTTCTGATGAGTAGTTCAGCTCAGCCATTAAGTGAGCAGTCTGCTCATGTAATTGCAGCGGGTAGTGGCATTGGTTCTGGGTTAACTTCAGCTCTTGTGACTGGACTTATTTTAAATGCTGCCGGCTTGGATAGTGTCCTTGGAAAGAATGGAACACTTACTCTTGTTGCTACTGCTGGATTGAGTACCGGCATATTCACTTGGTGGGCGTTTGAGAAAATCTTGAAAAAATTTACGCCTGAATGTCGTTATATTTTGGTACAAGATTTAATGCAAGTTCTTGAGCATGATTTGAAAGATAAAAAAAATAGAGCTTCAATCAAGACGCTTGCTATGGTCAGAGAGATAAAAACAATAGTGAAAGACATCGCACGAGATACGATGTACGATGCCAGCGCCAAAAAATTACATGTCACATGTAAGGACATCTTAGGTAAGCTTACAGAACTTGAAATAAAGATAGAATTAAAAATCGATTATAATAGTATCATAAGTATTTTGGATTCCGTGCAATCAGACTCTCTTATAAGCCGAGATTTCAATCCAGTTTCACTCTTGGCGTTTGTTCAGATGAGATTTGGGACTAATTGGCCTCTTGTAGAGGCTCGAAATAGCCTTAAAGATCTCTTTGGCCGTATTACTCAAGCACAAAGATATGCAAACAAAATTTTATCGCATGCTAACAGTAGTAAAAAATTAAAAGATAGAGTGGTACAAGCCGGAGAAATTGCTCTTGTGTTAACGATCAAGCTTGAACAATGTATGAACTCAATTTTAGAACATCCTGAATATGCTGCCCAAAAGGCACTTCATGAAGTGGATCGTGCACGCAAAAATGACCAAGCTGCTTATACGCAGGCTATGGAGAAAGAACGGGAGCATCAGAGAGAGCTTGAGCGAGCACGTCAACGCCATGAACGAGAAATGAAAGAACGTGAGTTGCTTGAAAAACAGCGAGAGCAAAAGCGTAGAGAACGACAAAAAGAGAAAGAGCGTGAGCTTAAAAAAGATATAATTGAGCACGCTGCTCATGCTGAAGTTCACGCTGAGGTAAAATTTTAATTTGGGTTTTATATGAATAAATTTTTTATAACAGTATGTTTTGGAATTTTTTTGGTTATAGGGGTTAATGTCTCTTCTCTTGCAGAAAATACTGCAGAAAATTTTGAAAATCTAACGAAGAAAATTTCTGATTTACTTTTATTTACATCTCTTAAAAGTGAGATTGTTTTACCTGATCTTGAGATTCAAGGAAGCATGCCTGAGTGGTTAGAAGGAACACTTGTTCGTAATGGCCCAGCTCAATTTGAAATAGAAAATGATTCAGTTACACATCCATTTGATGGTTTAGCAATGCTTCATATGTTTTCGTTCAAGGACGGAAAAGTTGCGTATGCGAATAAGTTTCTTGAATCGAACTACTACAAAAATGCCATAAACAATGGCGTACTAGGCAAAGGGTTTACGCAGGATCCATGCAAATCTATTTTTGCAAAATTTCTTTCATATTTTATGCCGACTTCTCGTCTTGATGCATATGATAATGCCAATGTTAATGTTGCAAAAATAGCGGAGCATTTTGTTGCGTTAACAGAAACCCCCCTCCCAATTGAGTTTGATATACAAACATTGCAAACCATACGAACTTTTGCATTCCAAGATAACGTCAAAGGAGATATAACAACGGCCCATCCTCACAGTGACTTTCAAACAAAAGAGTCATTCAATTATATGACACAATTTGGTAGAAATAGTTTTTATCACATTTATTCTATTCCACGTGAGAGCAAGACAAGATCGATTGTTTCTTCAGTGCCTGTTGACAAGCCATCATACATGCATAGCTTCGCTCTGACGAAAAAATATATTGTTTTAGTAGAAGTGCCGTATCGAGTAAATCCTCTTTACCTTTTCCTTTCACAAGAACCGTTTATTAAAAATTTTGCATGGAAACCTGAATTAGGAACACTTTTTACGGTCGTTAGTCGAGAAGATGGCAAGATTGTTAAAAGAATAAAAGGGGAACCATTTTTCATGTTTCATCAAGTTAATGCGTTTGAAAAAAACAATGATATTGTTATTGATCTGATAGCATACGATGATACAGCTGTTGTTGAAGCATTGAGTTTTGACCAACTATTGAGCTCAACAAAAAAAATCGCATTGAATCAAAAATTAAAGCGTTTCACGCTTGATCTTGAAAATGAGTCGGTAAAATCTCAATGCTTGTGTGATATGCGCATAGAAATGCCTCAAATTAATTATGAGGCTTACAACATGAATGAATACCGTTTCATGTATGCCATTGAATTTGGAGATTCTCGGTTAGCTGATTCTCTTGTGAAAATTGATGTAACCAGCGGTTTAGCACGAAAGTGGCATGAAGAAGGATGTTGTCCAGGAGAGCCTGTTTTTGTTGCATCTCCTCGTGCAGAGCATGAAGATGATGGAGTTATTCTTTCAGTGGTATTAAACGAAAAGACCAAGTCTTCATTTTTACTGGCATTAGATGCAAAAGAATTCAAAGAAGTGGCCCGAACAGTTCTTCCTCACCATGTGCCATTCCAGTTACATGGTCAATTTTTTAAGAGTTAAGAATCCATACCTAATCATTTGGATTTAATTGAGCTGTAAAAGCTCAATTTTTTTGTCTGAACTCAAAGAGAAAAATTTGTATGCCGGCATTACGGTTATTTTTGTATCACCATCAACTAACTCATCTTCATCATCTTGGGTAAGAATGACTCCGTGATTTAATTTGAGCTCAGTAAGCCCTTGAAAAAGAGCCTTTTGTTCTCGAGCAAGGGTTTCTGGGTTTCTCATATTCAAGGCAACTTGAACCAATGCAAGCTTCATATTTCGTTTGGCTAAAAAATCGACTTCAAGATTATTTTGAGTCTTGTAATAATAAATTTCTAAGCCCGCCCGTCTAAGTTCTAAAAAAACAAAATTTTCTAACAAGCGACCCAAATTTTCAGTGAAATGAAATGCTACTGCATTTACTTGGCCGGTATCAATTGAGTAAACTTTTTTTTGATTGCGAATCTGTTTTTTCAAAGAGAAATCGAACATTTCAAGCTCGAAAAGAAGGTATGAATCGGCAAAAGCACCGATGTATTCTTTGATTACTTTATCAGTCAAGTCAAAAAGAGCTGACAGATTTGAGTAAGAAAATGGTTTGCCGATATTTGAAATAAGATAGACGAATAATCGTTCAAGTTCTATTGATTTTCGTATTTGCAAACGCGGTGCTACGTCTTGATACAAAATTGTTTTAGCGTAAGCATTAAGAATATCGTACGCAACCGTAGGTATAAGGTTTAAAATAACTCCAGGAAAGCCACCGTATTTTAAAAATTGATCCAGCAGCTCACGGAGTTCAGGTTTGTGTTTTGAAAGCTGCAGTGGATTGCTGACATCAATATTTTTTGATTGTGCAATTTCTTGAAATGAAAGTGGAAATACTTCAAGCCGTAACGTTCTTCCTGAAAGGAGCGTGATGAGATCTATAGAAAGAAGGGCAGAATTTGAGCCGGTTACAATAAACTGTATATTCTTTTGTTCGTAATGCGATTTTACAAAAACAGGCCACTTATTAAAAAATTGCACCTCATCGAGCAATATATATATTTTACCTTCAGGATGAGCGATTTTTATAAAGTCTTCATAGATCTTCTCAAGATATCCTACTTCTTTGGAATATGACGAAAAGTAGGGATGCTCAAGATTCATGAACAAGATGTTTTTTGCGTTAACTTTTTTTTCTAGAATCAAGTGGTTGATTACTTGCTTAAGAATCGTGCTTTTTCCAGCTCGTCGCACCCCTATCACAGAGATAATCATTTCTGTTGCAAGATACTCCAATAGTTTTGGAAAACAGCTTCGCTCCACCCCTTGTTCATACAGCTTTCCATCCCAGTGTGGATTTTGTTCTATAATTACGTCTTCAAACATATCTCTCCTTAGTTCGGAATATAATCCGAGATATTGGTCTTCTTCTCGGAGTATACTCCGAGAGAGTGCCTAAATCAAGAATTTACTCTTTACTCAAAAAGCTTGAGAGAATTTTTTTCTTCCCAGCACGAAACAGGGCGGTGATGTAATAATCATCGCCTTCAGCTTTTTCAACCAAAACAATAATCCCAGTTCCAAACTTTGCATGCTGTACTGTCTGATTTTTTGCCCAGCCACCACCTGAAAAAGATGAACTGGCAACACTTACCGGTGCACTGCTTTCAAATGATTTATTCGATTGAGCTGTACCCGTTGGGCGTGATCCTATCCCGGATGAGCGGGGTGCAGGTCTTGAAGGTCTGGATGTTAAGCCATAAGGTTGTAAGTTTGATGTCGAGCGAGGTGTACCATAATTTTTTGTATGATTATGGATTGAATTACTATTATTTGGATTACTTGGTCGAGAAGAGGTTTGACTTGTTGGTTTTTGATGAAATGTAATTAAGCTGCTTTCAACCGGCATACCACCTAAAAGTCGTGTAAAAAAAGGTGTCATTTGGCTTGGATACATTTTTTCAAGGTCAGCATGCATCACCAAGCCACTCGGCATTTCGCTGACAAAGCGTGATGGCACCTGGTCGACAATTTGTCCGAATGTGTTGCGAAAGTTAGCACAGAACATCAAAAGATATTCTTGTGCTCGGGTGATACCAACGTAAAAAAGTCGACGTTCTTCTTCCAGTGCATCAGGTGCATTGAGTGATCGAGAGCTTGGTAAAATTCCTTCATCCAGTCCAGAGAGCAAAACAATTTTAAATTCAAGTCCTTTAGCCGCATGAAGCGTCATCATCTGAACTTGATCTTCAGCCTGTTCGTCATGAATTTGTTCTTGAAGGAGTGTTACTTCGTGTAAGAAGTTTTCAACTGTTGCTTGGCTTGCATCTTTTCGTGTGCTTTCGTACAAACAGATGGACTGAAGCAGCTCTTTAACGTTTTCAATTTTTGTTTCAGCCTCTTTTGCTTCAAATGAAGTACGGAGATAGTTGAGGTACTCAGTCCGGTTGATAATATGCTGGAGTGCTTGGTTGGGCAGCATGTCTTTATCAAGGTCATCAAAAAATGATATAAACTCTTGAATTGAGGCGCGCTTTACTCCAGTCTCTTGTTCTGTCATGAGCGTGAGTAATTGCTTGAAATCAAGAAAACGTTGCTGCTGCCAGGTGTTAATTAAATCTTCTTCAAACTTTTTACCAAGACCGCGCGTTGGACAATTTATTACGCGCAGCAAGCTAATTTTATCATACGGGTTTGTGATGAGGCGCAAGTATGCCAACAAATCTTTAATCTCTTTGCGTTCATAAAAGCGGATGCCTCCAATAATTTTATAAGGAATTGCATGATGAATGAGTGCTTCTTCAATTGAGCGCGATTGAAAGTGGGTTCGATACAGAATAGCAACATCGCTTCGTGTCATCGAAGATGGAAGAGCCTTTAAAAAAAGTGCAAGAGCTTCAGCTTCTTGTTCAGATGAGCGGCATTTTAAAACGATTATACGATTTTTTGCTTGCTTATCGGACCATAAATTTTTTGGATTACGAAGTCGATTGTTGGAAATAACACTATTAGCAACCTGGAGAATCGGTTCTACAGAGCGATAATTTTGTTCAACTTTAATCATAGTAACTGGTGCAAAGTCATGTTCAAACTTAAGCATGTTGGTTACCGTTGCCCCGCGCCATGAGTAAATTGACTGATCTTCGTCACCTACTGCGCAGAGCGAATCAACAGCAAATGTATTTGATTGATCAAGCCCCATATATTTAAGCAGCTGATGCTGTACATGGCTGGTGTCTTGGTATTCATCGACCAAAATGTGACGCACTCGCTGTTGGAATTTTGCTCTAAATTCGTCATTTTTTTTGAAGAGTGTGAGAACTTGCAAAATGAGGTCATCAAAGTCAAAACAATGAGCTTGCGTCTTTTCTTCTTCATAGGTCGCATAGACTTCGCGAAGCATGGGAGTTGCAAATTCTTCGATACTCATTCCCATAAAGGCTTTGTTTTTTACATTAGAAATTTGAGCGCAGAGTTGTGATGCGGTTGCAAATTTACCCAGATTATGTTGTTTAACAATTCTATTAATGAGCGCAAGCTGGTCATCAGAGTCAAGAATAGAAAATTGTGCATAGGGGAGCAGCGTTGGATTTGACCTGAGCAGCAGCAAGCAATAGGAGTGGAAGGTTCCAACAAAAGGGAGTGCATACTGGCCTTGAAAAAATCGTTCAAGCCGCTCTTTCATTTCACCAGCAGCTTTATTGGTAAAGGTGAGTGCAATAATGCTTTTGGGTTGAACATTTTCGTTTAAAATAAGATGAGCAATGCGAGAGGTGATAATCCTTGTTTTGCCCGATCCGGCACCGGCAATAACAAGAACTCCTCCTTGCTTTTGCAAGACAGCTTTTTGTTGCTGAGCGTTCAGTTGTGCTGAGACAAAATCATTAAAAGACTGAGTAAGCGGTTGGTTCATGGGTATGCAATCGTTTTTTTTCAAAGCTTTTTATTTCAGTGTAGGCCTGGTCATTGTAGCATAACAATAGTTACATTGAAATTGCCCTAGCTCCTAAAAATCAAGATAATAGGCTTAAGTAAATCTTTTTTTGAGCTGGTTTCGTTACTCAAGAAAAAAGGGCCGGATTTTATTCCGACCCTTAAGCGTTTTAAGCGCAATTTTTTACGAAAGAATTTGGCCTGAATCGGTCAACTTCTTGTTGGTACGGCCAACATAGAGTGCAACCAAAATCCAGAAACCAACAATTCCAAGTGAAATGATGGAACCATAGAATATAAGGTTCGCCATAACGCCACCAAATGAATCGCTGATACCGGAACCAACTGCTTTTGCAGATCGTCCGCCGAAACCGTCAATCCAGCCTTTAGCTTTGAACTTAACGTCTTTGCTGGTTGGAAGGTACATGATTTCTTTACATGGATTATTCAATGCATAGCTCAAGCTCTTGATTGCAACCATTGATCCGAAAAGAACCCAGAGTGATGATGCTGACCATGCGTAGAGAATAACTGCTGCAACGCAGGTTGGGAACATAACCAAGCAGAAGGTCAAACCGAATCTTCTGATGAAGAATGAGGTTCCAACAAATGCGAAAATCAAAGCAATGGTGTTGGTGCATTGACCAAAACGTGCCAAGAAAACGGTCATTTGTTCTGCAGTATGATATGTTTCATGAGCTGCAAATTTCAATTGGAAGTCAAGAATTGTTCCGATGATTTCATAGAGTGTTGCTACACCAAGAATACCCATCAAATATGGACGAGAGAAAAGCAATTTCAAGCCTTCTGTGAAACCTGTACGCTTTTTGTCTGTGCCGGCATCAACCGTGCTTGATGGGAAAATTTTTGTGAAGATAAATACCAATACTGGAACTGAAAGAATTCCAATACTTACTACCGTTGCAAGGAATGACATTCCAAGTTCAACCGCATAGGTTGCAAGTGTTGGACCCGCAATGGTACCAATTTGTGTACCAGCAATAATCAAACCAAAGCCTTTTTTAGCTGAAGTTGCATCGGTGCTGCTGTTTACAAATGACCAAAAAAGAGGAACGGTCAATGAACCAAAGCTTTCAACACCAAGATAAATGATCCATCCAAGGATACGATCTGGTGAAGCAACAGTATTTGCTGTTCCTATGATTGGGTGCATAAGCATGAATGCTATAGCTGCAAAAAGAGTTCCATAGAAACCGCAGATAATGTAGAAAAGCTGATGCTTTTTATACATATCAACAAGTTTAGAATAAACAAGAATCAAGAGAGCAACAGCAACGAATGAAAGCATTTTTGCTCGAGGGATGTATGTAGCGCCAACAATCTTGGAAAAAAGACTGTCTTTAATTGGTCTCATCAACCAGTATGTGCCTAGAATGAACATGCAGATAACAGAAAGCATGCCAAATTTTTTCATCTCTTCAGGGGATAAATCGCCCCATAATTTTCGAACAATCCACGCAAACATAAAAGGAACTCCTTAAAAAATGAGTAAAATACCTGTCTATCCAATAACTCTATAATTATATCATCTTTGAGAAAAATAGCTAAAAATGCAATTAAAAACGTTATTCAATCAGCTTATTCTGATCAACAGCCTTCTTGAAAACATTGCCGATAATATTTGCAAGCAACGTCCAGAGGCCGATAATCCCAAGTGTTGAACTTCCAATAAGCAGGATATATGGTCCCATGAGGCGGTTAATAATTGAACCTGCTGCTTTGGCAAAACGCATACCAAACATATCAATCCAAGCCTTTGATTTATACTTGATGCTTCGAGAGGTTGGAATATACAATACCTCTTTTGCTGGCTGATTAAATGCATAGTTAAGTGCTTTGGCGATAAGCATAACGCTGAAAATTGTTGTAAGTGTTGGGAAAACCATGTAATAGGCAATTGCAACTCCCAAGAGCACCGGATAGGTGATTAAGCAAAAGCGAATACCAAATCGACGTTGAAAAAATGATGTTCCAAACAAACCAAACAAGCAGGCAATCAATTGAACAGCAAGGGCAAAGTTAAAGAAAAAGAAATTTCGTGCGCCCGGGTCTGTATACGTTGCGTTCACCAAAAGCGACATTTGAAAACCCATAAGTGTCGAAATGAGCTCTTGAAAACAGATTAAAAAGAAAATTCCGGTAACGTATGGATGGGTAACTAAAAGTTTGAGTCCATCAAGAAAGCCAACCCAAGAGTCTTTTTTAAGCGGTTCAGCTTCTTCTTGCGCGACTTGTTCGCTATAGCCAGTTAAAGCCTTTTTTTCAACAGTCTTAGTCATGATGTAGACAATCACCGGCATTGCCAAGAAGGTGAGAATTGAAATGAGTGCGATAAATGGCGCTCGTTCAGCATAACGCGAGGTGTCATACGAAAGAATGTTTCCCAGAATAATAAATAAAAACGCGCCGAGCTGTGTTCCAAATATAATCAGACCATAACCCTTTTTTGCCGACTCAGGCGTGGTGACGTCGTTAATAAATGACCAGTACAAAGAGAGCATGAGTGAAATGTAGCTTTCAACGAAAAGGTAAAAAGCCCAGCCGAGTAGTCGAGAAGGGTCAACGTTGGTGTTAGCAAGGCCAATAGTAGGGTGATGCAAAAAATAGACCAGGACAAGGCCAACAATGGTATAAAATCCAACAAAAAAGTAGATCAATTTTTCTTTGGCAAAGTGGTCAACAAGCTTTGAGTAGAGTAATACAATGGGAAAAAAGAGTAAGACCGAGGCTATTTTTGCTTCAGGAAGGTGCATAGGCCCAATCATATTGATGAAAATACTCTCTTTGAGAGTTTTGAGTGGCCACCATGAACCGAGTAAAAAGAAAAAACCGGCAGCTAGAAGAGTAAACTTTTTCAACTCACTTGGCTCAAAATCTCCCCATAGAAATTTAATGAGTTTGTGTGCTACGTTTGTTTTCATAAAGAAATAAAGACCCCGAGATTTTTAATAAATTATTTGATATGCAAATTAAAAAACAAATAAAAATATCTAAAACTAAATTCAACTTGAATCTGTGTAATAATATTTTTATTGTTAGAACAATTTTGGATGATTTATCTGAATGTGTTGCCACCCTGTTTAAGGAAACATATTTTTGAAAGATTTATTGTACCAGAAGGGGAGGAACAGTCAAATGAAATTCATGCAAAAATATCATGTATCAAGCAAAATAATCGCATTATTCCGGCTTATACTGAAAATTCCTCCATTTACCTGCAGCTGAATCGAAGTTCCGTCGGGCAGTTGGTAAGTTGCTAGGCTCTTTTTCTTAATAATCGATATCAGGGGCATATGATCATATCCAACAAAATAACTTCCTGTTGGACTTTCAATTTCTATACCTGTAATCGAGAGTGATTGGTGTGAGCTTGAGCTGATTATTTCAAGACTAAAAGATTGTTCTTGATTCATGACCCTGGATCCTAGGTTGATAACTTACATTTTTCTTGAGCTTCTTCTAATGTACCAACCATGTAGAAAGCTTGTTCTGGCATGCTATCACATTCGCCACTAATGAGTTTTTCAAAGTCTGCGACGGTCTTTTCGCGGCGAACAAAACGGCCTTGTAAGCCGGTGAATTGCTCTGCAACAAAAAGGGGTTGTGTAAGGAAGCGCTGAATTTTCTTAGCTCGGTATACAATAATTTTATCAGCGTCAGAAAGCTCATCCATCCCCAAAATGGCGATAATGTCTTGAAGTTCTTTATATTTTTGTAAAATGCGCTGAACTCTGCGTGTTACTTCGTAGTGTCGTTGGCCAACAATGTTTGGTTTTAGCCCATTGGATACAGATTCAAGAGGGTCAACTGCAGGATAAAGACCTGACTGTGCAACCTTGCGTGATAATACGGTGCTTGCATCAAGATGCTGGAAGGTTGTTGCTGGTGCAGGATCTGAGTAGTCGTCTGCAGGTACGTAGACCGCTTGAATTGAGGTAATTGAGCCGTTCTGTGTGCTGGTGATACGTTCTTGAAGCATACCCATTTCTGATGCCAATGTCGGCTGATAGCCTACAGCTGATGGCATACGTCCAAGGAGTGCTGAAACTTCTGCTCCAGCTTGGACATAGCGAAAAATGTTATCGATAAAAAGGAGCGTGTCTTTGTGCTCTTTATCGCGGAAATACTCTGCCATGGTCAACCCTGTGAGCCCAACGCGTAAACGAGCCCCAGGCATTTCGCCCATTTGACCGAAAACCAAAGCCGTTTTATTTAAAACTCCCGATGATTTCATCTCAAGCCAGAGTTCATTTCCTTCACGGGTTCGCTCTCCTATGCCAACAAAAACCGAATAGCCGCCGTGTTCGATTGCAACGTTGCGGATAAGCTCTTGTACAATAATTGTCTTACCAACGCCAGCACCGCCAAAAAGCCCAATTTTTGAACCCTTGATATAGGGACAAATGAGATCTAGGACTTTAATGCCTGTTTCAAGAATTTCTTCTCCGGTCTTCTGTTCAATAAGGCTTGGTGCGTTACGATAGATGGGCCAACGTTTTGCATCTGTTAATTGAGGGGTTCCATCAATTGTTTGACCTAAAACATCAAAAATGTGCCCAAGTACTTCTGTGCCAACGGGAACCATAATGGGTGCGCCACTGTCAATAACAGGGATACCTCGCATAATTCCTTCAAGTGGTTCAAGTGCAATGCAGCGAACAATTCCATCACCAAGGTGCTGAGCAACCTCAAGGCTAACGGTTTTAAGCTGAGAAATTTTTTGCGATGTTTCAGGTATTTGGATAACAAGTTTATTTAAAATATCAGGAATGTTTCGCTGATCGAACTGTACGTCGACAACGGTTCCACTGATACGCAGCACTTTTCCAGGAAGCCGAGTTTGATTAAGAGAAGTGGATTGCTGATTATTCATGAGTAGACTTTTGAACCTCGTTTTGGTTTTTGCTATTGGCAGAGTAATTCACCTTAAGGTGCAACTCACCTGACGATGTAACTCAAAGTATTGAAATAACGCGCATTTGTAAAGAATGTATAAAAGATTTGCTTGAAATAAACATCAAACTTTCCTATTCTCAGTCATGCTATTCTCTATGATTAGATGGGTTTTGGGGCTTTTTCATTTTCAGAGTTTTTTGTCTGATGAGGACTATTCATGCGTCTATGTTTAATGATTTCACACATTCTCTTATTTTGCCTGATATTTCAAACATCTGTTTTATTCAATGATGATTCTGCAAGTGTTCATGTTCAGCTGGATACATCGACTTATGTATCTGAGAAAAAAACTAGCCATCGCATGAATGTTTTTGTTCATGGAACAATATTGCCTGTCCCATCCTTCGGTGCGTTCAAAAATGTTGTTAGTCATGTTGCAAAGAATGGAGTCAATAATTTTGAGAAATTATATCAAGAGTGTCTAGATGAAAGACGAGGGGGAAAAAGCTTATATAGCTATCAGCCTATAGGGAAAAAAGGACTCATTAAAATTGAAAATTATGCTGCGGCTGATTATGAAGCATGTGGGTATACTCATTCATCAAAGCTTTTAAGTGATATTTTTACCAAAGCGATTACTTCACAAGATGGCATGCAAGAGTCATGTTCATGCTATGTATTTGGTTGGGATGGAAGACTTGAGCATGCAAATCGAGTTGAATGGGCCAAGCGTTTGTATCAAGAACTCTCTGATGAAATAAAAAAAGTAAGGCAGCATTGCGGTGCAGATGAAGTTGAACTTGATATTTTTGCTCATAGCCATGGTGGAAATGTGGCCCTGAATATGGTTCGATTTCACAAAGAACTATCAGAAAAATTGTCTATTAATCGACTTGTAATGCTAGGGACTCCCGTTCAAGTTGAAACAGAAAAATATGTTTTAGACCCGTTATTTAAGTCGGTTTACTTGGTTTACTCGCAAGGCGATGCTATCCAAGTTTTAGATAGTATCTCGACAACAAAATTATCTAAGCGACGCTTTGAAGGTAAGGCAGAAAAAAATAAAGTCATTCATATTGAAGTTGAAGTTGATCAGAAATCTCTTACTCATAGCGAACTTTGGTCATATGGTATGGTTGGAAAAATACTGTATCGCAAAAATTTAAGCATCTATCCATTGCCGGTTGTTGCGTTTATGCCAGAGATTCTTAAATCATTTCATCAAGAGCTTGTTCCTGGGGCAACTGTACAGATTGGAATCAGTCGTACCATGTTTGAGTATCCAAAAGCACAGCCTAAAGATATTATTGTTCTTGGTCTTCGTAAGCAAGATTCAAAAGGTATATTTGCAATGTGTTCAACGAGTACGATGATTCCGTTACAATATTTTCCTGAATCAAACCGAGCTCTTTTGCCAACAAGAGCTTAAAGTGTAGTTTTTCAACAATATTTCACAATTTTTGATTATTGATTTATCAAAAAACACACTACTTGGTCTTGACCATTCTTTGTGATATAGTATAGAAACAAAATTTTATGTTTTTGCAGATCAAACGCTTACAGGACGTTCTCCAATTGCATACTATTGTGCAGCAACGTCCACTGTTGGGATAAATCATGATATCAAGAATTCTTGCCAAAATTTTCGGAACTCAAAATGAGCGTGAGCTCAAACGCTTACAGCCTCTTATTCAATACATCAATGAATTTGAGCCTGCTATTCGGGCCCTGTCTGATGATGAGCTCAAGCATAAAACTGCTGAATTTCGTGAACGACTTGCCAGAGGTCAGACACTTGATGACTTACTTCCAGAAGCTTTTGCGGTTGCTCGTGAAGCCGGAATGCGTACGCTTGGCATGCGCCATTTTGATGTGCAATTAATTGGTGGAATTGTTCTTCATCAGGGTAAAATTTCAGAAATGAAAACCGGTGAGGGTAAAACCTTTATGGCTACATTACCTTTGTACCTCAATGGTCTTGAAGGCAAAGGTGCTCATTTGATTACGGTCAACGACTATTTGGCTCGTCGTGACGCTGAATGGATGAGTCCGCTTTACAGGTTCCTAGGCCTTGAAGTTGGAATCATTCAGAATCATTTGGGTGATGAGGGACGTAAAAAAGCCTATGGGGCAGATATTACCTACGGAACAAATAACGAGTATGGCTTTGACTATTTGCGTGATAACATGAAATTCGACTTAGAAGATTATGTTCAGCGTGAATTGAACTTTGCTATTGTTGACGAAGTTGACTCAATTCTGATTGACGAAGCGCGAACTCCTCTGATTATTTCTGGAGCAAGCGAAAAGGGAAGCAAGCTTTACCAGGTAGCAGATCAAGCGGTTCGACGTCTTTCAGCAGGAGACTATGAGCTTGATGAAAAAGAACGCTCGGTTAATTTGACTGAAGCTGGAACAGATCGAATTGAACAGCTTTTGAATCTTGAAAATTTATATGCGCCAGAAAATATCATGGCACTTCATCACGTTACACAAGCTCTTCGCGCTCACGTTTTATTTAAACGTGATATTGACTATGTTGTCAGTGAAGAGGACGAAGTTTTAATTGTTGATGAGTTTACTGGGCGAATTTTGCCTGGTCGTCGCTACAGCGATGGGTTACATCAAGCTCTTGAAGCTAAAGAGGGTGTTCGAGTAGAACGTGAAAACCAAACTCTTGCAACCATTACATTACAAAACTATTTCAGGCTTTATAACAAGCTTGCTGGTATGACGGGTACAGCGGAGACTGAAGCTGGAGAGTTTCATAAAATTTATAAACTTGGCGTTATTGTTATTCCTACAAACAAGCCTATGGTGCGTCAAGATGGTGCTGATATTATTTTCTTGAGTAGAGATGATAAATACGCTGCTGTGATTGAAGACATTAAAGACTGTCACAAACGCGGACAGCCGGTTTTGGTTGGTACTATTTCAATTGAAGCATCAGAGTATTTAAGTCACTTACTTACAAGAGAAGGTATTCCTCACAACGTTCTGAATGCGAAACAGCATGAACGTGAAGCTGAAATTGTTATCGAAGCGGGTGAGCGTGGCAAAGTAACGATTGCTACCAATATGGCAGGTCGAGGAACCGATATTAAACTTGGTGAAGGAGTTCGCGAAGTTGGCGGCTTACGTATTATTGGTACAGAGCGTCATGAAAGTCGACGTATTGATAATCAGTTGAGAGGACGATCGGGTCGTCAAGGCGATCCAGGATCATCAAAGTTTTATATATCGCTTGAAGATGATTTAATGCGCATTTTTGGTGGACCTAAGCTTAAAACAACGATGGAACGCCTTGGTATGAAGCCAGGTGAAAGCATTGAGCATCGCATGGTTACTCGTAGTATTGAAAAGGCTCAAGAAAAAGTTGAGCTTCATAATTTTGATATTCGTAAACACTTACTTGAATATGATGACGTCCTTAATCAGCAGCGTATGGTTGTGTACCGTTATCGACGTGAAATACTTGAGGGTGCAGATCAGACCAAAGAGCTTATCCGTGAAATGATTGGCGAAGTGTTACAGGGTATTTTTGCAGTCTATTGCAAAGGTTCTGTGTGTGATAATGAAGCGGTTATTCAAATCATTGAATCGATTGCTAAGTTGACCGGCTTGCCTAAAGAACTTCTTGAAAAGCCTGAATTTTTACAAGAGCGCAACAGTAGTGTGCTTGAAACAGCAATGACAGAGTTTTTAGTGTATGAGTATGATCAATTTAGGGCAACCGTCGATCCTGAAACCGTTGAGCAAGCTGAAAAATGGACACTTCTTGAAACAGTAGACCAGGCTTGGAAAATTCACTTACTTAATATTGATGAAATCAAAGAAGGCATTGGCCTGCGCGGTTACGGACAAAAGAATCCATTAATCGAATACAAAAAAGAGTCTTTTGCCATTTTTGAAGACATGATGAATCAAATTAAGTGGGATATCGTGAGTCGCATTTTCAGAATGAGACCGGATGATTTTTCTTCATCTGCGATTCAGCATATTGAGCACGCACGTGAAAAAGAGCTTGATGCTATCCAAATTGGCGGTGATGGTTCTGAGGATGCTGATGCAAAAACGGTTAAGCGTACAGCTCCAAAAGTGGGACGCAATGACCCTTGCTCATGTGGGTCTGGCAAAAAGTATAAGCACTGCTGTGGCAAAGAGTAACGAATTTTTACATGAATGCTCTTTTCTATTGTTTGGTACTTATTGTGCTGGGTTTCATGCTAGCTGTCGCTTGCAAGAAAAAGAATGCAGATGTTTTTCAACAAGCTCCACTTGTTATAGTCGGAGCTTCTGCTGCAGGAACAGCTGCACTCAAAGCATTGCTTGAGCAAAAGTACTCAGGCAAAATAATCTGGATTGCAGATCAGCTAGAAGATCCTTATTTTACCACAAAACTTCCGAGTATTTTTGAACAAACAAAAACGCTTAAAGATATCAGTTTTTTTTATCCAAAAACGTTGCCAAATAATGTGACTATGTTATTTGGCAAGCGGGTAACAGAAATATTGCCCGATCAGCATGTGGTTAGGCTACATGATGGTCAGGTTGTTGTTTATGACAAGTTATTGCTTGCGATAGGTATGGAATTTGAATTACCACCTGAGTATGCATTACCAAATATCCAAGGTATTTTTAAATTTGGTAGATTTACCGATATTCAGGCAATTGAAACCTATATTCAAAAGCACAATGTTCGCAGCGCTGTTGTCGTAGGCCTTGGTCTTACAGGCGTTGATACGCTTAATGGGCTGATTAAAAAAGGTATTAAAGCGCATATTGTTCAACGAAGTAATAAGTTACTTGATCGATATGTCAATGATGATGCTCAGCCATTTATTTGTGCAAGTCTTGAAAAAAATAATATAGATCTTCATCTTTCAAAGACGATTCAGTCTCTTGTTGTTTGGCCAGATAATCGAGTACAGAAAGTTGTTCTTAATGATGGAACAACAATTTTGTGTGATATGGTTATTGTTACAACAGGCCTTATTCTGCAAGAAAAACTACTACAAAATGCAAAAATTCAGATTGAGCAAAATCGTATTTGGGTTAATAGTTTGCAACAAACAAGCCGGAAAGATATTTTCGCAGCTGGAGACTGTGCACTGATTACTGATATCACCACAGGGGCTTTGCGTCCAAGCGCAAAATGGGTTGATGCACAAAATCAAGGGATTATTGCTGCCCATAATATGTCTGGCGCTCATGAAATGTATCAGGGTTCAACGTTTGTATTGGGAGCTCATTTTTTGGATACTGTGATTGTGAGTTGCGGCCCTATCAATAAAGCTGAACATTTTCAGTCAATTATAAAGCATACTGAGACAAGCTATGCGTTATTTTTACTTAAAGATGAATGCTTAAAAGGGTTTCTTTTGATCAATCTGTACGACAAAAGTATCATTCAAAAACTTAGACAATTCATTGAAGATAAGTCGTTTGTTACAAAGCAAATGCTTGAGGCTCTTTTACCTAAAACATAAAATATACAATAATCTATTCTAAAAAAAGGGGATGCAACGTGAAAAAGTTTTTATTAATTGTGTTAGCAGCTTTTTTGGGTTTAACGATTTCTTGTAATCAAGTACATGCAATGCAAGATCAAAATCAAAAAACATCGTTAATCAGGTCTGTCATGCAAAATCTGCAAAATAGCTTTGGATATGTAGGCGAAGTTTCGCAAAGAGCTTTGCAAATAGTAAGCAATACATTTCAAAATTTTTCGCCAGTTCAAAAAACTCTTCTTATTGTCTCTTGTATGGTTCTTGCAGAACATATGGTTGCAGGTGACAGTATGAGTTACAATACAATTGTTGATGAAGAGGGCGATTTTTATTTGCATGGTTATGATAATAATACCATTCTGACTATTTATGACCAGATATCTGATTTTATTGAACAAGGTCTAGCATCCTGTTTTGAGCTGGCAGATGCAAGTTTACAGGAATCAGAAGAAGCGGTATTTGAAGAATGTATGAACGAATTTGCTCAAGAGGTTTCCCAACGTTGCCAAGAATTTTCGATTTCAGCTAAAGAATGCGATGAAAATAAATGGTGGGCTCTAGCACAGTTTATTGTCTCAAAGTTGATTAAGCCGACTGAATAATAATTTAAGAAAGAGTTTTACAATGGATATGGTAGCATTTGCTGGATATTTTCTTATTCTATCGCAGCTTCTTTACATGGTATGTCTGTTGCCGCAAGTGGTAACGAATTATACCGTAAAATCGGGAACAGGGTTGAGTGATCTTTTTGCAATTGGCTACTTAAATGGCCATTTTGCGCAGCTCTTTTACGTATTTTGTTTGGACTTACCTATGGGATATAAAATTTTTGTCCCTGTCCAATTCTCAATTGTTTTGATACTGATTTTTCAGCGACTTTATTATGATCGCTTCGTCAACCGAACATTAACTATTTTTTATGCTGTAAACATTGTTTGTGCGCTTGCGCTTATCCCTGTTGCATGCAGAATCCCTCTCATTTGTGGAGTTGCTCATGGTTGGCTTGCGCTTATTATTTTTAGCTTGAGTCAGATACCGCAAATTTATAAGCTTTATTCCACACGTAGCGTTCAGGGTTTTAGTTTTTTGTTTGTCGTGGTAATGGGATGCGGAAGCGTTCTTGAACTTGCGGGCGCGATGATTTTAGGATTACCAACGCAAACAATCTTTAATGCTGTTCGCAATACATCGTTTGTTGCAGCTTGTCTTGGTGCATTTTGTTTGTATAGACGTCGTCGTAATGCAATACATTAAAGTATTTACTCTGATTTAAAGGCTCTTTCTAAACTATTGATATATTAACAGTTATTGTGTTGAAATAAGTAAAGAAAAGTTCACGGTCACATTCTAAAGGGGGAGGGGACTACGATGAACTACACGATTTATTGGATACTTATTGTTGTATCTGTTTTGGGATCATCTACGATTGTGCTCGATATAAATTCAGCAGAAGAGGCTGATCGATTGGCTATGGTTCCAATATTGCTTGCAGAGGGAAATCTACCTCGAGAAATGCGTAAAGCAGAGTTTTGGGGTTATCAACTTTCTCGTGAATTTAAAAAAATGGCCAATCAGTTGTATATGGCAATACAACATCTGGAGCAGTGGGACTTTAGATATCAGCTTATTTTTTTTGGAAAAATTAAACGATTTCAGTATGCATCTTGTCAAAAAGGTAGTGAACAAGATGGCAAGCTTGAAGCTATTTTTGCTGAGTTGGGCATGTGGGCAACATGGGAAGCTGTGATTAGGCGTAAATTTGCAAGAGCCGATCAAAAGCTAATGAACGACTTAATTAATTCTCTGAAAGCTAAATTTGGTCTAACGGTTATCGATTTCGCAACAAACCATGAAACACGAATTATAATTAAGCATAAGCTTGCGCAAGATTATGGGCTTGAAGTGGATACGCTTTCTGATGGGTTTGCATTTGTGCATGTTATTAATGAATTTGTAAGTTCTGTAAATAAGGTTCTTGATCCATGTATTTGTACAATTTTATAAGAACTTAGGCATTCGATGAATAAAAATTGTTTGATATACTGCGTTTACGTTTAAAATACATCTCATTTCTCTACTGGTATATAAATATGCTTGATCGATCTGCTCTTGCGCGTGAAATTAACGATGTATCGGAAAAACTTTTTACAGCTCAAGCTTTTCCGAATCTTATGTCTGAGGAAGAGTGGAGAATGCTTGTTACGCATCAACTTTTTTTGGCAACTGTCGATGAGGCTCGTGCATCACAAAATCTTGTTTCATGGGACGGAAGCCTTGCTGATACTTATCCCGTTGATCCGCTAACGCAAGACTATGCGGTGCTTGCAGTAGATGGGTCGCAAATCTATCCAGATCGTCACATCATTGGTGTTGGATGCTATTTGCTCAATGCCGGTGGCTGTTTGCTTAAGTATGGTTCACCAAGTAAAGCAACTCTGTTTTCACATCCTCGAGTCCGCGTTCCCGAAGGTGATGAAGAAGAGCAAGCCTTTGCGCCAGAACTTGTTGACCTCACACGAGAAGCGTATGAATTTGAAGTATTGCTGGAGCAAGCGCTGCTTTGGAGACTGGATAACCCGGGTAAGCCACTTGTTTGTTTGATTGATGGAAGCATTGTTTTTTGGCATTTGGAGAATAAGTCACCCGATCTACGCAATAAATTTTTAAGTATTTATCTAGACTTTTTAAGTTCATGTAAAGAGCATGATATCATTATTGCAGGCTACTTGAGCTTGCCAAAAAATAGAGAGCTTGTGCATGTAGTACAAGCGGGTTTGTGTTCGTATGAGGCTTTTTCAGTTTCAGGTTTAGTGGGTTTACAAAAACAGTATTGCCCTGATTTAAGCAAACTCACCGACACGCAGTTGGTGCAGAGCTTCTTGCCCGAAGGTTCTCGAACTACGCTGATTGCAAGCTGTGCAAATATTGTTCAAGCCTATCCGGCAGTACTTAAACCACATTTTTTTTATCTAGACGTCGGTCAAGAGGTTGCTCGTGTTGAAGTTCCTGCTTGGATTGCTCAGCAGCCCGATGTGGTCAATTTAATTGCGCAGGTTTGTTTAGATCAAAGCATTAAGGGACAAGGGTATCCGGTTGCCTTGGCTGAATCGCATGAGCAGGCCGTTATTAAAGGGCCTGATCGAGATTTTTTCTATCATTTAATTTGCAAAATTGGTATGGAGCAGAATCGACGTATTGGGATGTCGCAAAAGAGTTTGAAAAAGCGCTCTATGGCGGTCTAATCTTTTTTTTAAAGTAGTTATCGTTTAGCTTGTTAGCTTGCTTTTCAAAGAGGTCAAATCGGCTGAAATTTTTTCTAGCTTCTTTTTCAAATGAGTTAGATTTGTTTGCAGAGTTGCTAGAGAATTTGTTAATGAGCTCTTATTTGATGATTGATGATCAGCGAGTGCGTTGATTTTTAGGAGATATTTTTGGGTGTCTCCTGCAAACCTTAGATTAATCCAGGCTTCCAATTCCTTCTTACTTGTGCAGCCATTTTTTTCGAGTAACTTCTCGAAAAAAGATGAAATAGCTGGCGTCGGTTGCTTTGTATTGAGATCGGGAATAAGCATTTTAAAATAATTATTACACGATTTTGAGTTGAAACGATTATTCTTGCTGATTGCATTATCTCCAAGGTTGATGATTTTAGCAAGAATATCATCCGCTGTAGGTATCGTTTTTGTCACTTCAGCTTCTGGAGTTGCTGGTGTTTCCTGCGGCATTGGCTCTGTTGGTTTGCCGTATGTATCATTCAGATTCTTAAGAGATTTCCAGTGTTCAAGCTTAATGTCTTGCAGTTTTACACGAGCCGCATTCAATTTTTTTGTTGCTTTATTTAATTTCTTTTCGTATTCGGCTATGAGATATTTGTAACCATCTTTCATGTTTTCAAATATCTCAGTCTTTAGCTTATCCTGATATTTTACTATTTCTTCGTTTGATGTTTTTATCTGTTCTTGAGCCATTTTGAGCGAGTGTGTAAGTTCATTTTCTTCCAGCTCATGTTTCGCTTGAAGTTCAGTTGAAGCCATTTTATATTCAAAATCCTGTTTCATTTTTTCCATTCTAGCAACAAACTGTTCAGCTGATTGAGCGGTTTGTGATGAAGTTGTAGTCCCAGAGATATCATATTCTCGTCGACTATCTGGATCCGAGAGAACCTTATAGGCTTCGCTTATTTCTTGAAATTTTGCCTGAGCTTCTGGTTCTTTATTTTTATCAGGGTGCCATTTGAGAGAAAGTTTGTGGTAAGCCTTTTTGATTTCGGCAGGTGTTGCTGTGTTGGAAACGCCTAACCTTGTATAAAAAGAATTCATGGCCATACATTGATTAAATAAGGTCATTATCATCAAGAGTATAAAAATTAATTTCATGACAATCCTTTCGTAATTTACGAATTAACTTTAATCTTCCCATAATATTTTAAAATTAAATTCGGCAGAAAATTAAAGGTTATATTATTTTTATCTAACTCTATTGCTTCGGCATCATAACGCGCTTGGCTGCTGAAGGTTATTTGGCCATCAAGGATAAGACTTCCTTGCGTTATATGGAGACCAGTTCTTGTTGTGTGTATTTCACATCCATTAAGATACAAAGTTCCTTCAGAATCAACTTCAAATTTTCTCCTGCCACCAATTGAGTCATAGCTAAAAGTGACACCCGTATCAATTTTTAACTGAGCGTTATTAACAATGTTTGATCTATTTGGAGAAACATAAGAAAAAATATGATTCATTCCAGAAAGGACAACTTGAGAGTAAAAGTTGAGCGTCCCACAGGTAAATGAATAATCATCTGTAAGTTGCATTTCAACATCTTGCAAGATAAGTGTCGCACTAGGTCCAAAGCATTTAATATTATTTTTATGTAAGTTGCCAACGCCATGTAAAGTCATGTTTTTGAGCATTAGCGTTGTTCCTGGCATGATGCTCAGCGCGTCATAGCTTGCCATTGAAAGTTCTTGTCCCTGTCCATCAATAACGATGAGTCCGCCTGCAAAAGTCCATGTGTTGTTTAAATCAATACCATAGGTAAAGCCATCTCTGCTGACAGGAAGCTCAATGATAGTTCCTGTTCCAAAGATAAGGTTGCCATTTGCTATAGGGTCATAACATGTTGGGGAAAAATCTTTCAAGGTGACGTTTTTTAGTGTGAGCGTTGCATCAGGGGCAATATTTATGAGCTTTCGACTTCGAGCAAAAGCTATTGTACAGCCTTTACCGTCAAAGACGGTTGTCACAAGAGCAGAAAATGTATGAGTTGAGTCGACAAAAATATTTGAAGCACTTGCAAGATTGACGATTGAGTTGCTGTTTGTTCGTGAGATGTTATTGATGTTTATAGTTGCGTTACTGTTCGCATTATTTCTGCTTGCAAGTGTTACGAGTGTATTGGAGTTATTCTTGTTCAAATAAAGCACGGTATTGCTGTTATTTTTAGCTGTGAATAGCAATGCATTACTGTTAGTACGGATTAATGTGCTTAATGATAATGAGCAGACAACACCATTATTCACCGATGCAACATTTTTTCCTCCAGGATTGTTAGCAGCATTTACAAGAGGTTGAATATTATTTCCATCGTTGAATGATAATGTGTCGTAGAAGAGCGTAACCTGGTCGATTGATAATGTTGCTTGGTTAGCAAATGTCAGCGTTTTGTTTCCGGTTACAACTCGTGAAACTGATTCTACGTAGATAGAGCCGGTTGTAAAGGTTAGATTAGAGAAGATTTCCAATTCCGCTGTTGATAATCTGAGTGTTGACGTTTTGTTTTCAAAAATAATATTGCCAATTCCAAGGCCGCGAATTTTTATATTGCTTGCATAAAGTGTTGTTCCATTTTTGATAAGAATGGTACCACCAGCGCTTAGATCAAGTACATTTCCATTTCCATTTAAACGGGCAAGCGCTCCAGTAAAGGTCCAGATTCCAGAAAGCTTTGTTCTTCCATTGAGCACTATGTCGCTTGCATCAAGCCAATCTAGTGTATGGGTAAGATGTAGGTTTTTTCCACCAAATGCAAATCGATTTCTATTTAAAACTATACGGCCTGATCCCGTTAATGTTCGATCATCTCCCAAGATCAGTTGATCTCCCAAAATAATAGTTCCTCTATTCATTGCAATGTTTGAGGTGAGTGCTCCTTGCATAAAAAGGGTGATGCTGCTGAGCTGGTGTGATAAGTTGATTGAATTTGGGTCTGTAAAAAAAGGAGATCCTTGTATAGTATTTCCATTACGGACAACTGCAATTTTTCTTGAAAACATACCAGGGGCTATGCGTAAAGAATGATTGCTGACAAGCGTAATAGGAGTAGTTACGTTTCCGATAAAGTTTCCTGTTAGCAATGCCGGCGTCCCCTGATTTTCAAGTACTCCCGTGGAGAAGATTATGCTTGATCCTTGAACAGTCCCGCTAGATTCAAGTGTTCCATCCCATGTTGGAATAGATGTATTGACAATAAATTTACCGGAATTAACTTTTATTCGAGATTCACGGGATGAAAATGAAATATTTGCTGATAAGGAAAAAGAAAAACAACTCAAAAGAATAAGGTTACAGAACGTTTTTTGAGTTGTTTTACAAAAGTTTTTAATAAAAATCATCTTAAACTCCATATCTCAAATGGTGCACGTTATGTGGCCATGAACTGGACTTAAGATTTGCAATACTCTTGAGTAAAAATCAAGGGTTCTAAAATTGAATCAGAGCTAAAAATATTGATAGAGCAATTCGAACATTAATGAGTTTTTTGAATTATTTTGCAAGCTGAATATGTTTTTATCTTTCATAAAGGTAGCTTTTTTGAGTCTATTTTGCGTTACAATATCTTTTTTGGTATGATTATCGGTGATATGGATAATAAATCTGGAGCTACTTTTTATGATTATTTTACTTGAAATTGTTATTGACCCAAAAATCATCATCACCCATTAGCTGCTCGTATCAGGTGTTTTTTGCTTGAATATGGGAGTTTATTCTCTGTTTTTTCAAAAAAAGTTATAAAAAAAGTTATTTTTTCTGTAGGCAATTTTTTCGCGTGGGGTTCATTTACATGAATACTGGCCTAAAAAGATTTAAAAATTAAGGATATTGTATGATTTTTGGCAATAATGTAACGCTTCACTTTGGAGATCGAGATCTTTTTGATCATCTCTCATTTTCGTGGGATCAAAACGATAAAATTGGTCTTATTGGCCGCAATGGAGCCGGGAAGTCAACGCTTTTAAAGGCAATTGCAGGTATCATACAGCTCGATGAAGGGGCCATAAGCATAGAGCGCGGCAAGCGTTTTGCCTATCTTCCACAGGAAGTGGTTCTTGCATCGCAAAAATCTGTTCTTGATGAAGCGTACACCGCATTTGCGGAACTTGTTGCCCTGCGTGACGAGGCAGTTGTGCTTGAAGCGCGCATTGATGAAGGTCTTTCAGAAGCTGAAGCACATGACGTTCTTGAGCGGTACGCTAGTGTTCAAGAGCAATTGCAAAATTATAATCCTGAAAACCTTATGGTTGAAGTAAAAAAAGTACTTACTGGATTAGGCTTTACTCCTGAAAAAATGGAAGATTCCGTTGATTCATTAAGCGTTGGCTGGAAAATGCGTTTGGTCTTGGCTAAGTTGTTACTTTCTAAAGCTGACTTTTACCTCTTTGACGAACCTACTAACCATTTGGATATTGTCGCCAAAGACTGGTTTGTTTCATTCTTAAAAGAATCAAAATCAGGCTTTGTATTGGTTTCTCACGATCGTTATTTCCTTGATAACGTCTGTGATTACATGTATGAACTTGATCGTGGTCAAGGTAAAACATACTACGGTAACTATGCTGCATACGAAACTCAAAAGGCTCAAGCCAAAGAACAGATAGAAAAAGCTTATGAGCAGCAACAGCGCGAAATTAAGCAAAAAAAAGAAACAATAGAACGCTTTAAAGCTAAGGCATCCAAGGCTGGCATGGCACAGTCCATGATGAAGCAACTCGATAAACTTGAGCTCATCGAGCCGGTAGCAAAGCCGCCGTCAGTGACACTCAACTTTAGCCATGTGCAGCGCTCAGGAAAGATTGTGCTTGTCGTTAAAGATTTATCGAAAAAATTTGGCGATCACACTATTTTCAAAAATGTCTCTTTTGAGGTTCCATGTGGAGAAAAGGTTGCTTTAGTAGCAGCAAATGGTGTTGGTAAATCAACATTGCTTAATTTGATTTGTGGGAAGTATTCGCTTGAAACCGGTTCAGTATCAATGGGATACAATGTATTTCCGGCGCTCTTTGAACAAGATCAAGATAAAGTTCTCAATCATAAAAAAACGGTCTTGGAAGAAGCTGAAGATTCATGCAAGACGCCAACTGCGCGTCAAAGGGTACGTGGATTTTTGGGGGCATTTTTGTTTCCAGGTGATGATGTAAAGAAAAAAATTGGTGTTCTGAGCGGTGGTGAAAAAAACCGTGTTGCGATGGTTAAGGTGCTTTTGACTGAAGCAAATTTTCTCATCTTGGACGAACCAACTAACCACTTGGATCTTGACTCTAAAGATATTTTGCTACGAGCGCTCAAGCAATTTACTGGAACGATTTTGTTTGTATCTCACGATCGTGATTTCTTGAATAGTCTGGCAACCACTATTATTGAACTGACTCCTGATGGTGCCCGTACCTACAAAGGAAATTACGATGAATATTTGTATCGTAAGCAAATGATTTCAGGAGCAGTGGATTCTTCGACTCCTGCTGGCAAAAGCGCTCAACAAGAACAGAAAAAAGTTACTCAAGCAGCTGCTCCAGTAGTTAATAGCAAAGAGGCGTACGAATTACGTAAAAAAATTAGTAACGTTACAAAAAAAGTGGAACGTCTTGATGCTGAATTTGCTGAACTAACCGGCAAACTTGGATTTTTTGCATATGGATCAGATCAATATAACAATGTTCTTGATCAGCAGCGAAAAGTACAAGAAGATAAAGCTAAGGCAGAACGAACGTGGGAAGAGCTACAAGCTCAGCTCGAACGTTTGTAATACTCGATTTGATATCATAATAAGATCTTAATAAAAAAGCTCACCATCCGGTGAGCTTTTTTATTGCTTGAAATTTTATGAATAATGGGGCTAATGTCATGTTGTTAGTAACAATTTCATGAGACATTATGTTTGTAAGGAAAGCAGTGAAGAAGATAGTTTCCCTATTTTTAGTATTTGTTATGAGTGCTTTATTGGCGCAAACAGTATCAGCGGTTAAGTCTGGCCCTGTTGGGTCTCTCGTTCATAGAGAAGTAGATTCATTACTGCGAGACACCATGCGCTCTGGTAGTCTAAGCGCTCGTACAAAGTTAAGGTTTGAACTTAAGACTCTTTCTACTATTTTATATTTTCTTTCTATTCAATACGATTTGGGCTCAATATCTAGCGATATTGGTGATTTTCCTTATCAATTTCTTTTACTTGATACTATCGGGTACTTGGACGGTCAATTATATGGCGGTGAAAAAGGTCCAATAGAAGAACATCTCATGATGCTCGATTGTTATAACATTATGAGAAAAATCTGTGATAAATTTGAAGAACTTTCAGATATAAAAACTAAAATACCAAATGGAATAAGGAAATTAAGCTGGAAAGAAAAAATTGCACATCTTTATAATTTGAAAGATATAGAACAACAAATTTTTGATGTCATAAGAAACAACCGAGTAATCGCTAGTGGGCAAGAGGATGACAGGAAAAGCGTTTGTTTTGAGAAGCTAGATAAGCAAATTAATTATAAAAAAACTTCTGATTTCCAATGTAATATTTTTCAAAAATTGTATCAGGACCTTGAGATAAAAATTCAAGATCCTGATTGTGATTTTACAAAATTATATGAATGGCATATGAAGCTTTATGCAACACACTTTTTGCTGCAGACTTGGTGATTTTCTTATTTAAACGTTGAATCTCACATTTAACAAATCACCATCTTGCACGATGTATTCTTTGCCTTCGGTGCGAAT
>Ga0154020_10000660_pt1 | contig 42281 bp, 37 predicted proteins | sample Klosneuvirus_201_FD_109709 | JGI IMG/M metagenome (GOLD analysis project Ga0154020, IMG submission 109709) | Active sludge microbial communities from wastewater, Klosterneuburg, Austria - Klosneuvirus_20160825_MG | ecosystem: Engineered > WWTP > Aerobic digester > Activated sludge | place... | reverse complement strand
CGGCTGCGGCGGCAAGGAAAACTGCATGGGCGAGGACGCGGGTCGGTGCATGACCCACGACCTGTGGTCCAGCCTGAACCAGAAGATGATCGAATACCTCGACTCGATTTCGCTGCGCAAGCTGGTCGATGATCAGCTCGCCAAGGGCGTGTCGATCGAAGAGGCGCCGATCAAGCGCGCCATCTCCAGCGTGCCTGTGGTCAAGCCCATCAAGGTGACCGCGCCGAACTCGGTCTTCGCCTTGGGTGGCGTACTCACCAAGTGAGCGCGACGCCCCTCCCACTCATTACGTCGTCTGTGTCGATCCCAGCATCCTGCCAGGCCCAACCATGACCCCGCATCTGCCCATCTACCTCGACTACGGCGCCACGACGCCGGTGGACCCGCGCGTCGTCGACGCCATGATTCCATGGCTGCGCGAGCACTTCGGCAACCCGGCCTCGCGCAGCCACGCCTGGGGCTGGGAGGCTGAGGAAGCAGTCGAGAAGGCGCGCGTACAGGTGGCCGGGCTCGTCGGCGCCGACCCGCGGGAGATTATCTGGACGAGCGGTGCTACCGAGTCGAACAACCTTGCGATCAAGGGTGCGGCGCAGTTCTACAAGACCCGCGGCAAGCACCTGGTCACCGTCAAGACGGAGCACAAGGCCGTGCTCGACACGACCCGCGAGCTCGAGCGACAGGGCTTCGAGGTCACCTACCTCGAGGTCATGGAGAACGGCCTGCTCGACCTCGAGCGTTTCAAGGCGGCGCTGCGCCCGGACACCATCGTGGTGTCGGTGATGCTGGTCAACAACGAGATCGGCGTCATCCAGGACATCCCGGCCATCGGCGCGATGTGCCGCGAGCGCGGCATCGTATTCCACGTCGACGCTGCGCAGGCAACCGGCAAGGTGGCCATCGACCTGGCCCGCTTGCCGGTGGACCTCATGAGCCTGGCCTCGCACAAGACCTACGGGCCCAAGGGCATCGGTGCGCTGTATGTGCGCCGCAAGCCGCGGGTGCGCATCGAGGCCCAGATGCACGGTGGCGGCCATGAGCGCGGCATGCGTTCGGGTACCTTGCCCACCCACCAGATCGTCGGCATGGGCGAAGCATTCCGCATCGCCCGCGAGGAGATGGGCACCGAGCTGGAGCGCATCCGCATGCTGCACGAGCGGATGCTGCGTGGCCTGTCCGACGTCGAGCAAGTGTTCGTCAACGGGGATCTGGTTGCGCGCGTGCCGCACAACTTGAACATGTCCTTCAATTTCGTCGAGGGCGAGTCGTTGATCATGGGGGTCAAGGGCATCGCGGTGTCGTCCGGATCGGCCTGCACGTCGGCCAGCCTGGAGCCCAGCTATGTGCTGCGTGCGCTGGGGCGCAGCGACGAGCTGGCTCATTCAAGCCTTCGCATGACGATCGGCCGCTTCACCACCGAGTCGGACATCGACTACGCCGTCAGCGTGCTCAAGGATCGCGTGGCACGCTTGCGCGAGCTCTCGCCGCTGTGGGAGATGTACCGCGACGGCGTAGATCTCAGCACCATCCAGTGGGCGGCGCACTGAGCCGACCCCCATCGCTTGGAGTCACAACATGTCGTACAGCAACAAAGTCATCGAGCATTACGAGAACCCGCGCAACGTCGGCGCCTTCGAGAAGGGCGACGACACCGTGGGGACCGGCATGGTGGGCGCGCCGGCCTGCGGCGACGTGATGAAGCTGCAAATTAAGGTCAATCCGTCCACCGGACTGATCGAGGATGCCCGATTCAAGACCTACGGCTGCGGCTCGGCCATCGCGTCGAGTTCCCTGGTGACCGAGTGGGTCAAGGGCAAGACGCTGAGCCAGGCTCTCGAGATCAAGAACACCGACATCGCCGAGGAACTGGCGCTGCCGCCGGTGAAGATCCATTGCTCGATCCTGGCCGAGGACGCAATCAAGGCGGCCGTCAGCGACTACCAGGCCAAGCACGGCGAGCCGGCGGCCGCCGAACAAGCGCCGCCGGTACAGGCGGGCTGATCACGATGGCTGTCACCCTCACGGAAGCTGCAGCACGGCATGTCACCCGCTACCTGAGCCGTCGCGGCAAGGGCGTGGGTGTGCGCCTGGGTGTGAAGACCACCGGCTGCTCAGGGATGGCCTACAAGCTCGAGTATGCCGACGACGTTGAGCCCGAGGACCATGTGTTCGAGGAGCATGGTGTCAAGGTTTTGGTCGACCCCAAGAGCCTGCCGTATCTCGATGGCACCGAACTCGACTTCGTGCGCGAAGGCCTGAACGAGGGCTTCAAGTTCCACAATCCGCGCGAGAAGGACCGTTGCGGCTGCGGCGAGTCGTTCCGGATCTGAACTTGAAGATCGACGACGACGACTTCACCCTGTTCGGCCTGCCACGGCGCTACGCGCTCGATCCGGCTGCGCTGGATGCGCACTGGCGCATGCTGCAGGCTCAGGTCCACCCTGACCGGCACGCCAGCGGTGGCGTGGCTGCGCAGCGGGTGGCCATGCAATGGGCCGTTCGGGTCAACGAGGCCTACCGTCGCCTGAAGGATCCGCTTCGCCGGGGGGCTTATCTGTGCGAACTGGGCGGCGCGCCGATCGATGCGCACAGCAATACGGCCATGCCGAAAGCACTGCTGCACCAGCAGATGGAATGGCGTGAAGCTCTGGAGGACGCACGTGGCGTTGCCGACGTCGAGCAGCTGGACGAGCAAGTCGCCCGGCATCAGGCCGAGCAGCTGGGGCTCCTGGCCGACTTGATCGACCGTGACGCCGACTTGCCCGCAGCCGCGGCCCAAGTTCGCGCACTGATGTTCCTGGCTCGCCTGCGCGACGACATTCACCATCGGCTCGAGGCGCTCGACGCCTGACCGCCGGCAACGCAACCTGACCGCACGCGCCGAACTGCGCCGTCTCACATGGCCCTGCTGCAGATCTCAGAACCCGGCCAGTCGCCGGACCCCCACGCCAGGCGCATCGCGGTGGGAATCGACCTGGGTACCACGCACTCGCTGGTGGCGGCTGTCCGTCACGGCGTGCCCGAATGCCTGCCCGACGGGCAGGGCAGGGTGATCCTGCCATCGATCGTGCGCTACATGGGCGAGGGTCGCCGGCAGATTGGCCACGACGCCCAGGCCGTGCAGGCCCGTGACCCCGAAAACACGATCGTCTCGGTCAAGCGTTTCATGGGTCGCAGCCTGGCCGACATCGCCGGCCATGAGCGCCTGCCGTATCGCTTCGTCGACCAGCCGGGCATGGTGGCGCTGGAGACCCGCGATGGGCGCAAGTCGCCCGTCGAGGTGTCGGCCGAGATCCTGGCGACACTGCGATACCGCGCCGAAGATACCTTCGGCACCGACCTGTTCGGCGCCGTGATCACGGTGCCGGCCTACTTCGACGATGCCCAGCGCCAGGCCACGAAAGACGCGGCCCAGCTGGCTGGGTTGAACGTGCTGCGGCTGATCAACGAGCCCACAGCGGCTGCGGTGGCTTATGGGCTCGAGAACAGCAGCGAAGGGCTCTATGCCGTCTACGACCTGGGCGGCGGCACGTTCGACATCTCCTTGCTGCGCCTGTCGCGCGGCGTGTTCGAAGTGGTCGCCACCGGGGGCGATGCGGCCTTGGGCGGCGACGACTTCGACCGCGCGCTGGCCGACTGGGCTCTGCACCGTTGCGGCCTGGTCGCGGTCACGCCGCAGGACAAGCGCACCGTGCTGGTCGCCGCGCGGGCGACCAAGGAGCAACTCAGCGATACCGATCGGGCGATGCTGCGCTGCGAGGTCGGCGGGCGGGCGATGGAGGTCGAAGTCGAGCGTGCCACCTTCGAGCAGATCACGCGTCCGCTGGTCGATCGCACGCTGGCGGCGGTGCGCAAGGTGCTGCGTGACGCCCGGCTGCGGCGCGACGAGGTCCAGGGCGTGGTGATGGTCGGGGGATCGACCCGCATGCCCGCCGTTCGCACGGCGGTGGGCGAGTTGTTTGGTCGCGAACCCTTGATCAACCTCGACCCCGATCAGGTGGTCGCGCTGGGCGCCGCGGTGCAGTCGCATGCCCTGGCCGGCAACACCCGCGATGGCGAGTTGCTGCTGCTGGATGTGATTCCGCTGTCACTGGGCCTCGAGACCATGGGGGGCCTGGTCGAGCGCGTGATCGAGCGCAACACCACCATCCCGGTGGCCAAGGCCCAGGACTTCACCACATTCAAAGATGGCCAGAGCGCAATGGCCATACACGTGGTTCAGGGCGAACGCGAGTTGGTGAGCGATTGCCGCTCGCTGGCCCGGTTCGAGTTGCGGGGCATACCGCCGATGGTGGCCGGTGCGGCGCGCATACGAGTGACTTTCCAGGTCGATGCCGATGGGCTGCTCAGCGTGGCCGCGCGCGAGCTCACATCGGGCGTGGAGGCGTCGGTGGTGGTCAAGCCCAGCTATGGCCTTGCCGACGACGACATCGCCCGCATGCTGCGCGAGGGCAACGCCAGCGCCGAAGCCGACATGGCTGCGCGCGCGCTGCGCGAAGCCCGGGTGGAAGCCGAGCGCATGCTGCTCGCCACTCGCTCGGCGCTCGATGCCGACGGTGAACTGCTCGACATCGACGAGCGTGATTCGATCGATGCGCTCATGAACTCGCTGGCCTCACGTGCTCGCGGCGGCCAGCCCGAGCCCATTCACCAAGCCCTGGAGGCGCTGGCCAGGGGCACCGAGGCGTTTGCCGCCGCCCGCATGAACCGCGGCATCCAGGCCGCGCTCACCGGCCGCAAGGTCGAAGACATCTGACACCCGTACGCCCCCCATCCGTCATGCCGGTCATCAAGATACTGCCCAACGCCGAATACTGCCCGCAGGGCGATGCCATCGAAGCAACCCGCGGCACGTCGATCTGCGAGGCCCTGCTCGACAACGGCATTGCGATCGAGCACGCCTGCGAGATGAGCTGCGCCTGCACCACCTGCCATGTGGTGGTTCGCGATGGCTACGGCACCCTCAATGAGCCCGACGAAGTCGAAGAGGACCTGCTCGATCGCGCATGGGGCCTCGAACCCCACTCGCGCCTGAGCTGCCAGGCCATCCTGGGCGATGCCGACGTGACCATCGAGATCCCGCGCTACTCAATCAACCACGCCAAGGAAAACCACTGAGGACGGGCCTCGATACAAGCGGACTGGCTTTGAGTCAGGCGTGCGTGATCCAGTCCTGCCATTCAGACCCGTCGAGGTGGGGCAGTGTGTTGTAGGTCACCAGGTTGTGGCGCTTCGAGTTGAACGTGAGTTCGGTCACCGCACTGTTGCGGATGCGCATGTTCAGGTCGATCGTGACCTGCGGCGGTGTCGACAGCAGCAGGCCCACGGCGGTGGAGATCGGTCCGCCACTGGACACCACCAACACGTCGCCCTGGTAGCGCTCGCGAACCAGCTCCAGTGCTGCGGCTACGCCTTCGACAAATACGCGATAGGTGGGCATGCCCTGCGGCTGTGACTGCCCGTCCATCCATAGCCGCAGTCCGTCGCGCAACAGGCGGAAGTGGTGGCGGTACTCGGCGTAGTTGGTCGGGCGCGTGAGGGGGGTTGGATAGACGGTGGCAATCACCGCCAGGCTGTCGTACTCGTCCAGGCCGGGCAGGGCCAGTGCGGCCTGGGTGTTGCCCAGACCACGGGCGATCGCCTCCCAGGACTGGCGGTGCCGGCGCAGCGTGCCGGTGAGCACCGCCTCGAAGGCCCAGTTGCGCTCGCGCAGATAGTCGCCCAGCCGTCGGCACTGCCGGTGGCCGAGTTCGCTGAGTTGGTCGTAGTCTTCGGCTCCGAACGAGGCCTGGCCATGTCGCACGAGCAGCAATCGTCCCATCACCTGCATTGTGTGCGGTGGGTCCGCCGTATACCTGTCGCGCCGGCGTCACCGCCGCTGGCGCGACAGGTATACGGCGGACGTCCGCCCGATGGCAGGCCACTACACTGACCGCATCATGAAGGTGCTGGGTATTGAGTCATCGTGCGATGAAACCGGGGTGGCGCTGGTCGAGACCGCCGATTCCGGCGTACCGATCCTGCGTGCCCACGCCCTGCACAGCCAGGTGCAACTGCACGAGGCCTACGGCGGGGTTGTGCCCGAACTGGCCTCGCGCGATCACATCCGGCGCGTGCTGCCGTTGACTGCCCAGGTGCTGGAGCAGGCGGGTTGCAGACTGCGCGACCTCGACGTGGTGGCCTACACCCGCGGCCCCGGTCTGGCGGGCGCGCTGCTCGTCGGCGCGGGCGTGGCCTGCGGGCTGGCTGCGGCGCTGGGACTTCCCACACTCGGTGTGCATCACCTCGAAGGCCACCTGTTGTCGCCATTCCTTTCGGCCGACCCGCCCGCGTTCCCGTTTGTCGCATTGCTGGTGTCCGGCGGTCACACGCAGCTGATGCGGGTGCAGGGCGTTGGTGAATACGAGTTGCTCGGTGAGACCATCGACGACGCCGCAGGCGAGGCCTTCGACAAGAGCGCCAAGCTGCTCGGTCTGGGCTATCCGGGTGGGCCAGCCCTGGCGGCACTGGCGGCCCACGGTGACCCGGCGGCCTATGCGCTGCCCAGGCCGCTGCTGCACAGCGGTGACGTCGACTTTTCCTTCGCGGGCCTGAAAACGGCGGTCCTCACACAGGTGCGCCGCCTGGGTGATGCGCCCAGCGAGATGCAGCGGGCCAACCTGGCGGCCAGCACGCAGGCGGCCATCGTCGAAGTACTGGTGAAGAAGTCGCTGGCTGCGCTGAAGAACACCGACCTCGCTCGGCTGGTGGTTTCGGGCGGCGTGGGGGCCAACCGCGAGCTGCGCCGGCAACTGGACTGCGCTTGCGCACGCCTGCGGGTGCGGGTGCATTACCCGGAGTTGGCCCTGTGCACCGACAACGGCGCCATGATCGCGCTGGCCGCAGCGATGCGCCTGCAGGCCGGGCGCAGTCAGGCGGTGCCCGACTACGGCTTCGCCGTGCGGCCGCGCTGGCCGCTGGACGATATCGACTGACGCCGAGCCGGATGCCCGAACGCGGCGCCGGCACGACTCGGTGCGGCTGCACGGGTGCAGGCCTCCTAGAATGCACGACGTTGCGATCAGTGTGGCGAAGCCATCTGCCACTGCAATAACACACCAAACATGCCGCTGTGCCAAGCAGCGGTTCTTCCGTTCTTGAGATCACCGAATTCGAGATGACGAAAGCAGTATCCCGTCGCATTGCCCTTTGGGGCGCGTTGGCCGCCAGTCTGGCTCTTGCCTGGCCCGGCGCCCGGGCTCAGCAATCGGAGCCCGCCACCGAGCCAGTGCGCCTGGCCATGATCGAGGGACTGTCGGGCCCGTTTGCCAACGCCGGCGAGGCGGTTTTTCGAAACCTGCACTGGGCAGTCGAGCGGGTCAACCAGCGCGGTGGCGTCAGGCTGCCCGGCGGTGCGCGGCGGCTCGAGCTGGTTCGCATGGACAGCAAGGGCAACGCCGACGAGGCCCTGTCGCTTCTGCGCAGCGCGATCGACCAACGGATCGGCTACGTGCTCCAGGGCAACAGCTCGGCAGTGGCATCGGCAATCATCGATGCGCTGAACAAGCACAACGAGCGCGACCCGGCGCGCCGGGCACTGTTCCTCAACTATTCGGCGGTGGAACCCGCGCTGACCAACGAGCGGTGCAGCTTTTGGCATTTTCGATTTGATGCGCACGCGGATATGCGGCTCGCGGCGCTGATGGATGTGCTCAAGGACGACGCCGGGCTGCGCAAGGTCTACCTGATCGGGCAGGACTACAGTTTCGGGCAGCATGTGGTGAAGCAGGCGCGCTCGTTGATCCAGACGCGCAGGCCCGACATCGAGATCGTGGGCGAGGAACTGCACCCCATGGCCCGGGTCAAGGATTTCCTGCCCTATGCCAGCAAGGTCCGCGCGAGCGGCGCCCAGGCGGTGGTTACCGGCAACTGGGGCAATGACCTCACGTTGCTGGTCAAGGCCGTGCGCGACCTGGGGGTGCCGGTGAAGTTCTACACGTTCTACGGCAATGCGCTGGGCGTGCCGGCCGCGCTGGGCGATGCTGGCGTCGGCTCTGTGCTGGCGGTTGCCGAGTGGCATGCCAATGTGGCCGGCGAGCCCTCGCGCTCGCTGGTGTCGGCTTTCCGCAAGCGCTACCCGGACCCACGCGACGACTACTTGCATGCCCGGATGCAGGCCATGATCGAGATGACGGTTCAGGCCATGGAGCACGCAGGCAGCGCCGATCCGGTCGCGGTTGCGCATGCACTCGAGGGCGCGCGGCTGGACGCCACGGCACTGGGCGGTGTGCACGAGGGGCGGATGCGGGCGGAAGACCACCAGTTCCAGCAGCCGCTGGTGGTGATGCAAATGGATCGCGTGGGCTCGGCGGGTGTGGCATTCGACGTCGAGGGCTCGGGATACGGGTTCCGGACCCTGCGCCGGTACGAGGCCGACCATGCGGCAATGGCGCACACCTGTCGGATGGCGCGGCCGCAGTAGCGGCCCTGGGCATGCTGGCGCGGCATGGGCTGCGGTGCGGCGGCTGAGCAGCCTGGAGCGACGGTTACGGCTATAATCTCCGGGTTATGCCCTCGGCCACGCGAGTCATCGCGCGCGTCTTCGGAGTCTTGGTCTTGGGCATCACCTAGGCACGGCGTGGGTCGGTTTCACCCGCGTCCGCAAGTGGCAACCGGAACCGTTACGCCTGCGTGGGTCATTTTTCCCAGCAGCGCCGCGCGGTTTCTCCAATCAGGAAATCGACATGTCTAACGTTGACATCAACCGCGCCGAGATCGTCAAGACGCACGCACGTGCGGCCAACGACACCGGCTCTCCCGAAGTGCAGGTCGCGCTGCTGACCGCACGCATCAACGAACTCACTCCGCACTTCAAGACCCACCTGAAGGACCATCACGGCCGCCGTGGCCTGCTGAAGATGGTGAGCCGCCGTCGCAAGCTGCTCGACTACCTGAAGGACCGCGATGCCGATCGCTACACAGCCCTGATCCAGAAACTGGGTCTGCGCAAGTAAGCACCCTATGACCGAAGGAGCCTGTCTGGATCGACCAGCACAGGCTCTTTCGTCTTTGGAGCCTCCCGATCCAGTCGCTGCTGTGTCATTCCACCGGCGCCGGCCCAGCCGGTGCCGGTGGAATGGCATGCCGCCGGACGGGGCCTGCTGGCTCCCGGTGAAACCCCGTCAGGGCGCCACCGCAAGCGCGCCCTGCGCCAACCGGAGACATCATCCATGAGCATGTTCAAGAAGGTCACCAAGACGTTCCAGTGGGGCCCGCACCAGGTCACGCTCGAGACCGGCGAAATCGCGCGACAGTCCAGCGGCGCGGTGCTGGTCGATATCGAGGGTACCGTCGTGCTGGCCACCGTCGTGGCCCGGACCGAGGCCAAGGCCGGGCAGGACTTCTTCCCGCTGACGGTCGACTACATCGAGAAGACCTATGCAGCCGGCCGCATTCCCGGCAGCTTCTTCAAGCGCGAGGGCCGGCCCAGCGAACTGGAGACGCTCACCAGCCGGCTGATCGACCGCCCGATCCGGCCGCTGTTCCCCGATGGCTTCTTCAATGAAGTGCAGGTGGTCATCCACGTGCTGAGCCTGAACCCCGAGGTGCAGGCCGACATCGCCGCCTTGATCGGTACCAGCGCCGCGCTGGCGGTGTCGGGCCTGCCGTTCAATGGCCCGATCGGTGCCGCGCGCGTGGGCTACATCAATGGCGAGTACGTCCTCAACCCGGGCAAGATCCAGCTGGCCGACAGCAAGCTCGATCTCGTGGTGGCCGGCACCGAGTCGGCTGTCCTGATGGTGGAATCAGAGGCCGACCAGCTCAGCGAAGAAGTGATGCTGGGCGCGGTGGTCTTTGGCCACGACATGGGCAGGGTGGCCATCGCTGCGATCAATGATCTGGTGCGCGAAGGCGGCAAGCCCGAGTGGAACTGGCAGCCGCCGGCGAAGGACGACGCCTTCATCGGCAAGGTCGGCGCGCTGGCCGAAGGCCCGCTGCGCGCGGCCTACCAGATCCGCAGCAAGCAGGCTCGCACGCAGGCTTGCCGCGAGGCTTATGCAGCGGTCAAGACCGCCCTGGCCGGAGAAGGATTGGCCTTTGACGAAGTCAAGCTCGAGGGCCTGTTGTTCGAGATCGAGTCGCGCATCGTTCGCGGCCAGATCCTGGCTGGTGAGCCGCGTATCGACGGGCGCGACACTCGCACGGTGCGCCCGATCGAGATCCGCACCGGGGTGCTGCCGCGCACCCACGGATCGGCGCTGTTCACGCGCGGCGAAACCCAGGCGCTGGTGATTTCCACGCTCGGCACCGAGCAGGATGCGCAGAAGATCGACGCCCTGGCCGGCGAGTTCCAGGATCGCTTCCTGTTCCACTACAACATGCCACCGTTCGCCACTGGCGAAACCGGCCGCGTGGGCAGCCCCAAGCGCCGCGAGATCGGCCACGGCCGCCTCGCCAAGCGTGCACTGGTTCCCCTGCTGCCGGCCCGTGACGAGTTCCCCTACACGCTACGCGTGGTCAGCGAGATCACCGAATCCAACGGCTCTTCCTCGATGGCCTCGGTGTGCGGCGGCTGCCTGGCCCTGATGGACGCCGGCGTGCCGATGAAGGCCCACGTGGCCGGCATCGCGATGGGCCTCATCAAGGAAGGCAACCGCTTCGCGGTACTGACCGACATCCTCGGCGACGAGGATCACCTCGGCGACATGGACTTCAAGGTCGCCGGTACCACCAGCGGCGTTACCGCCCTGCAGATGGACATCAAGATCCAGGGCATCACCCAGGAAATCATGCAAGTGGCGCTGGCGCAGGCCAAGGAAGCGCGCATGCACATCCTTGGCAAGATGCAGGACGCCGTGGGCAGCGCCAAGACCGAGCTGTCGCAGTTCGCGCCGCGCCTGTACACGATGAAGATCAACCCGGAGAAGATCCGCGACGTGATCGGCAAGGGTGGGGCGACCATCCGCGCCCTCACCGAGGAAACCGGCACAACGATCGACATCGCCGAGGACGGCACCATCACCATCGCTTCGACCGATGGCGACAAGGCTGCGCTGGCGCGCAAGCGCATCGAGGACATCACGGCCGAGGCCGAAGTGGGCGCCATCTACGAAGGCCCGATCACCAAGATCCTCGAGTTCGGCGCACTGGTCAACATCCTGCCGGGCAAGGACGGCCTGCTGCACATCAGCCAGATCGCGCATCAGCGCGTCGAGCGGGTCGAGGACTTCCTCAAGGAGGGCCAGGTCGTCAAGGTCAAGGTGCTCGAGACCGACGACAAGGGGCGCATCAAGCTCAGTCTGAAGGCGTTGCTCGACAGACCCGAGGGCATGGAAGAGGAGCGCTATGAGCGCGCGCCACGAGGCGATCGAGGCGATCGAGGTGACCGCGGCGAGCGTCGCGAGCGGGGCGACCGTCCGCCGCGACGTGAGCGCAGCGATCGCCCTGAGCGCGCCGAGCAGGGTCGCGAGGCGGCACCTGCCAGCGACGCCGCTGACGCGGGCTCCCAGCAGCAGTAGGCGTTCGGCACCGAACGGTTGGCATGCAGGCCATCGCCATCACTGCCCCCGGCGGGCCCGAGGTACTCGTGCCCGTGGATCGCCCCGACCCGCAGCCCGGCCCAGGCGAGGTGTTGGTGCGGGTGGCGGCCAGTGGGGTGAATCGACCGGACGTTCTGCAACGCAAGGGGACCTATCCGCCGCCGCCTGGGGCCAGCGATCTGCCGGGGCTGGAGGTGGCGGGTCGTATCGTCGCCGGCGATGCCGCGGAGCTGGCTGCCGCAGGGTTCAGTCTGGGTGACCGGGTCTGCGCCCTGGTGGCCGGCGGCGGCTACGCCCAGCTGTGCGTCGCACCGATCGGGCAGTGCCTGCCGGTGCCTGCAGGGCTGGACGATGTGCGGGCGGCCAGCCTGCCGGAGACGTTCTACACCGTCTGGTCCAACGTGTTCGACCGCGGTGCGCTGTTGCCCGGCCAGACGCTGCTGGTGCAGGGTGGCTCGAGCGGCATTGGCGTCACGGCCATTCAACTGGCCAAGGCGTTCGGGGCGCGCGTGCTGGTGACCGTGGGGTCGTCGCAGAAGGCCGCCGCCTGCCTTCAACTCGGTGCAGACCGGGCCATCCTCTACCGTGAGCAGGATTTCGTGCAGGAAGTAATGGCCGCCACCGACGGCCGCGGCGCCGATGTCATTCTCGACATGGTGGCCGGCGACTACCTGGCGCGTGAGTTGCGTTGCCTGGCCGACGATGGTCGATTGGTCGTCATTGCGGTGCAGGGCGGGACGCGTTGCGAGGTCAACGCGGCCGACCTGATGCGCCGCCGGCTCACCGTCACCGGTTCGACCTTGCGACCTCGTCCCGCGGCTTTCAAGGCTGCGATCGCGCGGGCATTGCGCGACCGGGTCTGGCCGCTGCTGGAGTCGGGTGTGGTGCGGCCGATGGTGTACCGGGTGTTTCCGGCGCATGAGGCTGCACAGGCGCACGCGCTGATGGAGTCCGGCGATCACGTGGGCAAGATCGTGCTGGACTGGACCGTATCCACAGGAGACTGAACATGCGACGCAAGCTCGTGGCCGGCAACTGGAAGATGCACGGCAGCCGCGCCTCCAGCGCAGAACTGCTCGCCGGCATCGCCGCGGCGCGCCCGTACGACTGCGATGTGGTGGTCTGCGTGCCGTTCCCGTACCTGTCCGAAGCCGCGGTGGCGCTGGCCGGCAGCGAGGTGCGCTGGGGCGCACAGGACTGCTCCGCCTTCGAGCAGGGAGCCTATACCGGCGAGGTGTCGGTGCTGATGCTGGCCGACTTCGGCTGCCGCAATGTCATCGTCGGCCACTCCGAGCGCCGGCAGTACCACGCGGAGAGCGATCAACTCGTGGCAGACAAGGCCAAGGTGGCGCTGGCACGCGGTATAACGCCAATCGTGTGCGTGGGCGAGACGTTGGCCCAGCGCGAAGCCGGGGAGACTGAGGCCGTGGTCAAGCGCCAGCTTTCGGCCGTGATCCACACACTGGGGCACTGCGCCAGCGAGATGGTGGTGGCCTATGAACCCGTTTGGGCCATCGGCACCGGCCGCACCGCAACGCCCGAACAGGCCCAGGCGGTGCACGCGCTTCTGCGCGCGCAACTGCGGGCGGCCACGCCACAGGCCGACCACATGCGCCTGCTTTACGGCGGCAGCGTCAAGGCCGACAACGCGGCGACGCTCTTTGCGCAGCCCGACATCGACGGTGGACTCATCGGCGGTGCCAGCCTGAAGGCGAGCGACTTCGTGGCCATCTGTCGCGCAGCGCACTAGCCGAACCGTAAGCGTCATCGGGGCCGGGCGAGTCGGCTCGTGCCCCGTCCTAGGAGAAATCGAAACATGCATATCTGGATGAATCTTGTGCTGGTGGTCCAGCTCGTCGCCGCCTTGGCGATGATCGGTCTGGTGCTGGTGCAGCACGGCAAGGGCGCCGACATGGGCGCATCGTTCGGCAGCGGTGCATCAGGCAGCCTGTTTGGCGCCACGGGCAGCGCCAACTTCCTGTCGCGGTCGACGGCCGTGTGCGCGACGATCTTCTTCGCATGCACGCTGCTGATGGCCGTCCTCACCAACACCAGCGCCAGCGCGCCTGGCGAGCCATCCGGCAGCGCGCTGGACCGGCCCGCAGCGGCAAGCGCGGCATCGGCCCCCCCGCCGGCAGCGGTGATACCGGGTGCAGTGCCGGCGCTGGCTGTGCCGGCCTCTTCTGCTGCGGCAGCCAGTGCAGCGCCGGCTGGAACGATCCCGACGCGTTGACGATCGGTGTTGATGCAACTGCGGGTGCCGGTGATTGAAGTGCGCCACACACCCGCACAAACCCGGGGATGAGCGATCTTTTCAGATTAGAATCTTTGGCTGTTCGGGGTGCGATCCTCATGCGACCTGATCATCCGGCGGACCCCGGTCCGACGCAGTGCCGACGTGGTGAAATTGGTAGACACGCTATCTTGAGGGGGTAGTGGCGAAAGCTGTGCGAGTTCGAGTCTCGCCGTCGGCACCAGGCTTGAAGCGGTCCAGGTCCTGATCCGGTGCCTGGTCCGTGCGCCCTGTAGGCAGGGAGCAGGCAGGGGCGCTCCGTGAGCCATCTTCTGATGGCGGGCGGCGCGCCAATTTTTTGGCCGGATCGGAACCGACACCCATCGCGAAGCCGACCATGGACCTGCAACAGTACCTGCCCGTCATCCTGTTCATTCTGGTCGGCGCGGCGGTCGGCGTGGCACCACAGGTCATCGGCTTCATCTTTGGGCCCAACCGGCCCGACCCCCAGAAGAACAGCCCTTACGAATGCGGCTTCGAGGCGTTCGAGGACGCGCGCATGAAGTTCGACGTGCGCTACTACCTCGTGGCCATCTTGTTCATCCTGTTCGACCTCGAGATCGCGTTCCTGTTCCCGTGGGCCGTGGCACTGCGCGACATCGGCGCCGCCGGTTTCTGGGCCATGATGATCTTCCTCGCGATCCTCGTGGTGGGCTTCATCTACGAGTGGAAGAAGGGTGCCCTCGACTGGGAGTGAACACGTCGTGACGCAACGACACCTGGCGCGCACCGTCCGCATCGACACATTGGATCCGCAAGATGGGCATTGAAGGCGTACTCAAGGAAGGCTTCGTCACCACTTCGGTCGACAAGCTGATCAACTGGTCGAAGACCGGTTCGTTGTGGCCCATGACTTTCGGTCTGGCCTGTTGCGCGGTCGAGATGATGCACGCCGGCGCGTCGCGTTATGACATCGACCGCTTCGGCATGTTGTTTCGCCCGAGCCCGCGCCAGAGCGATCTGATGATCGTGGCGGGCACGCTGTGCAACAAGATGGGGCCGGCGCTGCGAAAGGTGTACGACCAGATGGCCGAGCCGCGCTGGGTGCTGTCGATGGGCTCGTGTGCAAACGGTGGTGGCTACTACCACTACAGCTACTCGGTGGTGCGCGGCTGCGATCGCATCGTGCCGGTCGATGTCTACGTGCCCGGCTGCCCACCCACCGCCGAGGCGCTGCTGTACGGCATTCTCCAGCTGCAGGCCAAGATCCGCCGCGAGAACACGATAGCCCGGGCCTGAACATGACGCAACGACTCGACAACCTGCAGGCTTCGCTCGAGCGCGTGCTGGGCGGCCGCATTCGGTCGCTGGTGCGCGCGCGCGGCGAAATCACCATCACCGTGGCTGCTGGCGACTATCTCGAAGCGGCCCGCACGCTGCGCGACGATCCGGCATTGAAGTTCGAGCAGTTGATCGACCTGTGCGGCATCGACTACAGCACCTGGCAGGACCGGCCCTGGGAGGGTCCGCGCTACTGCATCGTGTCGCACCTGCTGTCGGTGAGCCTGAACTGGCGCGTGCGCCTGAAGGTGTTCGCGCCCGACGACGATGTCCCCGTGGTGGCGTCGGTCACCGACCTGTGGACGGCGGCCAACTGGTTCGAGCGCGAGGCCTTCGACATGATCGGCGTGATCTTCGAGGGTCATGCGGACTTGCGCCGCCTGCTGACCGACTACGGGTTCATCGGGCATCCGCTGCGCAAGGACTTCCCGGTGTCGGGTCACGTCGAGATGCGCTACGACCCCGAGCAGAAGCGGGTGATCTACCAGCCGGTCACGATCGAACCACGCGAGATCACGCCACGCGTCATCCGTGAAGAGAACTACGGGGGCCTGCACTGATGAGCCGCCATCGCGCTTGTATTTGTTCGCTGCCCCTCGCGGGGGCACAGGGCGCCTTCACGGCGACCCGGCGGGAGCCCTGACATGGCCGAGATCAAGAACTACACGCTCAACTTCGGGCCACAGCACCCGGCCGCGCACGGTGTGCTGCGGCTGGTGCTCGAACTCGACGGCGAGGTCATCCAGCGAGCCGATCCGCACATCGGGCTGCTGCATCGTGCCACCGAGAAGCTGGCCGAAAGCAAGACCTTCATCCAGGCGCTGCCCTACATGGACCGTCTCGACTACGTGTCCATGATGTGCAACGAGCACGCCTATTGCTTGGCCATCGAGAAGCTGCTGGGCGTCGACGTGCCGATCCGCGCGCAGTACATCCGCGTGATGTTCAGCGAAATCACGCGCCTGCTGAACCACCTGCTGTGGCTGGGCTGCCACGGCATGGACTGCGGCGCGATGAACATGCTGATCTACTGCTTCCGCGAGCGCGAAGACTTGTTCGACATGTACGAGGCGGTTTCCGGCGCACGCATGCATGCGGCGTATTTCCGTCCCGGTGGCGTGTACCGCGACCTGCCCGACTGCATGCCGCAGTACAAGGCCAGCAAGATCCACAACGAGCGTGCGACCCGGGCCCTGAACGAAACCCGCCAGGGTTCGCTGCTCGACTTCGTCGAGGACTTCACGCGCCGCTTTCCGACGATGGTCGACGAGTACGAGACGCTCCTCACCGACAATCGCATCTGGAAGCAGCGCACGGTGGGCATCGGCGTGGTCAGCCCCGAGCGCGCGCTGAACCTGGGCTTCACCGGCGCGATGCTGCGTGGTTCGGGTATCGCCTGGGACCTGCGCAAGAACCAGCCGTACGATGTGTACGACCGCATGGACTTCGACATCCCGCTCGGTGTCAACGGCGACACCTACGACCGCTACCTCGTGCGGATCGAGGAGATGCGACAGTCCAACCGCATCATTGAACAGTGCGTGCAGTGGCTGCGTGCCCATCCCGGCCCGGTCATCACCGACAACCACAAGGTGGCTCCTCCGACGCGCGTGGACATGAAGTCCAACATGGAGGAACTGATCCACCATTTCAAGCTGTTCACCGAGGGTTTCCACGTCCCCGAAGGCGAGGCCTATGCGGCGGTGGAGCACCCGAAGGGCGAATTCGGCATCTACCTGGTAAGCGACGGGGCCAACAAGCCCTATCGCCTGAAGATCCGGGCACCGGGCTTCGCTCACCTGGCGGGCCTGGACGAGATGTCGCGCGGTCACATGATCGCCGACGCGGTGGCCATCATCGGCACCATGGACATCGTGTTTGGCGAGATCGATCGATGACGAACACCCCGACGAACGCGGCAGCACCCGCGACGCTCACCGAGGCCACTCTGGCCCGGTTCGCGAAGGAAGTGGCGAAGTACCCGACTGACCAGCGACAGTCGGCCGTGATGGCCTGTCTGTCCATCGTGCAGCAGGAGCAGGGCTGGGTGTCATCGCCGGCCGAGGAGGCCGTGGCGCAGTACCTGGGCATGCCGGTGATGGCCGTGCACGAGGTCACGAGCTTCTACAACATGTACAACCAGCAGCCGGTGGGCCGCTACAAGCTCAATGTCTGCACCAACCTGCCGTGCCAGCTGCGCGATGGGCAGCAGGCGCTCGAGTACTTGTGCGGCAAGCTCGGCGTCGAAGATGGTGGCACCACGCCCGATGGGTTGTTCACGGTGCAGAAATGCGAGTGCCTGGGCGCCTGCGCCGATGCGCCGGTGATGCTCGTCAACGACCGCCAGATGGTCAGCTACATGAGCCGCGAGCGCATGGACGAACTGGTGGCCACGCTGAAGGAGCAAGCCAAGTGAGCGCGCCCATGCCGGACCTGTCCAAGTTCCAAGCCACCGGCGCGGAGACGTGCTTCCACGGCCGCCACGTGAGTCCGCAGATCTACGCCGGGCTGGATGGCCGCAATTGGCGACTTCAGGACTACGAGGCACGCGGCGGCTATCAGGCGCTGCGAAAGGTACTTGCCGCCGAGGGCGGTATGACGGCCGACCAGGTGATCGCCGAGGTCAAGAACTCGGGGCTGCGCGGCCGCGGAGGCGCGGGCTTTCCCACCGGCCTGAAGTGGAGCTTCATGCCGCGTGCATTGCCCGTGCAGAAGTTCCTGGTCTGCAATTCCGACGAGGGTGAACCCGGTACCTGCAAGGACCGCGACATCCTGCGCTACAACCCGCACATCGTCATCGAGGGCATGATCATCGCGTCCTACGCGATGGGCATCTCGGTGGGCTACAACTACATCCACGGCGAGATCTTCGAGGTTTACGAGCGTTTCCAGCAAGCGCTCGAGGAGGCCCGGGCTGCGGGTTACCTGGGCGATCGCATCCTGGGATCGGCGCACAGTTTTCAGCTGCATGCACACCACGGTTTCGGTGCCTATATCTGCGGCGAAGAAACCGCGCTGCTCGAGTCGATCGAGGGCAAGAAGGGCCAGCCGCGCTTCAAGCCACCGTTCCCGGCCAGCTTCGGCCTGTACGGCAAGCCGACCACCATCAACAACACCGAGACCTTTGCGGCGGTGCCGTGGATCATTCGCAACGGCGGCCAGGCCTACCTCGAGTGCGGCAAGCCCAACAACGGCGGCACCAAGATCTTCTCGATGGTGGGCGATGTCCAGCGCCCGGGCAACTACGAAATCCCGATGGGCACGTCGTTCGCGCAACTGCTCGAGATGGCCGGTGGCGTCAAGGGCGGACGCAAGCTCAAGGCCGTGATTCCCGGTGGGTCGTCGGCCCCGGTGCTGCCGGCCGCGACGATGATGGACTGCACGATGGACTATGACTCCATCGCCAAGGCCGGCTCGATGCTGGGTTCGGGCGCGGTGATCGTGATGGACGAGACGCGCTGCATGGTGAAGAGCCTGCTGCGGCTGTCGTACTTTTACAGCCACGAAAGCTGCGGCCAGTGCACACCCTGCCGTGAAGGTACCGGTTGGCTGTGGCGGTTGGTGAACAGGCTCGAACGCGGGCAGGGGCGCGCCGAAGACCTCGCGCTGCTCGACTCCGTGGCCGAGAACATCATGGGGCGGACGATCTGCGCGCTCGGAGATGCCGCGGCCATGCCGGTGCGCGGCATGCTCAAGCACTTCCGCGACGAGTTCGCCTACCACGTCGAACACAAGACCTGCATGGTCCCGGCGTATGTCTGACCTCGGGACGCACGAGAAATGATCGAAATCGAACTCGACGGCAAGAAGGTCTCGGTGCCCGAGGGCAGCATGGTGATGCATGCTGCCGATGCGGCCGGCACCGCGATTCCGCACTTCTGCTACCACAAGAAGCTCAGCATCGCGGCCAATTGCCGCATGTGCCTGGTCGACATCGAGAAGGCGCCCAAGCCGATGCCGGCCTGCGCCACACCGGTCACTCAGGGCATGGTGGTGCGCACCAAGAGCGAAAAGGCGGTCAAGGCACAGAAGGCGGTGATGGAGTTCCTGCTCATCAATCACCCGCTGGACTGCCCGATCTGCGACCAGGGCGGCGAGTGCCAACTGCAGGATCTGGCCGTTGGCTACGGCGCAGGCGCTTCGCGCTACGGCGAAGAAAAACGGGTCGTCCTGCACAAGAACGTCGGGCCGCTGATCTCGATGGAGGAGATGAGCCGCTGCATCCACTGCACCCGTTGCGTGCGCTTCGGCCAGGAGATTGCCGGCGTGATGGAACTCGGCATGCAGAACCGTGGCGAGCACTCCGAGATCACGACGTTCATTGGCCGCAGCGTCGACTCCGAACTATCGGGCAACAAGATCGACCTTTGCCCCGTGGGCGCGCTCACGAGCAAGCCGTTTCGCTTTGCCGCTCGCACATGGGAGTTGGCGCGCCGGCGCAGCGTCAGTCCACACGACTCGACGGGCGCGAACATCATCGTCCAGGTCAAGAACCACCAGGTGTTGCGCGTGGTGCCGTTCGAGAACGAGGCCGTCAATGAATGCTGGATCGCCGATCGCGACCGCTATAGCTACGAAGCGCTGAATAGCCCGCAACGGCTCGTGCAGCCGCGCATCCGCCAAGGCGGCCAGTGGCAGACGGTGGACTGGAACACGGCGCTGCGCTACGTCGCCGACGGGCTCAAGCGCGTGATCGCCGAACATGGCCTCGAATGCGTGGGCGCGGTGGCGAGTGCGCAGCGCAGCGTCGAGGAGCTGTACCTGCTGGGCAGGTTGGTGCGTGGCCTGGGCAGCCAAAGCGTCGATTACCGGTTGCGTGATGCCGATTTCGGCAATGCCGCGCCCGCGGGTCAGGCGCGTTGGCTGGGTACCTCGATCGCGTCGCTGTCGAGCCTGGATCGTGCGTTCGTCATCGGCTCGTTCTTGCGCAAGGATCATCCGTTGTTCGCACAACGCCTGCGCCAGGCCTCACGCAAGGGTGGCCAGGTGCTGAGCCTGCATGCGGTGCACGATGACTGGGCCATGCCGGTGGCTGCGCGAATCACGGCGGCGCCTGCGCAATGGGTATCCGCACTGGCCGACGTGGCAGCCTGCATCGCCGCAGCCAAGGGTGTGTCGGCACCGGTGACCGGGCATACCGGCGGTGTCGCCCAGGCGGTGGCCGATGCGCTGTTGTCTGGCGAGCGCAAGGCCGTGTTGCTCGGCAACGCCGCTGCGCAGCATCCTCAGGCCTCGGCGCTGTTGGCGCTGGCACTGTGGATCGGAGAGCAAACGGGCGCCAGCGTGGGTTACTTCGGCCAGGGCGGCAATGCCGTAGGCGCCCAGTTGGCGGGTGCGTTGCCGGGAGAGGGCGGCTTGAACGCGGGCCAGATGTTGGCGCAGCCGATGAAGGCGCTGCTGCTGCTAGAGGTCGAACCCGAGCTCGATGCCGCGAATGCCGCGGCGGCGCGCGCGGCACTCGGTGCATCCGGACTGGTGGTGGCGTTCACCTCGTTTGCCGACGCGCATGTACCTGACGCCGACGTGATGTTGCCGATCGCTGCATTCACCGAGACCGCGGGAACCTATGTCAACGCCGAAGGGCGTGTGCAGGCGACTCAAGGAATCGTACGGCCGGCGGGCGAAGCGCGACCGGCCTGGAAGGTGTTGCGCGTTCTGGGCAACTTGCTGGGCCTCGAGGGCTTCGAGCAGGAGACCGCCGAGGAAGTGGCACGCGAGGCGCTGGGCGATACGGCCGCGTTGGCCGCGCGCCTGGACAACCGCGCGCCTTCCGGTGCGCTGGGCATGGCCGTGGGCACCGCTGCAGCCGGTTTGCAGCGCATCGCCGACGTGCCCATCTACTGTGTCGACTCGCTGGTGCGCCGGGCCACCGCGTTGCAGCTCACCCGCGATGCGCAGGCGCCGGCAGTGGGCGTGCCCAGCGCGTTGTGGCAGCAGCTGGCGCTGCAACCGGGTGAGCGGGTGCGGGTGTCGCAGGGTGCGGCGCACGCGACATTGGCGGCCCGAGAAGACAGCACGCTGGACGCGAACACGCTGCGCGTGAGCGCCGGACATCCCGACACGGCTGCGCTGGGGGCCATGTTCGGCCCGATCGCGATCGAGAAGGCATCGGCATGATCGAGCAATTCAACCAGTACGGCAGCACCCTGCTGGCCGCGCCCTGGTGGGGCGGTGTGGCCTGGCCGGTGATCTGGAGTCTCATCAAGATCATTGTGCTGGTCGCGCCGCTGATGGGCTGCGTGGCCTACTTGACGCTCTGGGAGCGCAAGGGGATCGGCTTCACGCAGGTGCGCCCGGGCCCGAACCGGGTCGGTCCCTGGGGCCTGCTCACGCCGATCGCTGATGCGGTGAAGCTCGTCTTCAAGGAGATCATTCGCCCGACAGCGGCCAACAAGGGCCTGTTCTTCCTGGCCCCGGTCATGACCATCATGCCGGCGCTGGCTGCGTGGGCCGTGATCCCGTTCGGCCCCGACGTGGCTGTGGCCAACATCAATGCCGGCCTGCTGTTCCTCATGGCCATCACGTCGCTCGAGGTCTACGGCGTGATCATCGCCGGGTGGGCCTCGAACTCGAAGTACGCCTTCCTGGGGGCGCTGCGAGCGTCGGCCCAGATGGTGAGCTACGAGATCGCGATGGGCTTCGCGCTGGTGGTGGTGCTCATGGTGTCCGGGTCTCTCAACATGACCGAGATCGTCATGGGACAGGCCAAGGGCATGGCCGCCGAAAAGGGCCTGAACTTCCTGTCCTGGAACTGGCTGCCGCTGCTGCCGATCTTCCTCGTCTACTTCATTTCGGGCCTGGCCGAGACGAACCGCCACCCCTTCGACGTGGTGGAAGGCGAGTCGGAGATCGTGGCCGGACACATGATCGAGTACTCGGGCATGTCGTTCGCCATGTTCTTCCTGGCCGAGTACGCCAACATGTGGCTGGTCTCCATCCTGACCGTCATCCTGTTCCTGGGCGGCTGGCTGCCACCGGTCGACAGCGCGGTGTTCAACTGGATACCGGGCTGGATCTGGCTGGGCCTGAAGACCTTCGTAGTCGTCACCATGTTCCTGTGGGTGCGCGCCACGTTCCCGCGCTATCGCTATGACCAGATCATGCGCCTGGGCTGGAAGATCTTCATCCCGGTCACGCTGGTGTGGCTGATCGTCGTGGGCCTGTGGATGCAGACCCCGCTCAACATCTGGAAGTAACCGGCCATGGCTTCCACCGCTTCGATCAAGGACTACCTCTCCAGTTTCCTGCTCCTGGAGCTGCTCAAGGGCCTGCGGCTCACGGGCAGGCACTTCTTCCAGCGCAAGATCACCATCCAGTTCCCGGAGGAGAAGACGCCGCTGTCGCCGCGTTTTCGCGGACTGCACGCCTTGCGGCGCTATGAGCACGGCGAGGAGCGCTGCATTGCCTGCAAGCTGTGCGAAGCCGTTTGCCCGGCGATGGCCATCACCATCGAGTCCGACCAGCGCGCCGACGGGACCCGCCGGACCACCCGCTACGACATCGACCTCACGAAGTGCATCTTCTGCGGCTTCTGCGAGGAAGCCTGCCCGGTGGATGCGATCGTCGAGACGCATGTCTTCGAGTACCACGGCGAGAAGCGAGGCGACCTGTACTTCACCAAGGACATGCTGCTCGCCGTCGGCGACCGCTACGAGCGCGAGATCGCTGCCAACAAGGAGGCCGACGCGAAGTACCGCTGAGCCCCGCCGCAACGGTTCCAGGCCTGCTGGGAGCAGGCTAACCCGGAGCGGCTGGCGCAGCCTGATCTGCGCGGCAACACCATGAATATCACAGGCGCACTCTTCTACCTTTTCTCGGCGGTCCTGCTGTTCGCGTCCTGGCGCGTCATCACCGCGCGCAGCACCGTGCATTCGGCGCTGTATCTCGTGCTGGCATTTGCCAACGCGTCGGTCATCTGGATGCTGCTCAGAGCCGAATTCCTTGCCATCGCCCTGGTGCTCGTCTACGTGGGCGCCGTGATGGTGCTCTTCCTCTTCGTCGTGATGATGCTCGACCTCAAGGGCGACGAGTTCCGCGAGGGATTCTGGAAGCACCTGCCGCTGGCCGGCCTGATCGGTGCCGTGATCGCACTCGAGATGGCGTTGGTCCTGCTGCCCGGTTTCCGGCTGGCCGAGGCGCCCGTGCTCGACCCCGCACTGGCCAAGCTCGGCAACACGCGATTGCTGGGCATCGAGGTCTACACGCGCTACCTCTACCCGCTGCAGATCGCGGCCGTGCTGCTGCTGGTGGCCATGGTTGCGGCGATTGCCCTGACGCTGCGCCGCCGCAAGGACAGCCGCTACCTCGACCCGTCGGTCCAGGTGCGCGCGCGCAAGGCCGACCGGCTGCGCATCGTCAAGATGGCCCCGGTCGTCGATGCGCCGGCAACCCCTGCGACACCCGCTGGAGACCAGCCATGAGCCTTGGCACCATCACCCTCGGCCACTATCTGTCGCTGGGCGGCATGCTCTTCGCGTTGTCGGTGGTCGGCATCTACCTGAATCGCCGCAATCTCATCGTGCTGCTGATGGCCATCGAGTTGATGCTGCTGGCAGTGAACCTGAACTTCGTCGCCTTCTCGCACTTCCTGGGCGATATGGCGGGGCAGGTCTTCGTCTTCTTCATCCTCACGGTGGCGGCGGCCGAGTCGGCCATCGGCCTGGCCATCCTGGTGGTGCTGTTCCGCAACCGCTCCACGATCAATGTCGAAGAGCTCGACACGCTGAAGGGTTGAGCATGCACACGACACCTTGCCCCCGCAGCGGCAACGGCCTAGCGAACGACCGCCGCGCAACTTCGCGGGTTGGGAGCGCCCACTAAATGTCTACGCAACTCTCACAGAACCTGCTGCTCGCGGTGCCGCTGGCGCCCCTGGCAGGCGCGATCGTCGCGGGCTTCTTCGGCAAGGCCGTTGGCCGCCGCGGCGCCCACATGGTGACCATCCTCGGCGTGCTGGTGTCCTTCATCATCTCCGCAATGGTGCTGAAGTCGGTGGCGGGCGAGGGCGCCCGCTTCAGTGGGACCATCTACGAGTGGATGGTTCTGGGCGGGCTGAAGATGGAGGTGGGCTTCCTGGTCGACGGCCTGACCGCCATGATGATGTGTGTGGTGACCTTCGTATCGCTGATGGTGCACATCTACACCATCGGCTACATGGAGGAAGATCCCGGCTACCAGCGCTTCTTCTCGTACATCTCGCTGTTCACGTTCTCGATGTTGATGCTCGTGATGAGCAACAACTTCCTGCAGCTGTTCTTTGGCTGGGAGGCCGTGGGCCTGGTGTCCTACCTGCTGATCGGCTTCTGGTACAAGAAGCCGACGGCCATTTTCGCCAACCTGAAGGCGTTTCTGGTCAACCGGGTGGGCGACTTCGGCTTCATCCTGGGCATCGGCCTGATCGTCGCCTACGCCGGTACGCTGGGCTACGCCGAGGCCTTTGCCAAGGCCTCCGACCTGGCCAAGCTCACGTTCCCGGGGACCGACTGGATGTTGATCACGGTCACGTGCATCTGCCTGTTCATCGGTGCGATGGGCAAGAGTGCGCAGTTCCCCCTGCACGTGTGGCTGCCCGACTCGATGGAGGGCCCGACACCGATCTCAGCGCTGATTCATGCCGCCACCATGGTCACTGCGGGCATCTTCATGGTCGCGCGTATGTCACCGCTGTTCGAGTTGTCGGACACTGCGCTGAACTTCGTGCTGGTGATCGGCGCCATCACAGCGCTGTTCATGGGCTTCATGGGCATCATCCAGAACGACATCAAGCGGGTGGTCGCCTACTCCACGCTGTCCCAACTGGGCTACATGACCGTGGCGCTGGGGGTTTCAGCCTACTCGGTGGCGGTCTTCCACCTGATGACGCATGCCTTCTTCAAGGCGCTTCTGTTCCTGGGCGCGGGTTCCGTGATCATCGGCATGCACCACGATCAGGACATCCGCAACATGGGCGGCCTGCGCAAGTACATGCCCATCACCTGGCTGACCTCGCTGCTGGGTTCGTTGGCCCTGATCGGCACTCCGTTCTTCGCTGGCTTCTACTCGAAAGACTCCATCATCGAGGCCGTGCATTTCAGCAAGCTGCCGGGTGCAGGCTTTGCGATGTTCGCAGTGACTCTGGGAGTGTTCGTCACGGCGTTCTATTCGTTCCGCATGTACTTCCTCGTGTTTCACGGGCAGGAGCGCTTCCGGCACAAGCCGTTCCCCGGTGAGCATGACCATCACGATGATGGGCACGGCCATGTGCACGAACCCCACGAGAGCCCGTGGGTGGTGACGGCACCGCTGCTGCTGCTGGCCATCCCGTCGGTGGTCATCGGGGCGCTCACCATCGGCCCGATGCTGCATGGCGACTTTTTCAAGGACGCCATCACCGTCGACGTATCGCGGCACGCGGCGATGGCCGAACTTGGGAAGGCCTTCCATGGCTGGGTGGCGATGGGCGTGCATGCGTTGACGACGATCCCGTTTTTCCTCGCACTGACGGGCGTCGTGGTGGCGTATGTGTTCTACCTGGTCACGCCTGCGGTGCCGGCGGCCATCGCGAAGGCGCTGTCGCCTCTGGTGCGCATCCTCGAGAACAAGTACTACATGGACTGGATCAACGAGAACATCATTGCCGCCGCTGCCCGCAAGCTGGGCCTGGGGCTCTGGAAGGGCGGTGATCAGGCCTTGATCGACGGCTTGCTGATCGACGGTTCTGCGCGTGCAGTCGGCGGTATCGCCAGCCTGACGCGGCTGATCCAGACCGGCTACATCTACTGGTACGCGCTCGTCATGCTGCTGGGCGTGTTCGGGCTGCTGACCTGGCAACTGTGGCCCACCTTGTCCGGCCTGCTCGGGCGCTGACGAACGGGGCGGAGAACAACAATGGGTCTCTTGAGTGTTTCGATCTGGTTGCCGATCGCGTTCGGCTGCCTCTTGCTGGCACTGGGGCGCGACGACAACCCGGGCATGGTGCGCTGGGTGGCGCTGATCGGCGCGCTGGTGAGTTTCCTGGTCACGATCCCGCTCGTCACCGGCTTCCAGCTAACCTCGGCCGCCTTGCAGTTCCAGGAGAACCTCACCTGGATCGAGCGATTCAACGTGCGCTACCACCTCGGCGTCGATGGCATCTCGGTGTGGTTTGTACTGCTGACCGCCTTCATGACCGTGATTGTCGTGGTGGCAGGCTGGGAGGTCATCACCGAACGCGTGGCCCAGTACATGGGCGCGTTCCTGATCCTGTCGGGCCTGATGGTGGGCGTGTTCTGCGCAGCCGACGGACTGCTGTTCTATGTCTTCTTCGAGGCCACGCTCATCCCGATGTACATCATCATCGGCGTGTGGGGCGGGCCACGACGGGTCTACGCGGCGTTCAAGTTCTTCCTCTACACGTTGCTGGGTTCGCTGCTGATGCTGGTGGCGCTGGTCTACCTGTACTTCAAGTCCGGCGGCAGCTTCGACATCGCCACCTGGCACAAGCTGCCGTTGCCGTTGTCGGCGCAGACGTTGTTGTTCTTCGCGTTCTTCGCGGCGTTCTCGGTCAAGGTGCCGATGTGGCCGGTGCACACCTGGCTGCCCGACGCGCACGTGGAGGCGCCCACGGGCGGCTCGGTCGTGCTGGCCGCCATCATGCTCAAGCTCGGGGCCTACGGTTTCCTGCGCTTCTCGATGCCCATTGCACCCGATGCCAGCCGGGAGTACGACTGGTTCATCATCGCGTTGTCGCTCGTGGCGGTGGTCTACATCGGCCTGGTCGCGTTGGTGCAGCAGGACATGAAGAAGTTGGTGGCCTACTCGTCCATCGCGCACATGGGCTTCGTCACGCTGGGCTTCTTCATCTTCAGTGAGCTGGGCATTTCCGGCGGACTGGTGCAGATGATCTCGCACGGCTTCGTGTCGGGAGCCATGTTCCTATCGATCGGTGTGCTCTACGACCGCGTGCACTCGCGCCAGATCGCCGACTACGGCGGCGTTGTCAACACGATGCCCAAATTCGCCGCCTTTGCGCTGTTCTTCGCCATGGCCAACTGCGGCCTGCCGGGCACCGGCGGTTTCGTCGGCGAGTGGATGGTGATCCTGGGTACCGTGAAGGCCAACTTCTGGCTGGCGGCGCTGGCTGCCACGGCGCTGATCTTCGGCGCGGCCTACACGCTGTGGATGTACAAGCGCGTCTACTTCGGCGAGGTCACGAACGACCATGTGCGCACCCTGAGCGACATCAACTCGCGGGAGTTCACGATTATGGCGGCCCTGGCGATCGCCACGCTGTGGATGGGTGTGTACCCCAAGCCCTTCACCGATGTGATGCACAGCTCGGTGGTTCATCTGATCGACCACGTCCAGGTCTCGAAGATCAAGTGACGGCTAGCGGAAAAACGTCATGACCCAAATGAACTGGCCTGTCGTCCAGGCCGAGGCGGTACTGCTGACTCTGGCTTGTGCCATTGCGCTGATCGACCTCTTCGTCACTGATCCGCGCCGGCGGCTCACGTTCTGGCTGACACAGGCCACGATTGCCGTCGTGGGCGCGTTGCACTGGTGCGACTTCGATGCCGGACTCACCCTCTACGGCATGCAGGCCATGGTGGTGAGCGACCCGATGGGGCACCTGCTGGCCTTCTTCGCTTGCGTGGCGGTGCTCGTCACCGTTGCCTATGCCCAGCCTTACCTTGCCGGGCGCGACATGCTCAAGGGCGAGTTCTTCGTGCTCTCGCTGTTCGTGCTGCTGGGCATACAGGTGATGGTTTCGGCCAACCACTTCCTGATGGTGTACCTGGGCCTCGAGGTGATGAGCCTGTCGCTATACGCGCTGGTGGCGTTGCGGCGCGACCACGGTGTCTCGACCGAGGCCGCGATGAAGTACTTCGTGCTTGGGGCACTGGCCTCAGGCTTCCTGCTGTACGGCCTGTCCATGATGTACGGCGCCACTGGCTCGCTGGAGATCCCGAAGGTGTTCCAGGCGATCGGTCGTGCGCCGATCAACTCGGCCGTGCTGGTGTTCGGCGTGGTGTTCGTCGTGGCCGGCCTCGCGTTCAAGCTGGGTGTGGTGCCGTTCCACATGTGGGTGCCCGATGTCTACCAGGGTGCGCCGACAGCGGTCACTCTGCTGATTGGTGGGGCGCCCAAGCTGGCGGCATTCGCGATCACGATTCGCCTGCTGGTCGAGGGCATGCTCGGCCTCGCGGTGGATTGGCAACAGATGCTGATGGTGCTGGCGCTGTCGTCACTCGTGGTGGGCAATCTCGCTGCCATCGCGCAGACCAACCTCAAGCGCATGCTGGCCTACTCCACTATCTCGCAGATGGGATTCATGCTCCTGGCCATGACGGCGGGCGTGGTCTCGGGCAACACCTTCTCGGCAGGCAACGCCTACAGCTCGGCGATGTTCTATGTCGTGGCTTATGTGCTCACGACGCTGGGTACTTTCGGCCTGATCATGTTCCTCGCGCGCCAGGGCTACGAAAGTGAAGAAGTCACCGACCTGGCCGGACTGGCCCGCCGCGCACCGTGGCTGGCCGGCGTGATGACCGTGTTCATGTTCTCGCTGGCCGGAGTGCCGCCGATGGTGGGCTTCTACGCCAAGCTGGCGGTGTTGCAGGCGTTGGTCACCACCAATCAGACCGGGTATATAGGCGTGGCCGTCTTCGCCGTGCTCATGTCGCTGATCGGTGCTTATTACTATCTGCGGGTCGTCAAGGTCATGTATTTCGACGAACCCACCGACCCGTCGCGCCCGGTGCAAACCGGTGGTGTGAGCGCATTGCTCGCGGTCAATGGGCTGGCGGTGCTCGGATTCGGTCTGCTGCCCGGTGGTCTGATGGCCGTGTGCCGTGACGCCATCATCAAGGCGCTGGCATCCTGAGCCACAAGCGGTGAGTTCGACCATTCAGGTCTGGGTGCTGCTGGTTGTCGGTGCGGTTGCGGCCAATCTGCCTTTCCTGACCGAGCGCATCGGAATCCTCGGGCCGCAGCGCAACCCCAAGTCGCTGGGGTGGCGTCTGCTTGAGCTGCTGGTCCTGGCGCTGCTCATGATCGGGCTGGGCACGCTCATCGAAGTGCGCATCGGCCAGCGGCACCCCCAGGGCTGGCCCTTCTATGCGGCAGCACTGAGCTTGTTTGTCACGTTTGCGTTCCCGGGCTTCGTCTGGCGCTATCTGCGCCGGCGCCCCCCCAACCCCTGATCCTCGATCCGGACATGGATCACGGACCGGCTGCTCCCGCTGTGACGCAGGAGCGGTCACAATGGCAGCCCGATGAAGGTATTGGACTTGCAGTGCGCGAACGGGCATCGCTTCGAGGGCTGGTTCACCTCGGATGACGATCTGACCGCGCAACGCGAGCGCGGGCTGTTGCAGTGTCCCCTGTGCGGCGACGCGACCATCGTGCGCATGCCCAGTGCACCGCGATTGAACCTGGCCCACGCAAAATCCGAGCCGGCACCGGCAGGGGTATCGGAGAAGCCCACGACAGTCGCGGCGCATGCCGACGCCGAACTGCGGCTGCAGGCCCAGTGGCTGCAGGCCGTGGCGCAGGTGGTGCGCAATACCGAAGATGTCGGCGAGCGCTTCACCGAGGAAGCGCGGCGCATTCACTACGGCGAGGCGGCTCGGCGCGGCATCCGCGGGCAGGCGACTGCCGAGCAGCGCGCCGACCTGGCGGAGGAGGGCATCGAAGTCATGCCCCTGCCTTTACCGCCGGGCGCCGGCGGACCGCGTCACTGAGGGCCACGCCTCTGCTGCGTGTACGTCAAAGCACCCGACCAGGATTGAGCAACCCCGACGGGTCGAGCGCCTGCTTGATGGCGCGCATCATGGCCATGGCTGCGGCAGGCTTGCGCTGGACGAGTTCGTCACGCTTCAACACACCGACACCGTGCTCGGCCGAGATCGAACCATCGTGCAGCTGGACGAGGTCGTAGACCACATGGTTGACATCGGCTTCGTGCGTCTGCAGGAACAGCGCCGGATCGACGCCAACCGGGGCCTGGACGTTGTAGTGGAGGTTCCCGTCGCCCAGGTGGCCGAAGTTAACCAGCCTTATGCCGGGCCATCGTGACTGCAGCTGTACATCGGCTTCGCTCGCGAAGGCGGCGATGGCCGACACTGGCAGGGAGATGTCGTGCTTGATATTCAGGCCTTCCTCGCTCTGGGCCAGCGGTATCGACTCGCGCACATGCCACAACGCCTGCGCCTGTGACAGGCTCTCGGCCACAGCCGCATCGCCGATCACACCTGCTTCCAGCGCGTCGGCCAGCAGCGCCTCGAAACGGTCGCGGGCATGGGCCTCGCTTTCGTGGTCCGCATGCTCGATCAGCACAGTCCAGGCGGCCGGCGGCAGCGGTTGTGGCAGGGCAGGGAAGTGCCGTCGCACCAGTTCGAGGCTGAAGCGGTTCATCACCTCGAATCCCGTCAGGCCAGCACCCAGCAGGCCGTGTGCACGGCTCAGCAGCGCCGCGCACTGCTCGAGCCGGTCGCAGGTGGCCAGCGCCGTGAGCGCAGCAGCGGGGCGCGGATAGAGCTTCAGCGTGGCCGCAGTGATCACCCCCAGGGTGCCCTCGCTGCCAATGAACAGGTCGCGCAGGTCGTAGCCGGTGTTGTCCTTGCGCAGTCCGGACAGGCCGTCCCACACCTCGCCTGCAGCGTTGACCACCTCCAGGCCCAGGCACAGCTCGCGCGCATTGCCGTAGCGCAAGACCTGCGTGCCCCCGGCATTGGTGGCCAGATTGCCGCCGATCGTGCAACTGCCTTGCGAGGCCATGCTCAGCGGGAACAGCAAACCCGCCTCTTCGACCTTTGCTTGCAATGCCTGCAGAACGCAACCGGCTTCAGCAGTGATGGTGAGGTTGGCAGTGTCGATGCGGCGCACGCGGTTCAGGCGTGACAGGCTCAGCAGCACCTGGGTCCCGGAGTCATCGGGCACCCCGCCGCCCACCAGGCCGGTGTTGCCGCCTTGGGGCACCACCGTCACGCCGTGCGCTGCGCAGGCGCGCAATACATCGGCCACCTCGTCGGTGCTTCCCGGGCGCACCACGGCCAGCGCACGGCCGCGCCAGCGCCGGCGCCAGTCGAGCTCCCAGGCGGACAGGTCGCCCTCGGTGAGCACCTGGGTGGCGCCGATCCGTCCGCGCAGGATTTGCAGCAATGGGTGTGTCACGCGGCCACCTCGGCGCCGCTGCGGCGGGCTTGGGACAACCGCCAGCGCACGTGCGCGGCCGTAGCCGCAAAGAGCACCAGACCGAGCGCCACCTGGGCCCACGCAAGCGCTGCGTCGATACCCCATCCGCTGGGGCCACGCACCAGACCCTCAGCAACGTACAGCCACACCAGCAGGCTGACCCAGCGATAGGTGTACAGCCGCAGCTTCAGCAAACCCGCCAGCGGCCACGCCAAAGGCAACACCTTGATCGCCCAGGCGCCACTGCCCGTGCGGGCGAGCCAGAGTTCCCAGGCCAGGCCCAGCGCCACCATGCCCAACAGGCAGGCCACCGCGAGTGCCCGTGTGGTACGCACAAAGGCATCGGGCCGAGCGGCATCGATCGTCATGGCTGGCATGATAGCCGCCATGACTTCGATGGACGTGGTGCGCCCACACCTGCATCGCCGCATGACTGCGCTGCTGACCGAGCTGCGCGCGTGGCCCTGGTTCGAGACTGTGCGCATGCTGCGCCAGCGGTTTCGTGAGGACCGCCTGAGCTTGACCGCCAGCAGCCTGACGTTCACGACGCTGATCGGGCTGGTGCCTCTGATGACGGTGATGCTCGCCGTGTTCTCTGCCTTCCCGATGTTCGCGAAATTCCAGGATTCGTTGCAGAAGTACCTGCTGCAGAGCCTGGTGCCCGACAACATCGCGCGCCCGGTGATGCAATCGTTGACCCAGTTTGCTGCCAAGGCCAGCCGCCTGGGCAGCCTGAGCCTGCTGGTGTTGGGGATCACGGCCCTGGTGCTGGTATTCACGATCGACCGCACGCTCAACGGCATCTGGCGGGTCGGCAAGCCACGACCGCTGGCACAGCGTGTGCTGGTCTATTGGGCTGTCCTGACACTGGGGCCGCTACTGCTGGGTGCCAGCCTTACGCTCACTTCTTATGCGATTTCAGCCTCGCGTGGTTTGGTCAGCGAACTGCCCGGCGGACTGGCGCTGCTTTTTGGCCTGCTGGAGTTCGCGTTGCTCGCCACCGGCATGGCGGCGCTCTTTCGCTTCGTACCCAATACGCAGGTGCAATGGCGCCATGCCTGGGCCGGTGGCGTTTTCGTGGCGCTGGGCTTCGAAATCACGCAGAAGGTGCTGGCCTGGTACGTGAGCGCCGTGCCCACCTACTCGGTCGTCTATGGCGCTTTTGCCACGTTCCCGATCTTCCTTCTGTGGATGTACATCGGCTGGGTGATCGTGCTTCTCGGCGCGGTCATTGCCGCCTATGCGCCCAGCCTGTCGATGCGGGTGGTGCGCCAGCCCGACCTGCCCGGCCAACGGTTTGCGTTGGCGCTGTCCGTGCTGGCGATGCTGTCCGATGCGCGTCGAACGGGTCGATCCGGGTTGCCGCTGCCCTTGCTGTCCGAGGCCTTGCGCGTCGACCCCCTGCAGGTGGAGCCGGTGGTCGACACGCTGGTCGCACTGGACTGGTGCGGTCGGCTCGACGAAGGGGCCGAGGCGCGGTACGTTCTGCTGATCGAGCCGTCCACGACCCCCGCTGCTCCGCTGCTGGATCGGCTGCTGCTGGCCGAACGCGAGCAAGTGGCGACGTTCCGCCACCGCGCCGGCTTCGAGCGCCTGCGCGTGGCGGATCTGCTGGACCGTGAGGACTCCATCAGCGCAGCGGGGCAGGCACGCGGATAATCCGCGCCTCGTGAGTCCGCCCGCGCACCCGAGCCGGCCGGCCGGGGCCACGCCGGGCGACGCCCGCCCGCCGCGACAGCCGCGTGCGGCGCTGCCGCCGCGGCCGGTCACGCCCGTGCCAGCCATCGTTTTTCCTGAATCGCTGCCGGTGTCTGCCCGGCGCGAGGAAATCGCGCGGGCGTTGTCTGCGCACCAGGTCATCATCGTCTGTGGTGAAACCGGGTCGGGCAAGACCACGCAGCTGCCCAAGATCGCGCTGGCGCTCGGCCGTGGCATCGGCGCGGGTGGGCGCGGGCTGATCGGCCACACCCAGCCGCGAAGGATTGCGGCGTCCAGCGTGGCACGACGCATCGCCGAGGAACTGGGCACCCCGCCAGGGGCGGTGGTCGGCTACAAGGTGCGCTTTCAGGATCGGTTGCAGCCAGGTGCGTCGGTCAAGCTCATGACCGATGGCATCCTGCTGGCGGAGACCCAGGGCGACCCCGATCTGCGTGCCTACGACACGATCATCATCGACGAGGCACACGAGCGCAGCCTGAACATCGACTTTCTGCTCGGCTACCTGCGTCAGTTGTTGCCGCGCCGGCCCGATCTCAAGGTCGTGGTGACATCGGCGACCATCGATGCGGAGCGCTTTGCCCAGCACTTCGCCTCGGATCGAGGTCCGGCGCCGGTCATCCAGGTGTCAGGTCGGCTGTACCCGGTGGAACTGCGCTGGCGCCCGTTCGAGTGGGACGGTGCACCTGGTACGCCGGTCGCAACGGGCGCGGCCGGCGGCCGCCCGGGGGGGCGCCGCGGCGAGGCGGACCTCAATGAGGCGATCGGCGACGCGGTCGACGAATTGTGGCGGCTCGGCCCGGGCGACATTCTGGTGTTCCTGCCGGGCGAGCGCGAGATCCGTGAGGCGGCAGAACACCTGCACCAGCATCTGGCCAAGCAGCACCGTGGGCCACCGCCCGAGATCTTGCCGCTGTACGCGCGCCTGTCGCAGGCCGAGCAGGACCGCGTTTTCCATGGCGGTAGTGGCCGGCGCATCGTGCTCGCCACCAACGTGGCCGAGACTTCGCTCACCGTGCCAGGGATCCGTTACGTCATCGACACCGGCCTGGCCCGTGTCAAGCGCTACAGCTACCGCAACAAAGTCGAGCAGCTGCAGGTCGAGCCCATCAGCCAGGCGGCGGCCAACCAGCGCGCGGGGCGGTGCGGGCGCGTGTCCGACGGCATCTGCATCCGCCTGTACGACGAGGCCGACTACGCGGGCCGCGCTCGGTTCACCGACCCGGAAATCCTGCGGTCGTCGCTCGCGGGCGTGATCTTGCGCATGAAGAGCCTGCACCTGGGCAGCGTGGAGCAGTTCCCGTTCCTTGAGCCGCCGCGTGCGAAGGCCATCGCCGACGGCTACGCGCTGTTGGGCGAACTCAACGCCGTGGACGACGACAACGAGCTCACACCGATCGGCCGAGAGCTCGCCCGTTTGCCTCTGGACCCGAGGGTGGGCCGCATGATCCTCGAAGCCCGCGATCGCCAATGCCTGGCCGAGGTGCTGGTGATCGCATCCGCGCTGAGCGGCCAGGATGTGCGCGACCGGCCGCTCGAGCAAGCGCAGGCGGCCGACGACAAGCACCGGCCGTTCGACGACGAGCGCTCCGAGTTCAACGGATACCTGAAGCTATGGAATTGGCTGGAGGGGTTGCGCGGGCACGCGCCAGCAGCGATTGACGCTGCCGCTGCCAACCCACACAAGCTCAGCCATCGCCGTCAGGAGCAAACCCTGCGCGAGCAATTCATCAGTCCGCGCCGGGTTCGCGAGTGGCGCGACATTCACTCGCAACTGCACACCGTGGTGGCCGAGCAGGGCTGGCGTCTCAACGCCAGCCCTGCCACCTATGAGCAGGTGCACCAGGCCATGCTGGCGGGCCTGCTGGGCAACATTGGCTGCAAAAATGACGAGCAGGAGTGGTATCTCGGCGCCCGCGGCATCAAGTTCTGGCGCCATCCGGGTGCACATCTGTCGAAGAAGCCAGGCCGCTGGCTGGTGGCGGCAGAGCTCGTCGAGACCACGCGGCTGTATGGGCGTGGCCTGGCGCAGATCGACCCGAAGTGGATACCCGATGTTGCCGGGCACTTGCTGAAGAGGCAACTGCTCGATCCGCATTGGGAGAAGACGCCCGCCGAGGTTGTTGCCCTGGAACGCGCCACGCTCTATGGGCTCGTGGTCTATAACCAGCGCCGGGTTAACTACGGTCGTGTCGATCCTGCAGCGGCCCGCGAGATCTTCATCCGTTCGGCACTGGTCGAAGGGCAGTGGGAGACTCGACTGCCGTTCCTTGCGCACAACCGCAAGCTGGTGGCGCAGGTTCAGGAGCTCGAACACAAGGCTCGCCGACAGGATGTGCTGGTCGACGACGAGCTCATCTACGCCTACTACGATCGCCACCTGCCTCAGCACGTGTGCTCCGGCATCAGTTTCGAGCGCTGGTATCGCGAAGCCAGCCGCGGCCAGGCGAAGCTGCTGCACCTGAGCCGCGACGAGTTGATGCGGCACGAGGCCGCCGGAATCACGACGGCGTCGTTCCCGCGCGCGATCCGCCTGGGTGGCGTGGACTGCGGCGCCGCGTACTTGCATGAGCCCGGTGACCCGCGCGATGGGCTGACGGTGACGGTGCCTGTCTACGCCCTCAACCAGGTCAGCGACGAGCGCTGCGAGTGGTTGGTGCCGGGCATGCTGGTGGCGAAGGTGACGGCGTTGCTCAAGAGCCTGCACCAGAAACCGCGCGCTCGGCTGGTGCCGCTTCCCGAGTTTGCGGCGGCCTTCGTCGAGCGCGTGCCCTTCGGCGATGGGGGGTTGGTCGAGGCACTGCTGCAGGCCGTGCGAGAGCGCACACAGCTCCCGGTGCAGCGCGCCGACTTCAAGCTCGACATGCTGGCGCCGCACCACTTCATGAACCTGCGCGTTGTCGACGAGCACGGACGCCAGCTCGGCATGGGGCGCAATCCTGCAGCGCTGAAGGCCGAGCTGGGTGGATTGGCCCGCTCGGCATTCCAGGCGCTGGCCGTGTTGAAGCTGCCTGGAGGTGGCGCGGTGGGTGCAGCGGCGGCTCCGCGGGTGGCACCGGCATCTGAGACGGCCAGCTCCGCCGACGCCCCCGTCGGATTGCGCGGAGCTGCCGCCCACGCAGCGCCCGCAGGCTCGATCGATGCGCAGGTCGCGCCGGCCTATGTGGCGTGGACGTTCGGCGAGCTGCCTGAGCTGATGGAGATCCGCAAGGGCGGACAGGTTCTGGTGGGCTTTCCGGCCCTGGTGGACAAGGGCGCGCATGTCGAAATCGAGGTCTTCGACGAGCCTGATGCGGCCACCCGCCGACACCGCGAAGGCATGCGCCGTCTGGTGGCGCTGGCGATGAAGGAGCCCCTGAAGTACCTTGAGCGTCACGTTCCGGACCTGCAGAAGATGGCGGTGGCCTACATGTCGCTGGGCACGGCCGAAGAGCTGCGCACGCAGATCGTCGAGGTCGCGCTCGATCGCGCGTTTCTGGCCGAGCCGCTGCCGACTGACGAAGCCGTGTTCAGCGAGCGGCTCGAGCTGGGACGTGGTCGGCTCATGCTCATTGCGCAGGAGGTCGCGCGTCTGGTGGCCCAGGTGCTGCAGGAGTACAACGCGGTCACGCGCAAGCTCAAGGACACTCGCCCGCCCAAGGAGGTGGCCGAAGACATCCAGGCCCAGTTGCAGCGGCTGTGCCCCAAGCGCTTCGTCGTGCAGTCGCCCTGGTCGCAGCTGCAGCACTTCCCGCGCTACCTGAAGGCCATGGCATTGCGACTGGACAAGCTGCGCGCCGACCCGGCGCGCGATGCGCAACGCATGGCCGAGCTGCGGCCGCTGGAGCAGCGTTACCAGCGTCGCCTGGCCGAACTGAAAGGCCGCTCGGACGCTCGGATGGACGAGTACCGATGGCTGCTCGAGGAATTGCGGGTGAGCGCCTTTGCGCAAGAACTTCGAACGCCGCAGCCCGTGAGCGGCAAGCGGCTGGAAAAGGTCTGGCAGCAGATCTGCGCCTGATTCCCGTGGAGCGGCCGCAGTGTGCGCGCCTGCACGTAACCGGCTGGTACTTGCAAGATCTGCTTACAACTTCACAGCGAGGCGGGTCTGTATCCGGGCTGACCAGTAGAGGCTGGACTGTCGTGGTTCGTAGAATTCCGTTCGGATTCGCGGACGGCCACGAGCGTCTTGCGGAACACGTCGGGCACCCGTTGGAGGTTCGCGTTGAAAAAGGTTGTACTGGCTATCGCCTGTGTGTGGGGCACCTGCCTGCCGGCTGTGGCGGCCGATGACGCGGCCAGCGCGCCGGTCAAGCCGGAAGAGCGCATGGATCGCGCCAAGCGTGACGCGTCCAATCCGTTGCGCATGATCATCCAGGCCAGTCAAGTGAAGACGCGGTCGCGAACGGCCGACTTGCCGGATCCGGCGAGCACGTCGAGTGTGGTTCCGGTGGCTGCGCAGGCCACCACGGCGCGTCCAGCACCGGCAGTTGCGCGGCCGGCCGCAGCAGCCGCACCCCAGCCTGCACCGGGGGTGGCGACCGAAGTGACCCGGTCGTTGGTCGGCTCGGCAAACCGCCCCGCCCGAGCTGCTGCCAATAGTGGGGCGGCTGAACGCGTGGAGCCGCAGAGCGCGCCCGCTCCTGAAGCCACCGTGACCACAGCCGCAACACCGCTCTCGACGGAGACGATTGCGGCCCCGAGCGCCACGCCGGCGCCCTCAACCGCGTTGGCGTTGTCCAACCCCGCTGCGAACACGGCTGCTTCGCCATCAGGTTCCGTGTCGCCGCCGCAGGCCGCCAAGGCGGCTGAGCCGGCGCCGGTCACGACAATCGAAGTGCCGCTGAAGCTGGTGCAGTACATCGAGCCCGAGATCCCGCAGCGCCTGCGCGCACGGTTGCGGAACAACAATGAGGTCACGGTGGGATTCACGGTCAACCGCGACGGCTCGCTCAGGGACGTGGGCATCCGTGCGTCGACCAACCGAGCGCTCGACGATGCGGTGCTGGATGCCGTGCGTCAGTGGCGCTATGGCCCCCTGCCTGAGCCGCGCGAGGGCACCGTGCAACTGGTGTTCAACCTGGGCGAGTGAGCGCGGGCACTGCGCGGCCAACGCGCAGTTCTGTCCGTTCTCAGGGCCTGAGCACTTCGAGTGCGCGGTCCATGCCGCCCTGTTCGATCGAGATCATCGCTTGCTCCCGCACCGCAGGCTTGCCGTGGTAACAGATCGACAGGCCGGCCACCGACATCATCGGCAGGTCATTGGCGCCATCGCCCACAGCGATGGCCTGCGCGGGTTCGATGCCCATCAACTCGCACACCTCCAGCAGGACGCGATGCTTCTCGGCGCCGTCGCAGATGTCTCCCCACGAGCGCTGCAACAGCGTGCCGGTGAGGCGGTGGTTGTGCACGCCCAGTGTGTTGGCTCGTGCAAAGTCGAGCCGCAACACATGGCGCACGCGCTCGCTGAAGAACGTGAAGCCGCCTGAGATCAGCAGTGTTTTCAATCCGGCATGCTGACAGGCCGCGACAAATGTCTGTACTCCCGGATTGAAGCGCAGCTTCTCGTCCCAGACCTGCTGCAGGGCCGACACGGGCACGCCCGCCAGCAGCGCGACGCGCCGGCGCAGGCTCTCCTTGTAGTCGGCGATTTCGCCGCGCATGGCCAATTCGGTGATCTCGGCGACCTCGTCGCGGCGGCCGGCCGCGGCAGCGATTTCGTCCACGCATTCGATATTGATCAGCGTGGAGTCCATGTCGAAGGCAATCAGCTTGTAGTCGGCCAGCGCCAGCGGCGCGTGGATATCGCGGATGTACAAGCCAGGGCTGTGCTCAATGGCGCTCATGGTGTGCGGTCTTGCATGTCAGGCGGCGCGTGGCGGCATTGTGCGACGCAGCCTTCTGGGTGTCAGGGGGGCGTGCACAGGCAGTGCACCACGGCGTCGAACGGCCGGCGCTGCTGCTGGCGCGCTGCCGTTATCCAGGCCAGGTCATCGGCCATGTTCATCCATTCGGGCGTACCCATGAGCGTCGTGGCCAGTGTGTCGTGGCGCGCGGCTTGCAGCCAGGGCAATGCCCATCGCCCGACCTGGGTGCCCATGAGACCGAGCAAGCGGGCCAGGCGGCCAGGCTCACGTTCCATGTAGGCCACGCGCCAGCCGGGTTCAAGCTTGGCGCGCTGAGCGGCGCTGTCCAAAGCCTCGCGCAAGCCGCCCAGTTTGTCGACCAGTCCTCGCTCAAGAGCCTGCTCGCCGGTCCAGACACGGCCTTGGGCCACCTCGTCGATCTTCTGCGGCGTGCTGCGCCGTGCCTGCGCTGCCAGCGTCGTGAAGTCGGTGTAGATGCGGTTGACACCGGTTTGCACCAACGCCGCGTACCGAGGATCCATCGGCTTGCGCGGATCGTAGGCGTTTGCCAGCCACGCGGTGGCGACGCCCGACGCGTGCACCGGCAGTTTGGCCATCAGTCCTTCGGCCGTTGGCAGCATCGCGTACACGCCGATGGACCCGGTGATCGTGGCCGGGTCGGCAATCATCTCGTCGGCGGCCAGCGAAATCCAGTAGCCCCCCGAGGCCGCCACGTCGCCCATCGATACCACCACAGGCTTGCCGGCCTTGCGGGTCAGCTCGAGCTCACGGCGCACAAGCTCCGAGCCAAAAGCGCTGCCTCCGGGGGAGCGCACGCGCAGCACGATGGCTCGCACTTGCTCATCATCGCGCGCCTGACGCACCAAGTCGGCGGTGCTGCGTCCGCCCACAGCCCCGGGCGGCGCGTCGCCGTCGGAGATGCCACCTTCGGCAACCACGATGGCCACGGCGGGCCCGTGGCGGGCTGGTGCGCCCAGGCGCGCGACGTAGCCGTCCAGCGTGATCTGGCGGAAAGTCTTGGACTGCGGGTCCGCCGCGCCGCGGGCAAGCATCATGGCCCGCAACTCGTCGCGGGTCTTCAGGCCATCGACCAACTTGGCTTGCAGCGCCATCTGGGCGGTGCTGCCCTCGGCCTGCTGCAACCGCTCGGCGACTTGCGCGATGCCCTGGTCGATGCTGCCTTCAGGTAGTTTGCGGGCGGCCTCTACCCCGCGTGTGTAGATGTGCCACAAGCTGCCATAGAGCGCCGCGTCGGCCTCCAGCGTGGCTGGCGATGGCGCATTGGCGAAGAACGGCTCTCCCGCATTCTTGAATTTGCCCACGCGGATCACGTTGGCCTGCACGCCCAGGCGATCCAGCGCATCGCGGTAGTAGTTGCGCAGGCTGCCATAGCCCTCGAGGAGCACCATACCCATCGGGTGCAGCAGCACCTCATCGGCATGCGCGGCCAGGTAGTACTGTCGCTGGCTGTAGCTTGAGCCCCAGGCAACCACCTTCTTGCCACCGCTGGCCTGGCGGAAGTGCTGCAGCGCCTGCGCCACCTCGCGCAGGTTGGGCAGGCCGGCTCCAGCGAAGTCGTCGAGCACCAGCAGCACGCTGGAGATCGCCGGATCGGTGGCGGCGGCGTCCAGGGCCCGAACTACATCACGCAGCTGGACCTGTGTGTCCGGTGCGCCCTGCAGTTGCTTGAGCGCACGATCGCGGGGATCGCCGGCGCGCTGCTCGACGAGCGGACCACGCAGGTTCAGTACCAGCACGGTCTTGTCGTTCAGCGGCGGCGTTCCACTGCGCAGCCAAGCAAACAGCACGGCACCCACCACCAGCAGGAACAGCAGGTTCAAGACCAGCCGACGGCTGCCATCCACCAGCCACCAGATCCAACCGGCCACTTTCCGCAGCCGTCCCGGTCCAGCCGGGGTCGTCGCAGGCGGTCGCGGCGCGGCGGCGCCGGCTTCGGAGGTGGCGGCAGGGGCCGGATCGCTGGCAACCGTGGAGTCGTCGCTCATGGTGTGTGGGGGTCGTGGAGAGGTATCGGGGCACGCCGGGCCGTCAGGCCGGCTCGCGCTGCGGCGTGCCCAGCGACCGCAATACGTCGCGGATGAACTGGGCGCGGTCCTTGGGCTCGGCCAGCTCGCGCTCGATGCGCAGCTTGTCGTTGCCAGCCAGTCGGATGTGGCGGTTCTTCTGTACCAACTCGATGATGCGCATGGCATCGATCGGTGGGTTGGGTCGGAATGTAATGCTCATCAGCCGCGGGTGGGCGTCGATCTTCTGCACGCCGTAGGGCCGCGCCAGGACTCGCAGGCGGTGTGTGTCGAACAGGGTCTGCCCCTGCGGCGGCAGCTTTCCGAAGCGGTCGGTCAGTTCCTCGAGGATAGAGTCGAGCTGATCGGCACGCTCGGCCATTGCCAGGCGCTTGTACAGGTTCAGGCGCGTGTGCACGTCGCCGCAGTAGCTGTCGGGCAGCAGGGCCGGGGCATGCAGGTTGATCTCGGTGGCACCGCCAAAGAACCCGGTGGGCGACAGCAGATCGGGCTCGCGGCCGGCCTTGAGCGCTCGCACGGCCTCGCCCAGCATGTCGTTGTACAGCTGGAAGCCGACCTCCTGCATGTTGCCGCTCTGGTTCTCGCCCAGCACCTCGCCTGCGCCACGGATCTCGAGGTCGTGCATCGCCAGGTAGAAGCCCGAGCCCAGTTCTTCCATGCTCTGGATGGCTTCCAGACGCTGCGCGGCCTGCTTGGTCAGCGACTCGGTGTCGGGCACCATCAGGTAGGCATAGGCCTGATGGTGACTGCGCCCGACGCGCCCGCGCAACTGGTGCAGCTGGGCCAGGCCGAACTTGTCGGCGCGGCTGATGACGATGGTGTTCGCGCTGGGGACGTCGATGCCGGTCTCGATGATGGTCGAGCACAGCAGCAGGTTGCTGCGCTGGGCAACAAAGTCGCGCATCACCGCCTCGAGCTCGCGTTCGGGCATCTGACCGTGCGCCACCGCGATGCGAGCCTCGGGCAGCAGTTCGGCCAGGCGCTCGCGCCGCGCGAGGATGGTGTCCACCTCGTTGTGCAGGAAGTAGACCTGGCCGCCGCGCTTGAGCTCGCGCAGCACGGCCTCGCGGATGACGCCGTTGCCCTCGTTGCGCACGAAGGTCTTGATCGCCAGGCGGCGCTGCGGCGCAGTGGCGATGACGGACAGGTCGCGCAGGCCTTCGAGCGCCATGCCCAGGGTTCGCGGGATCGGCGTGGCCGTGAGCGTGAGCACGTCGACCTCGGCGCGCAGGGCCTTGATGGCCTCCTTGTGGCGCACGCCGAAGCGGTGCTCCTCGTCGATGACGAGCAGACCCAGGCGCTTGTACTTCACGTCGGCCGACAGCAGCTTGTGCGTGCCCACGACGATGTCCACCGTGCCATTGGCCAGGCCTTCGAGCGTGGCCTTGACCTCCTTGGGTGAGCGAAACCGCGACAGTTCGGCCACCTT
>Ga0154020_10000657_pt1 | contig 42349 bp, 33 predicted proteins | sample Klosneuvirus_201_FD_109709 | JGI IMG/M metagenome (GOLD analysis project Ga0154020, IMG submission 109709) | Active sludge microbial communities from wastewater, Klosterneuburg, Austria - Klosneuvirus_20160825_MG | ecosystem: Engineered > WWTP > Aerobic digester > Activated sludge | place... | reverse complement strand
TGATGCCCTTTGGCCAGCAACTCTTGGCGGAGCTCGAGATAGTTGAAGATCTCTCCGTTGAAGACCGTCACCACCTGCCGGTCCTCGTTGTACAGAGGTTGCTGCCCCCCTCCCAAATCGATGATCGACAAGCGGCGATGCCCGAGCGCCAGGCCCGGCTCGAGGTGGTAGCCCTCGCCGTCCGGGCCGCGGTAGGCGATCGCGCGGGTCATCCGCTCCAAGACCTCCTGCGAAGGAGGCCTAAGGTCCGGATAGTAGTATCCAGCGACGCCGCACATAGTTCCTCAGGTCTTGGCGCGCCCTCGCCGATCCCTCGAGGCGCGCGCGGCGCCCGCAGTGAGGGTCGCGACGCTGACCGACTTCAAGGTGTAGTAGGTCTGACCGGCGATCTCCTCCATCACCGCGCGGATCGGGCAGGTCTCGTAGACGGCGCAGTTGGGGCTGTGATCCGGTCCCTCCGCGTCGCAGCCAAAGCAGCTCGGGGTCACCTCTCCCTCCAGCACGCGCACCACGTCGAACATGGTCAGGTCCTTGGGCGCCTTGGCTAGACGGTACCCTCCACCGGCGCCGCGCACGCTCTGTACGATGCGCGCGCGGGCGAGCTGCTGGAGCACCTTGGCCACGTGGTTCTCCGAGATCGAATAGGCCTCCGCGATCATCGCCGCGGTGACCAGGCTCTCGGGCACCGAGGCCATCAGGGTTACGGCGTAGAGGCCGTAGCGAGAGGACTTTTGGAGGTGCATTCCTCCTCCACGGTATCAGAGCTTCGCTCGAGGCGCTCGAAGCGGTAAGCCCCCCACAGCGCGGCGCCGATCGCCCCGGCCTGAGCGGCCAGGGGGTGCGTCCGGACCTCGGGCGCGGAGCCCTGCAGCGCCCGGAGGAGCCCGGTGTCCCCGCAAAGGCCGCCAGTGAGCAGCACCGGCCCGCTGACCTTCACGCTCTTGAGGAGCTTGACGAGCCGAGTGGCGATGGACTCGTGAATTCCCCGCAAGATCTCGGTGGTGGGGACCATGCGGGAGACCATGTTGATGACGTCCGTCTCAGTGAGCACCGCGCAGATCCCGGAGATCTTCTCGGCGCGCTCGGCCTGGAGGGACAAGGGACCGATCTCCTCCAGGGTGACGCCCAGGTAGCGGGCAATGTTCTCCAGGAACTGCCCCGAGCCCGAGGCGCATTGGCTGGTCATTCGGTAGTCGAGGACCTTGGCGCGCTCATCAAAGCGCATGACGCGTCCGTGGAGCGCGCCGAGATCGATGGCCCCCCGGCTCTCGGGATCGAGGAATAAGGCCCCTCGCGCGTGGGCGGTCATGCCGTAGAAGTGGCCAGTCCGGTGCTCGACCACCTCACCTTCGCCGGTGGTCGCGATATAGTGGACCTTCGCCTCGGGCAGCTCCGAGATCTCGAGGGCCCGCTGCACCGCCGACTCCACCACCTGACGCGGATCGCGGCGTCGCACCCGCTCCACTTCGGTGGCCAAGACCCTGGCCCCGGGGCGCTCGCGACCACCGCCCTCGGAGCTTTGAACGACCGCGACCTTGATGGCCGAGGTCCCGACGTCGATGCCCACGGTGTTGATCATTCTACGATTCTCCTAGGCCGCCCGCAGCGCGAACAACGACGCCCCGAGGGCGCCGGTATAGATGGAGCTCGGCGAGATATTCAGGACTCGCTGCCCATAGTTCTCCGTGACCAAGTCCTTGAGCGCAGACACGGCGGCGACGTTGCTGGCCACCCCACCCGTGAAGGTCATCTCGTCGGTCACCCCGCCCGAACGCGCCAGGAGCGCCATCGCCCGGAGGATGATCGAGCGGTGCAGGCCGGCCAAGATGTCCTCCCGGCGCTCCCCCATCGACAAGCGATCGCGCAGCTCAGCCCCGGCGAACACCGTACAGGTGCTGTTGATCTTCACCTTCCGTCCCGCGCCCATCGCGAGCGGTCCCAGCTCGTGGAGCCCGAGGTTCATCTCATCGGCGATATAGCCCAGGTAGCGGCCACAGCCCGCGGCGCAGCGGTCGTTCATCTGAAAGTTCGTGACGATCCCCGCCGCGTCCACCTGGATGGCCTTGGTATCTTGCCCTCCGATATCGAGCACGGTCCGCGTCCCGGGGAACATCGCGTGGGCGCCGAGCCCATGGCACAAGATCTCCGAGCGGATGCTCTCCTTGGGGAAGGGGAGCAGCGCCCGCCCGTAGCCGGTGCCGATCGTCTGGACCACGTCGAGCTGCACCGCCAGCGCGCGCTCCACCGCCTCGGCGAGGTGGCTCCCTTCCTTCTCCCCTTCGGCCAAGGAGGCCGTCAGCGCGGGCCCGATGTTGCTCTCGAAGGAGAGGTCCATCCGCTGGCCCTCCACCTTGATGATCGACTTGTCGAAGATCCCCATCAACGCGTCGAAGGGGACCGCCCGGGTCGCGGTCTTCTCCGAGTAGCGCGCATAGTCACTCCCGGCGCGGTCTCGGAAGAACTCCGACTTCTGCGTCGTGAGCTGCGGCTTGCGCGCCTCCCGATCCAGCTCGTCGAAGAGCAGGCCCACGCGGGCCTCGATTCCCGGGACCCGCCCCTCGAGCGCCCGCGCCTCCTCGGTGCAGGCCACCCGCAGCGCCTGGAGCTGGGCTAGATACTGCTGCTTCCGAAATTGGTGGTGGAGACGCTTTCGAAACTTGGTCAGGGCCTCGCTCTGCTCAGGACCGTCTCCGAGGAGGCGATCGAGCAGGGTGAAGCGGGCGGCGATGAAGGCGTCCTCGCGGGCGATCTCCGCGGCCAGGTGATAGTCGCTGCGACTATTGGTGATGCCGCGCCCCAGGGGCTCCGCGCGCTCATCGAGGAGCACGGCCTTCGTCGTGGTGGACCCCAGGTCGATACCGAGGAAGACTCTCATGCCGAGACCTCCGACCGCTGCTCGGGCTGCCGGCGCTGGGCGATCATCTGTAAGTAGCTCTCGATGCGGTTCTTCACGTTGGCGCCCGAGAAGTAGCGCGGGTCCACCAGGTCGGTCTCGATGAAGCCGCCCGGCTTTCCGGTGCGCTTCTCGATCTCGCGGAGCATCAGGAGCTGACCGGCCGAGAAGCTGTTGCAGCTCTTGACCGAGTTGATGAGCAGACCATCCGCCTGATACTCCTCGATGTAGCGGCAGAGCATGTCGATCCGGGTCGGTAGGTTGAGGTTCGTGTAGCAGCCACCGCAATAGTCAGCCAGTGACTCCAGCGGCCGGCTGGCGTCATGCCGAAAGCCGAAGTCGTAGACCCCGCCCACCTTGGTATAGGTGCTCGAGACGCAGACCGCGCCCTCGGCGTAGAACATCTTCCAGAACTCACGGAAGCTGGTCCAGTTGGGCGGCCCCTCCACCACCAGGCGGAACTTCTCCTGCCCCATCTGACCGTCGGGCGTCACCGGTCCGAGCCCGGCCTTGACCCGCTCGTCGATCTCGCTGCGGAGCGCCCGATAGTACTCGACCGCCCCCTCCGTCCCTCGGAAGGCGCTGAAGATTGGGCCGATATAGTAGACGCCGCCAAAATAGGCGTCGATCGGGGAGGGCCGGTGCTTGGCCGACTCCAGGACGTGGACCAGATCGTCCTCCGCCACCTGGGAGCGCTTCATGTGCTCCGAGAGCAGGTCCTGGTCGAACTTGCGCCCGGTGATGGCCTCCAGCTTGGGGATGACCTCGGTCTTGAGCTGATCGACCACATACTTGCGCATGCTGTCGCTCATCCTCCCGTCGCCCTGATAAGGGACGTGGAGGAGCGCCACTGGGCAGTTGTACTCTTGCTTGAGGAGCTCGAACCACTTCAGGAAGGTGAAGCACCCGGTATAGGAGAGCAGCAGGAGATCAGGCTCCGGGAGGCGCTCGCCGGTGGGGCCGATGTTGCCGGACTTCAGCATCCCGATGTCACACTTGACGTAGGTGCAGACGTCCTCGGAGTGCCCGAGCTTCTCGGCCTCGGTGATATAGCCGCCGGACTTCTTGCGCATCCCGGACTGCAGCGCGTTGATCTCGGGGTACACCGGGAGCACGCCAAAGGAGAGGAGGAGCTCGGTCACGTTGCCAGGGACGAAGGTATAGACCACCTTCTTTCCCAGCTCCTTGGCCCGGGCCAACTTTTGGTAGTGGTCACCGATCATCTCCTTTTGGAGACGCATGCTGACGTCTTTTTCGGCCTCGTCGGCCACTCGGGGATCATTCATGGCTCACTCCACAGCTTGACCGAGTCGGCGAAGGTGCCCGCCTGCTCTCGGATGACCTGAAACTGGCCGAGGTTCTCGGCGTACTTGAAGGCGGTCCACGGCACCTGCGTCCCATCCAGGGCCCGCTGGAGCATGGGTTGATCGAGGAGCGCCGGGTCGCAGAAGCTCGGCGCCGCGAAGATCACACCCTCGGCCCGCTTGCGCTTCACCAGCTGCACGAGCTGGGTCCCCTTCTCGACCTCGGGCTCGTAGCGCGAGGCCGAGGGCGCACTATCTCGGAGGAAGGCAGTGGACAGAGCCTCGATCGGATCGCCGGTCGTCGGTAGATCGTTCTCAAACCAGTGCTGCCCGAGCTGGGTGTCGTCCCACACCACGTAGCAGCCGGCCAGCTCCAGGGTCTTGATCAGGCCCAGCGGCGGCTGCTCGCAGAACGAACCGACCGTCACCACCCGGGTCTGGTCGCGCTTTTGGCGCTTGGCCGCCCGCGCGGCGGCGACATACTCGCGGAGGAGCAAGGTGTGCTCGCCCACCGGGAGCACCGTCCCGGCCCGCACCACCAAATAGGCCTCGTGGGCCGGCACCCGCCAAGGCTCGGTCTCCCGGAGGCTCCCGAGCTCGCCCAGCGCGCGGCGGTTATCGTTGTAGGCTGCGATGGAGGCGCGGAGATCGGCGTCGGTGATCGTTCGGCCGGCGATCTGCCCCATATCGCGGACCAAGGTCCGAAGCTCGTCGGAATAGTAGTGCCCACCGACGGCGGGATCATAGTTTTGGGGCGGATCAAAGTATCTGGAGTACTTTTCCGGATACAGAATCTTCCAGATCCCTGAGAGGTTTCGGATCACGTCGCAGATCGAGGGGAAGAGGAAGCCGCTCAGGAAGTCGAGGCGGCCGGTCAGCGCCAGCTCGATCGTGCTGCGCGGCATCTGGCAGATATAGGACTGGAAGTAGGCGTCGCCCCGGATGATCTCGAGCTGCCCGGCGCCTCCCAAGATGCCGACCGGGAGCATCCCGGCGGCGTGGATGATCTCGCGCGGGACGTAGGTAGGTAAGTAGCCGATCGCCTTGCGGCCTGGCTCGGCGTCCAGCCACCGCCGGACCTCGGTAAACTGGAGGTCGTGATAGATGGCGTCGACGCGGGCGATGATGTCTTCAACGGGCATGTCCGCTCCTCTGGCCCGCCCGATACTGCGGCGGACGCTTTTCCAAAAATGCCGCCAGGCCCTCATTGGCGTCGGGGGTGGCCATCAGCTCCTCGAGATAGATGCGCTCCAAGGTGGGGAGTTGACGTTCGAGCAGCTCGGCCAAGCCGAGACGTGCCGCGCGCTCGGCGAAGCGCAAGGAGCTTGGGCTGCGGGGGAGTAAGTCGCGGGTGATCAGCGCCCGAGCCTGCGCCAGGGGATCCGCCGCGACCTCGCGGACCAAACCGGCCGCCAGCGCCTCCTCCGCGGTCAGGCTGCGCCCGCTCACGCACCAGTCGAGCGCGCGCCCGGCTCCGATCCTCCAAGGGAGCACCAAGGAGCCCACCGGCGCGAACACCCCGAGCTGGATCTCAGGTTGCCCGAACTTGGCCTCGGGCGAGGCGATGATCCAGCTCGTGACCGCCGCCAGCTCGAGGCCGCCGCCCAGACACTGCCCGCGCACGACGGAGATCGTGGGCACGCCCAAGCTCGCGACCCGGCGAATGAGCCGGTGAAAGGCCGGCAGCATCACCCCGACCTTCTCCTTGGTGTGCTCCTCCACGCTCGCGCCGAAGGAGAAGTGCTTGCCGGTACCTTCCAGGATCACCGCGACCAGCGACTCGGAGGAGGCGTGGGTCTTGAGCGCTTGATCGAGGCTCTCGATCAGCGTGGTGTCGAGGACGTTCCCAGGGGGCGCGTCGAGGTGCAGGTGGAGGACCCGCTCCCCCTCCAGCCACTCGACTTTGAGCTTAGGAATTGCCGAATTCATCAAGGACTCCTGAGGGGCAGCTCGAGCTCCACGAAGGGGCCGGCCGAGAAGCCCGCGTCGCGGAAGAACCGCAGCACCCGAACGTCGTCTTTCTTCACCATAGTGCGCACGGTCCTCACCCCGAGGGACTGAAACCGACGGATGGCCTCGTCACGCAGCAACTTACCCAGGCCTTTGCCTTCCTGCTTGGGATCCACGCCGAGCGCGAAGATCCAGCCCGAGGGCTCCGACCCAAACTCCCACTGCCGAACCTCGCCGATGAGATAGCCGCCGACCTTCTCCCGCTCATCGAGGCCCACCAGGGCCACGACGGACTTGTCTTTGCGCGCCAGGAGCTGGGCGACCCGCATCTCCAGCGTGGGGGCGTCGTCATCGCGGACATGCGCCTCGAAGATGCGTTCCACGCGGGCGGCGTCGCCCGGCTCCATATCGCGGACCAGCGTGCTCAAGCGCCGCCCTTCCCGGGGAGCACCGCGTTGATCAGCGCCGGCCCCCAGGTCTCGCCGCGCGCCAGGCGCTGGCGGAGGGCGATGAAGTCGACCTCTCGGTGACCCTTGGGCCCTTCGTTGAAGGCGCGGAAGCCGGCGTTGGCCTCGGTCATCATGTTGAGGGCCAACCAGGCGCGGTTGGTCTCCTTGTTCTGATCCCAGTGCGATAGTTTGTGCTTTCGCATCGACTGGATGGTCTTGCTCAAGCAGCCGGGCATGGTCATGAGCAGCGAGGTCACCAGCTGCTCGACGCGCTCGTCGAGGAGGCTGAGATCCATGGTGCCTTGCTCGATGGTGCGGCGGGCCGCCTCGAGGTCCTTCCCGGTCTTCTGCTTGCCAAAGACCATCTTCCCGCCTTCGACCCACTTATCGGTGACCAGCTTGGGGTTAGGGATGAAGGCGCCACCGCTCTTGAGGACCGGTACGACGTCGGTGATGAGCCCCATCGAGAGCGCCTCGTAGGCCGTCCAAGGCTCGCAGATCGTGCAGCTGGCCACGGCGCGCTCGATGCCCACGAAGAGCGGGAGGAAGTCGGTCGCTCCGCCGTCCGGAGCCGAGCCGTGCTTGGGACCAGCCTGTCCGAAGGCGGCGAAGTCACTGGCCACGGAGAAGTCAGCGGCCATGCCAATCTCTTGGCCGCCTCCGATGCGGAGGCCATTCACCCGGCAAATGACCGGCTTATCGCAGGCCAGGATGCCGGAGACCATGTCGTTGAAGAGCCGCATATACTGGGCGTACTCTTCCGGGCGCGTGGCATAGTATTCGGCGTACTCTTTGGTATTGCCGCCGGTGCAGAAGGCCTTGTCCCCCGCGCCAGTGAAGACCACCGCCACCACCTCGCGGGCGTTGGAGGCTTTGCGGAAGCTCAAGATGACGTCCTTGATCATCTCGGTGGTGTACGAGTTGTACTGGGTGGGATTGTCGAGGACGATCCAGGCGGCGAAGAGCCCTTCGGCCACGCGACCGTCGGGGCCCTTGGCCGGGACCAAGCGATACTGGACCTTTCCGGAGGTGAACTCGGCGGGGAGGTCATGGTTCTTGAAGCTGAAGTTTTCCATCGATATTCCTCTTGGTTTCTAGGCGAATTCCGGAATGAGCACCGGCCGCAGCTTGAGGCGACCGGCGTGGAGCTCGGCGAAGGTCTCGTTGATCTGGCGCATCGACCGGCGCTGGATGAAGGGCTGCAGGATGACCTTCCCGCTCAGCACCAGATCGACAGCGGCCGGATAGCGCTCCGGCAGGCAGCCCCAGTTTCCCCGAGCGATCGCGTCGAAGGCCATCAGGTTGCTGAGGCGCAGGCTGATCTTGTCCATGGTGTAGCCCACCACCGAGAGGGTGGCGCCGTGGGTGAGGAGGCCAAAGGCGAGCTCTTGCCCCGAGGCGTGGCCGGAGGTCTCGAAGATCTTCCAAGAGGTGCGGCCCGCTCCGGAGCTCTGAGCGAAGTCGGCGACGGCGGAGCGAAGGCCGCGGGCGTCGAGGGCCTTGGCGTTGAGGCAGAGGTCGGCGCCATGGGCCTTGGAGCGCGCGAGCTTCTCGTCGTCGACGTCGATAGCCACGGTGTGCGCGCCGAAAGCCTTGGCGATCTGCACGCCGAAGCCGCCGACGCCGCCGACGCCGATGAAGACCGCCAGCTCGCCCGCGGCCAGCCCGGCCCGCTCGATGGCCTGCAGCGGCGTGGTCACTGCGTCGGCCACCACCGAGAGGTCCGACAGCTCCAGACCGACCTGGGCCAAGCGCTGGGTGTCGACGGAGCAGAGGCCCCGGCTCTTGGCGATCACGTGCGAGGCGAAGCCACCGTCGCGGTCGCTGCCGTAGAAAATCTGCGCGCGGCAAATCGTCGCGCGGCCGGTGCGACACAGCTCGCAGCTCCCACAAGGGACGACCGCCGGCACGATGACGGAGCGCCCTACCCAAGAGCCTGCATCGGCCCCGGCGGCCACCACCCGCCCCGCGATCTCGTGCCCGAGCGTCAGCGGTAAGGCGTGCCCGGTGCGGACCCCGTCGAAGAGGAAGCCCACATCGGTGTGGCACACGCCGCAGGCCGCGACCTCGATGAGCACCTCGTCGGCGGCCAGCTCGGAAGCGCTGAAGCGCTGCTGCCTCAGGTTGAGCTGGGTGCTGCCGGTTTCCATGCGGAAGGACTGGATCTCAAAGCTCTGCATCGTCGCGGCTCCTCAAATAGGTATTGCGGTACCTGATTGCGTGTTCTACGCTCGCCAGGAACGCGTTGTCAACAACCCCGAGCGGAGAGCGAAGCAATGTCCGAGCCCTTTCGAACCATCATCGAGCCCTTTCGAATCAAGTCCGTGGAGCCCATCGAGGCCACCACCGAGGCCGAACGCCGCGCGCGGCTGGAGGCTGTGGGCTACAACCTCTTCGGCCTGCACTCCCGGGACGTGCTGATCGATCTCCTGACCGACTCCGGGACCTCGGCCATGTCGGCGGAGCAATGGGCCGCGCTCCAGCGAGGGGATGAGAGCTACGCCGGCTCTCCGTCGTGGTACCGCTTCGAGGCCGCGGTCGCGGCGCTGTTCCCCTACAAGCACATCATCCCGACCCACCAAGGGAGGGCCGCGGAGAAGATCCTGTTCACGGTGCTCGGAGGGCCCGGCAAGGCGTTCCCGAGCAACACCCACTTCGACACCACCCGCGCCAACATCGAGCACAGCGGGGCCGAAGCGGTGGACCTCGTGATCGCCGAGGCCCGCGATCCGCGGAACCGCCACCCCTTCAAGGGCAACGTGGACATCGAGGCGTTGGCCAGCTTCATCGAGACCCGCGGGGCGAAGAACATCCCGCTGGTGATGGTCACCGTGACCAACAACTCCGGGGGAGGTCAGCCGGTGAGCCTGGCAAACCTACGCGAGATCCGCGCGGTGTGTGATCGCTTCGGCCTCCCGCTGTTTCTCGACGCCTGCCGCTTCGCCGAGAACGCCTGGTTCATCCGGGAGCGAGAGCCAGGTCAGAGCGAGCGGAGCGTGAAGGACATCGTCCGCGACATGGCCGCGCTGGCCGATGGCATGACCATGTCGGCCAAGAAGGACGGCCTGGCGAACATCGGCGGCTGGCTCGCCATGAACGACGGGGCGCTGGCGGCCGAGTGCCGCAAGCTCCTGATCTTGACCGAAGGCTTCCCGACCTATGGCGGCCTAGCGGGGCGCGACCTCGACGCGATCGCCCAAGGGCTCACCGAGGTGGTGGATCATGACTATCTCCGCTACCGGACGCGCTCGACCCAGTATCTCGGAGAGGCCTTGCTCCGCCGAGGCGTCTCGGTGATCGAGCCGATCGGCGGGCACGCCGTGTACATCGACGCCAGGAGCTTGCTGCCGCAGATCCCGCCGCTGGCCTATCCGGGGCAGGCCTTGGCCGTAGAGCTGTACCTCGAGGGTGGCGTGCGCAGCTGCGAGATCGGGAGCGTGATGTTCGGGCGGCAGGCCGACGGTAGCGAGCGACCCGCCAAGATGGAGCTGGTGCGATTGGCGATTCCGCGACGCGTCTACACCCAGAGCCACATCGACTATGTGATCGAGGTGGTGGAGCGGGTCGCGGCGCGGGCAAAGAGCCTCAAGGGCTACACCATTGTAGAGGAGCCGCCAGCGCTGCGGCACTTCACGGCCCGCTTTCAGCCCCTGTAGCCCCATAGAGCAGCGTGTAGCTGGCCCACCAGGCGGGGTGCGGGTTCCGCTGGCGCACCGCCAAGGCCGCCGCGCGCAGCGCCTCGGCTGGACCTTGGATCATGAGCTGCCGGTGGAGCCGCTTCATGAACAACGCCGAAGAGACGTCGTCCACGGGCACGGTCGAGGAGATCACCGCCCCGGCCCCGGCCAAGAGGAGCCCCTCGGCCAAGGACAGCGGCGCGTTCAGCGCCAAGCCCAGGCGATCAGCGCCTGCAGGGGGTAGCGTCGCGCAGGCCGAGAGCAGCACCAGGCGGGCGTGGACCGGGGCGCCGAGGAGCTTCCACAAGGGCAGCGCACCATCCGCGGTCATCAGGCTGCTGGCCAGGGGATCGCTGGCGTGGGCCTCGGCGTGTCCCGCGAAGTGCACCGTCTCGCGCGCGCCGAGGGCCCAGAGGAGCCGCCCCTGGGTGGCCTGCTCATGAGCGAAGAGCTCCGCCTTGGGACGAGCCTCCCGGATGGCCTCGAGCTCCCGGGGCACGAAGTCGAGCGGCGCGTGATCGGGCGTCTTGGCCCCGCCCAGCAGCGCCAGCGCTCCCGCGTAGGGGCCACCGGTGCTGGCCAAGGCCTCGGCCGCGGCCGCGGGATCGATGGCCCCCAAGATGGTGTAGCGATCGATCAGGGCCCCTTCTGCACCGATCGGGAGCGCCGCCAGCGGCACTCGCCGCAAGCCACCTTGCAACACCACCCCCAGCCGCTTGACCCCCTGAATCCAGGGCAAAACAGGCTGGACCATGACCTCGCTCAAGGCCTGAGCGGCGCGCCCCGGATCGCCGCGATTGACCAGGGCAAGCTCATAGGCCGCGACCCGCGCGCCCAGCTCCACGGCGGTGATCGCCACGGTGGTAGTGAGGAGACCCCGGGGCCCGAGGCCAAAGATCACCAGCGCAGAGGCGGTGGGGCGGTAGTCGAGGACGAGCGCGTCGCTCGGCACCTTCGCGGCGAGCGCGGTCGGATCGGCGGGGCTCAAGCGGGCCGCGATCCCCGGGGCTCGTCTCCAGAGCTCCGCGAGCGCTGCGTCCCCGGCGGTGGCGGTCCGCGCGTGGCGCACCCTCCCGAGCAGCCCCGGCGGGAGGCGAGGCACGCGGCGATCGTCGAGGCGATCGCTGGCCCCGAGACCCCGCGCGGCCTCCGAGACCTCGAAGGCCTGGGTAGGCCGCTGGGTCGCGAGGAGCAACATCAGCAGATCATCGAAGGAGGAGTAGCGAGGCGGCGCCAGCTCGCTCGAGGTCCCTTGGCCGGAGAGCCGTCGCGCCGTATCGGCCGACAGCCTGAGGCCCTGCTCCGCCTCCGCGCGGGCCCCGCTTTGTAGCGCCAGCAGAGCCAGCGCCCGCTGGACCTGCCACTCTAGCTCCCGGTTCTCGAGCTGCGCGGCCAAGGGCTCGGCCTCCCGGTAGGCGGCCAGCGCGGCGGTGGTGCGCCCGCGCTGCCGCTCGAGCTCACCGAGGGCGAACAGCGCTCGTAAGCGATTGTTGTCGTCTTGGGCCTGCGCCGAGAGCTTGAGCGCGCTCAAGAGGGCCTTGGCCGCGTCGTCCACCCGACCCCGGACCAGGAGCGCGGTGCCCAAGTTGCGCTGATCGTAGGCCAGGCCAAAGAAGTTGCCGCCCGCGCGATCGAGCTTCTCGGCACGCTCGAAGGACTCGATGGCGTCGTCCACCCTCCCCGACTCCAGATAGACGCGGCCCAGGTTGTTGTATTGGGAAGCCGCGTCGGAGTCCGCGCTGATCACCCCCGCCATGCGGACGGCCTTGAGCAGCGTGCGCTCGGCGGCCGCCCCGTTGCCGGCGCTCATCTCGAGCAAGCCGCAGGCGGAGTAGGCGTAGATGACGTTCTTGATCGATCCCCTCGGATCGGCGCGCTTGTCGGCGCGCACCTCCTTGAGCCGCGCCTCGGCCAAGGCCTTGCTCTGGGCGCACAGCTCCGCCCCGCCCGCCACATCCCCGCGATACCACGCGATGTTGGCCGCCTCGATCGCCGCGCGGATCTCCAGCTCGGGCCTTTTGATCTGGGTGGCCAGCTTGCGCGCCTCCTCCACATAGCCCGTCGCTTCGTCAAAGAGGCCGCGCCGACGCGCCGCCTCCGCCAGATCGCAGAGCAGCGATGCCTCTCGGACCTTGTCGTCGCCGCAGGCCCGCGCCTTCAAGAACGCCGGCTTGGCCCGGGCGGAGTCGCTGAGCTGCTCCATCAAGAGTCGCCCCAGGTTGCGCATCGTCTCGGCGGCGTTCTTGGCGCTGTCCGGCTTGGTGCAGGCCTTCAGCGCGTCATAGGCGTCGATCGCGCGTCCATAGGCGGCAGCGGCGGCCTTGAAGTCGGGGCGCTCCCGCTCTACCTCGGCCAGCTTGCGATAGGCCGCGGCCAGCCCCGCCGAGTCACCTTGGGCCTCGAGGTCGTGGATGGCCCGGTCAAGCTCGGCCTTGGCGCGCTCGAAGTCGCGCGCCATCGCATAGTGGCCGCCCAGGGCCAGCCGACCCTGAATCGCCTGAGCTTTGCCCTTTGGGCTCGGATCGCTCTGTTCCACGAAGGCCACCGCTTCGGCCTGGAGCTCGGCCGCGGCGTGCCAGCGCTCGAGCCGGGCCAGCACGGTGATGCCCAGCGTGTAGAGCGCCATGCGGTCGGTGTGCTCCCCCGCGGCGTCCTGAAAGCGCAAGACCTCTTGCACTTTCTCGGCGACCTCGGCGAATCGGCCCTGATTTCCCAGGGCGAATAGGCGCTGGCGAAGAAGGCCCAGGCTCGCCTTGGCCAGCTCGGCCTCGCGCGCCTTACTCGCCCCCGGCGCCCCGATCACCAAGACCTCCGCGACCTCGGGGTGCTGCGGGAGAAGCTCGGCTACGACCTGAGCGACGACCGCCGCGACGCCGACCTCAGCGGCGTCCGCCGCCACGCGCGCGGCGATCGTGGCGGCCGACGCGCGGTCGACGCGGCTCGGGATCGCGACCACGGTCGAAGGGGCCCGATAGGCGAGCGCCAGATCCAAAGACAGCGCCCGGGCCGCCAGGGGCCCTTGTACGTCGGTGAGCACCCAGGCGCGGGCCGGAAGATCGAGGTTGCCGAGCAAGACCTCGCGTTCGAAGCGGCGCTCCGGCGGCAGATCGCTGGGACTCCCGGGTCCGACCCACGCTTGGCTGGCCTCCAGCGCCTCGGGCTCGAGCGTGACGGGACCGTGGACGACCAGCACCGAGACCGCGCGGCCCCGCAGCCGCTCCGCGGTGGTCCGGGCCGGTGGGGCCGTCCCCTTGGCTCTGGGCTGGGGCGTCGTCGCTAGAGCCTGGGCCTCCGCGGCTCCCAGAATCTCCGCCTCTTTGCTGGGGGGCGCGGCGCCCTCCGGGCCGATGCTCACGACCCCCTTGGCGCCCAGCGGCATCCGCTGCGCGCTGACGAGGAGCGCAGTGGGGGCGCTGACGTGGCTGACGGCCAAGCCGGGGAGGACGAGCGGCGCGGGGATGAGGGCTCCGAGCGCGGCGTCGGCCAAGACCAGCGCGCTGAGCTGCCCGAGCCGATCCCCCAGGGCCTCCTGGAGGGCGGCGCTCACTCGGCTCAGGGCCGGGCCCCTCGGAGACGGTGACCCCGCGAGCGCGCGCAGGTCGGAGACGAAGCTAGCGTATCCGGTGCTCGAAGGGATCAAGGAGAGCGCGGTAGTGGCGCCCTCCACCAGCACCCAATACAGCCGATCCTCCACCGCGAGCGGGGCGAGCAAGGCCTCGTTGGGGCCGAGGACCCCTTGGATGTCGGACGCGCTCGCTCCCTCGCCAAAGAGCCGCGCGGACAGCGCTGCGGAGCCGAGCGCCCGCCCGCTGCGCCCCAGCGCCGAGTCCTTGGCGGCGGAGAGATCGCTCTTGGCCAGCCGGATGCGACCGCGGCCCTCGGCACGGCGGCGAGCGGTCGTCGCCGGGTCCTCCCCTTCCACGGGGCTGAGCTCGCTCTCCGCGCTCCAGAGCCGGGCCAGCGCCGGCTTGACGCTGCGGAGGACTGCCCCATCGCCCGGCTCCTTGGCTTGATCGATGGCCGAGAAACCTCGCGCGGCGAGGCGGTAGAGCAGCGCGCGATCGAGGCGCTCGAGCGCGGCCCCAGCGTCGACGCGGGCGACCGCTCCCGAGGCGGTCTGGGTGAGCCAGCGTTCGAGCGCGTCGTGAGAGGGCGGTAAGAGCCCCGGGACGCTGTTTTTCAGGGCATTCTCGAGGCGGAGAGCGGCATCACCGTCTCCTCCAAGCGCCCGCGAAGCCTCCAGCTCGAGGGAGGTGTCGTCGAGCCCGAGATCGCGCGGGGGAGGCAGATCCGCCGCGGTGGTTCCGGACTTCACCGGAGCGCGGGCGTCCAGCAGCTCAAGGGCGTGCCGAGCCGCGGCATAGGTACGCGCGCCGATCGGAGCATCGACCCGCGCCGCCAAGGTCGCCGCTCGACCAAAGGAGCGGCGCGCCTCCACGAGACGGTCCACGCCGCGGTCCAGCTCGGCCAAGAGGGCCGGGAGATCGAGCGCGGTCTCTGGCGGCCCGGAGGAGGCCATGAGCAGCAGGCCCCCGGCATGCTCGAGCCGCGCCAAGGCTGCCGTCGCATAGAGCAGCACCGCGGGTCCCTCGAGGAGCGCGGTCGAGCTGGTCAGGGTGGCGCTGAGGCCTGCCGCGCCGGGCTTGCCGAGGACCAGCGGGGCCAGCCCTTCAAGGGCGCTCCGCTCTTCCAAGAGGCGGGCGGGCAGATCCGCGATCGCGCCCACGCTCTGACCGCGCGCGGACAAGGCCGCCTCGGTCTCCGCCACGATCGCTACGGTCTTGGCCCGGTCCACCAGCAGCGCGGGCACATCCCCGCTCGGGCCGCCCTTGATCGCCCGCTCGAGGCCCGCCAAGGCCTGCACGAAGCCGCTGCGGCAGGCTTCCATCGCGCCCTCCTCGCAGCGCTCGAGCGCCTCTGCCAGGCGCAGGCCGAGCTGCTCACGCTGGATGTTGAGGGTGATCGGCACATGCTCACCCAAGATGCGCTCGAGCAGGGCCAAGCGACGCTCATCGAGCGCCCGGGCACGCCGGTGCTCTCCGCGCTCGCGATGGGCCTCGCTGGCCAAGGAGAGGTTCAGATCGAGCTCGACCAGCTCGAGAAAGCCGAGCGGAGCACGGCTGGCGTCCGGTACGGTCATCGACAGCACGGGGAAGTTCAGAAACCCACCGGGCGCTGGGATCAACGAAGACAGGCCAGCGTCCGGCAGGAGCCGTCGCGAGGAGGCGAGATCGCTGAGCGCGCTCGACAGCTCGCCTTCCCCGGTCCGGGCCCGACGGGCCAACTTCCCCATCGCGAGGTTGCGCTCCGCGATGGCCAAGCGCGCCGCCTTGGCGTTGCCCTCGGAGGCCGTTAGAAGCTGCTGAAAGGCCTCGTCCGCGTAGGCCGTCTCGCCGGCGCCCGTGTAGGCCAGTGCCAAGTTGCCGTAGATCTGGCCCACGCGGTCCTTGCGCCCGAGGTGCTCGGCGATCGCCAACGCCTCGCGGCTCGCCATGACGCTCAGGGCATAGTCGGCAGACCAGGCCGCGGCTCGACCCAGACGCTCCCAGAACACCAGCGCCCCCAGGGGTGACTCCACGACTCCGCCCAAGCTCAGAAACTCCACCCAGTCCTTGGCCGCCAGCTCGAGGTTGGTCGCGTCGTTGGTCTGATCGCCGAGCCTCCACTTGGCGTTGCCGAGGTCGAGCAGCGCGTCCAGCTCGAGGTCGCGATCGAGGCTATTCTTGGCGATCCGATAGGCCCGCTGGTAGCTGTCGATCGCCCCTTCGAGATAGCCCGAGCTGTCCTTGGACTCGAGCATCTCCTGGATCCAGCCGCGGAGCAGGTAGGCCGGCGCCAGCTCGGGGTTGAGCGCCAGGGCCGTGTCGACCTCCACCTTGGCGGCTCGAAGATCCGGCGGATCACGATAGGTGAGCGCCAGGGCGTAGACGTAGCGGCGGATCGGCGCTTTGGGTTCCCGCCGCGCCGCCGCCTCGGCCTCGGCCAGCGCGGGACCGAGCGCGCCGGTGGCGGCCGCCAAGGCAAAGTAGCTGCGGTACGCCCGGAGCACGGTCGGATCGTTGGCCACCACGGCGGCGTACAGATCGCGGGCCACCGCTAGTTTTTGGGCGGACTTCGCCCGCGCCGCGTTGGACATCGCGACCCGGGTCAACGCCGCCTCTGCCCGATCGAGCTCTCCTGGCGCATCCGCGAAGTCGCGCTTGAGCGTCCGCAGCGAGTCGAAGGCGGCGTCGAGGTCTCCTTGCTCCTCCTCCAGCGCCGCGGCGCGACCCAGGGCCTGCGCCGCCAGCAGCCGATCGCCGCCGGCCAGCGCCTCGTCGGCCAAGGCGTGCGCCTCGACGCTGGCCAGCGCGGGGGCGAGGGAGGCCTCGAGGAGCTCGATCAAGCGCTCGCGGGCGGCGAAGCGGATCGGCGGCGCTGGGGTGGACATGAGGAGACGCCGCAGCGCGTCGATGGCCCCTGGACCAGCGTCGTCTCCGCTGGCCTCGAGGACCGAGCGAACCGCGCGGGTCGAGGCGTCTCGCACGATGGCCCGCTCGGAAGGGAAGCGCACGACGACCTCGGCGTAGGCCTCTCCGAGCGCCCGTGGATCAAAGGCCAGATCGAGCAGCTCAGTCCGCCGCAACAACGCCCGCGCCGCGACGCCGGGGACCTTTTGATAGCGTTTCACCAGCTCGCCGAGCGCCTCGACGCTCTGGAGCCGACGGCCACGCTCCACATCTAGCTCGACGAGCTCGAGCGCGGCTCGCGCCACGACCGGCTCGGACCAGGCGTAGCGGGCCTCCACCTCTCGCAGCTCTTGCTGTGCCGAGCGCAGGGCTCGCTCCCGCTCGACCAAGGTGGCGGCGTCGGCCAGCTCGGCCTGGCGCGCGGCGGCGATCTGCTCGAGGGAGCACAGCCCAGCGATCTCGTCGAGCTCGCTCCGAGGCGCCGCGCCCTGCGTATCTTGGGCCAGCGCCGCCAGGGCCGAGCTGAGCAGGCGCGGGTGGCCACTGTCGCGCTGCAGGTCGGCGATCGCCAATAGAGCGCGGGCTCGGACCGGCTCCCCTCGCTTGGTGCGGGCGACGATGGCCCGCAGCGCAAACCAGCGCTCCCGCCGATCGAGGAGGTTGGCCGCGCTCGCGAGCTGATCGAGCGGCGGCTCATCCACCGGGAACATCCCGCCGCTCGGCAAGCGGACCACGTTTTGGTCCCCGTCGGCGGTCTCGGTGAAGTACAGCCACGGCCCGCGCGGCTCGGGAAAGAGCTCGTCCTTCGCGCCGCTGGTGAGGGGCCAAGGAGAGCTGACCGCGGTCGGGTCTCCGCCAAACAAGGCGTTCGCGTCGACGTCGAGCGCCCACAGGCTGGCCTGATCGCTCCCATCGACGATGCCGTCTTCGTTGTCGTCGTCGGGGAAGCGCACGAAGATCACCCGGTAGCGCTGTTCCCCGAGCCCCACGAGCTTGGCGAAGCCCGCGGGAGTCTCGCCCAAGGTCAGCGCCCTGGTGGTGGTGTCGCTCAGCCGCAGCAGCACGAGGTGCGGCGCGGCGGCTCCTCCAACCCCGCTCGGAGCGGTATAGGCCAGGTACCTTCCGTCGGCGGAGGGCGCGGGATCAAAGCCCGCCGTGGGGGACAGCCTTCGCGAGGTGCGGCTGCTCAGGTCGAAGGCGGCGATGTGCTCGAGTCCGATCGGCGCCGATGCGGTGTAGTAGATGCGCGTCTCGTCCGCCGCGTAGACGGGCTGTCGGTCCGCCGTCTGCTCATCGGTCAGCCGCTCGGGCGTGCCCCCCTCCACCGGCACGACCAAGAGATCGCCCTTGGCGTCGAAGCGCCGAGACATGAACACCAGCTGGCGCCCCGAGGGTGCGAAGGACGGATCCGCGTCATCAGCGGCGCTGTCCGTGATCGGATGGCTCGCCGACAGCAGGAGATCGCGCACCGAAACCTCGAGATTTCCTGACTCGCTCGAGACATAGGCCAAGGTCCGGCCATCCCCGGACACCGAGGGGAGGAGCTCGTCCTGAGGAGAGTGCGCGACCCGCTCAGAGCGGAGGATCGACAGCCGCGGCTTGGCCGAAGGCGGCGGGTGGGAAGGCTCGGAGCGCGGGAGGCTCGCGCAGGCGACCAGGAGCCCCCAGCCTACAGCGACGGCGTGAGCGCGGCTCATGATCCTCGCGAGATCGGCTCGAACTTTCCCGGCGTCCGCTCGAAGAGCTGTCCGGGCTGGGCCGTCTCAAAGAGCAGGCGCCGATACGCCGCGAGGAGCTCTTCGATCTCGGCGGCCGTGGGAGCCTCGCGCCCCAGCTCGCGGGCGCGCAGGTACGCCGCCCAGGCCAGCACCGCTCGCCGCGCCTGGTTCTCATCGCGGATCACCCGTGCACGGCGCCGGCTCACCTCTTCATTGGCCCCAGCGCAGCTCCGCTCGGTGATCTCGGCGCGCAGCGTCTCGGCGACGCAGCCCTGCGCCTTGAGCTCCGCGAGATCGTCCTCGTTGAAGCGCATCAAAGCGCGGCCCTCGACCGCCGCCGCCTTCAGCGCCTCCGGAGATCCAACAGGAAGAGCTGCCTCTCCGCGCACCGACGCCGCCAGCACCAGCTCACGGTCGAGATCGTCGTAGGCCCCGAGGAGCTGGCGCTCGAGCGCGGTGGGGCCCGCGGCGCTGGTGACCACGCTAAAACAGCCGCCGAGGACGACTGAGCAACCGACACTGAGCGCCAGGGCCCGCATCAGGCTCGAGCCTCCCCGTAGCGAAGCACGACCAGCCCAAAGAGGAGGGAGGCCGAGACCGCTGCTCCGATCGCCAGCGCGAGCACGGCCAGCGTGTCCTTGGGGTCGACGATCGGCTCGTGGCTCGCGGCGCTGAGCTCGGCCCGATCGAGGAGAGCGCCCTCGATCGAGTATGACGAGAGGAGCGCCGAGCTCGGCGCGAGATCGAGCGAGACCCAGTTGTAGGTCGAGGAGAAGGCTTGGACCCCGGGGATCGGGTAGCGCCACTCGTACAGCGGAGCACCGCCCCCGCCCGTCACCACGTAGCTCACGCCGCCTCGTACGATGCGCTGATAGGTGTGATCGTGCCCGGAGAAGACGGCGGTCACGCCGGCGCGCGTGAACAGCTCGCTCAGCCCAGCCCCTTCCGGATGGCCGCCGTGAGACCCGGCCGAGATCGGGCCATGGTGCAAGGCCACGAAGACGTGGCGGGCCTTGCCGCGCCCATCCAGGGCCTGCTCGAGGAAGCTGCGCTGCGGCGAGCCCGGTCCGAGCGGCGAGTTAGAGTCGAGCACGATGAACAGGGCGTCGCCCACCACCACATGGAAGACCCCCGAAGGGAGCTGGAGCGACTCGGCCAGCGGATCGTGCGGCGCAGGATAGGTGCTGAGCACGCGCGCCCTCGCCGCCGCGGGCCGCCCCATCGTGTACAGCTCGTGGTTGCCGAGGGCGAGGATCACCGGAACGCGGCGGCCGATGCGCAGGGTCGTGCCGAGGTGGCTCTTCCATCCTGCTTCGTCGTCGTTGTGCCGCACGATGTCGCCGGTGTTGAGGATGATGGTGGGCGCGGCCGCCTCCATCCCTTCGATCAGCGCTTGATGCGGCCCCGGCCCGTCCCGGTCATCCCCATAGACCGCCAGGCGACAGACCCCCGCCCGGCAGGGAGGCTCTACCGTCTCGGCATACAGCTCGAGCCCCTCGACCTCGACCTGGTAGTGCACCGCTTCGCTGGCCGGCGTGCGCAGGCCGCGGAAGTGGTGCTCCCGCGCCGAGCCGCTGGTCTGACGATCCTCGCCCCACCGCAGGGTGACCGGCGCGGGCGCGTCGAGGATCAGCGTCAGCTCCAGGGTCGAGCCGTCGACGCTCATGAAGCTGAGCACCGCACCGAGCAGGGCCGCGCTCATAGCGGCGGACCAAAGATGCTGCCGGGGAGCTGACACACCTCTCGCCTCAGCCCCCCGTCGAGCGGACGGATCCGGTCCGCGTTGCAGACGGTGCCCTCGGGGCAGACGTAGGTCTTGTCGTCGCAGTAGGCCAGCGGTGGGTCACGGTTGTCGGTCAGCTTCGCGAAGCTGTTCTTGTCGCGGCAGTAGAAGGCGGTCGGTTGGTTCATGGCGAGCCAGGCGTGGGGCAAGCAGCTCTCACCGACGTCGCAGGCCGGAGCGACCACCGGATCACAGGTCCGGCCGACCAGAAAATCACCGCGCTCTTCCAGTGAGCAGGCCTGCGCGCCGAGGCACAGCAGGAGCCCGCTCAAAACGCGACCGAGCATGCCAGCCCTCCTCCGCTCCCGGAAATCGTGGGTCCGATCGCGGCCCGGACCTCCCCCCCCTCGGCATGGATCAGGCCGTCTACGACCATCCAGAGCAGCGCCGCGCCGGCCAGACCTGCCCCTCCCGCCGCCAGTCCTCCTCCCAGCGCATAGCGGGAGCGCGCCCCGTCGCGGGTGCTCAGGGCCACGTCCACCGGCGTGGTCTTGACCCCAAAGCGGGCTTGTCCCGACAGCTCGTTGTAGCTGCCCTGCGCGCTCCGCATCACCATGGCCCCGGTGACGCCGGCCGCGACGCCGACCCCCGCCACGCTCCAGGCGATCCAATTGGAGAAGGCTGAGGGACGAGGCGGACCAGCGGGCGCACTCGGACCGGGCTCGTTTTCGGCGGTGACGACCTCAAAACGCGCTTTGTCCTTGGCCCCTGGGGCCGAGGGGCGGGTCTTGTGGGTGGGATCGACGTAGAGCGGATCTTGTTCGAGCTCAATGACGATGCGGGTCGGACCACCGGGCGGGATGGAGAAACGGACCTCCCGCGGATCATGCCCTTTGCGGCTCAGCTGGGCGTAGTAGACGCCAGACCAAAACGGAACCTCGGTCCAAAACTGCGCCTTGGCGACCTCGCCGTAGAGCTTGAGCTCGGCGTCCTTGGGCGTGATCTCCAGGATGACCCGCGCGTCTGGGTCGGCGAAGAGCTGGCGCATGGCCGCGGGGACAGAATCATCGACCGCGCCGTCCTTGAACGGGATGGTCCAGCGCAGGGTGTCGCTGAGCGCGGCCTTCTTGACGTCGACCACGAAGAACTTGAGCACCGTCCCGCTGGGCTTGGCGGGCGTGAGCTCGGAGAGCAGCAGGCGATCAGCGCCTACGGCCTCGCCGATCTGGACCAGGCACAAGACCTCTTTGTTGCAGTCGTGCACCTGCTCCGAGAGGTTGATGCCGAGCTCCTGCGAGAGCGCCCTGGACTCCATCACGGTCAACTTGGGCAGCTCCTTGAGGGCCGCCACCAGCACGCGGTTCACGTCGCGCACGATGGCGTAGTCGACCTCCTTGGCCTCGACCGGCGTGACCACCACCCGCGCGGCCTGCGCCACCGATGGGAACGCCACCAGCACCAGCAGCAGCCCCAGCGCCCGACGGGGCTCAGCCTTTGGATGACACGCTTGCACGGCCGAAACCGACTCCGATCCCGTGGCTGAGCTGGCCGCCTTCGTAGCCCGAAACAGCGACCAAGCCCGACACCAGCGCTCCCAAGATGATGGCCAGAAGGTGAGCCTTGGTACCAGCCCGGCGGACCCCGAGGGTCCGCACCGCGAGCACGACGAGCAGCGCCCAAGGAATGAGGGCCGCCCAGTCGGCGTGCCGATCCAAGACCTCGGCGGCATAGCCGCGCTCAATCGCCGCCTCGTAAGCGGATTGCCCCGTCAAGGTAGCGACCAAAGCCGCCGGGACAGAGAGCGCCAATAGACCCGCGCCGACCCTGGAAACGTCGGGGCGCCTCAGCGCGAGCCCGAGGGCGTCGACCATCGGCCACAGAAACGACAAGGCGATGGGGAAGTGGATGACCATGGGGTGAAGGGCCAGCTCCATCACTCCGCCCCGCGGGGCTGCTCTTTACGGAAGGAGACGCCGCGGTCCACCACCCGCTCGAACTCATCGAGCCGCTGCGTCCGCTCGGCCGGCGTCCACCCCAGGAATCGCCCCATCCAATCGGCGACCCGCTCCGCGACGCCGCGGGCTTGATCGCGCGCGGTGAGCGCCAGTGACGTGCGGCGAACCAGCACATCCTCCACGGTCATGGCCAGCTCTCGCTCGACCGAGTGGGTGATCTCGGCCCAGATGACGTCGCGCTCTGGATCGACGCGCTCGGCCAACTTGGAGTCGCGGCCGATCGCCTCGAGGATCTCCGAGGAGCGCGCCCCGTAGACCTCACCCAGGCGCTTGGCCACATCGGCCGGGAGCCCGCTTTGGCTCTGGATGCGATCGATGTGCACGTCGAGGTCCACCTCGAGGCCGATCGCCCCAGGGAGCCGCACGGTCCCGGTGGTCGACTCCTGAGCGCGCGCGCCGATCACGTCGACCGCGTTGTCCACCGTCTCCGCCGACATCCGCCGGTAGGTGGTCAGCTTGCCGCCGGCGACGCTGACCAGGCGACCGTCGCGGAAGATCTGATGCTCCCGCGGGACAGCGGAGGCGCTGGCGTCATCGGTTTTGATGAGGGGGCGCAGCCCCACCCAGCTCGCGATCACGTCGTCCGGGACGAGCTTGGCCGAGGGGAAGGCGTGGTTGGCGGCCTTGAGGAGATAGGCCACGTCCTTGGCGTTGACGCTGAGCTCCACGGGGTCCGTGGGCTCGTCCGTGTCGGTCGTACCGATGACCGTGCGGCCGTTCCAGGGGATCGCGAAGTAGACCCGCCCGTCGTCGGGGGCGATCAGGGCGACGGCGTGATTCACCGCTAGCTTCTCGCGCGGAAAGACCAGGTGAACGCCCTTGGTCGGGCGAATGAGCGAGCTCTCCACGTCGGCCGCGCGGCGGATGCGATCGGTCCAGACGCCGGTGCTGTTGACGACGCCGCGGCCCAAGATCACGACCTCGCGCCCGCTCAGCTCGTCGACGGCGATCACCCGCACCGGGCCGGTCTTGGAGTGCACGTCCTCCACGCGGGTGACCTTCAGGCGGGTCACCACCGGCGCGCCGAGGCGGCTCGCGGCCAGGGCGTTCTCCAGCGTGAGGCGCGCGTCGTCGGTGATGCAGTCGTAGTAGATGATGCCGCCCGTAAGCCCGTCGGGGCGGAGGAGCGGCTCTCGCTCGAGGAGGCGCTTTGGGGAGCGCACCGCGACGTGGCGCTGCTCGGCTTGAAACAGCGAGAGCCCATCGTACATCCACATCCCGACCTGGATCTTCCACAGCGGGTGCCGATCGTTCTCGTAGACCGGCAGTGCGAAGAGCAGCGGCCGCACCAAGTGAGGTGCGATCCGACGCAGCACCGTGCGCTCGTTGGTCGACTCGAAGACCAGCGGGAATTGGTAGTGCTCCAGGTAGCGCAGGCCGCCGTGGATGAGCTTGCTCGAGCGGCTGGAGGTGCCGAAGGCGAGGTCCCGCATCTCGATCAGGCACACCGAGAGCCCGCGCCGGGCGGCGTCATGGGCGATCCCGGCGCCGTTGATACCGCCGCCGATGATCACGAGATCGAAGGTCTTCGAGGTGAGCGCCTCGATCATTGCCCCGCGGCGACGGGCGTCCATGCTGGTCTCGGTCATGAGGCGCTACCCGATCCTCAAGCTCGAGGCCTGAGGCTTCAGGATCCGGATGGGCTGGATGGCCATCACCTTCATGAAGATGCGGAGCAGCACCGGATCGAACTTGTACTTCATGTCATTGCTCATCAGCGCCAGCGCGATCTCGGGACCGTAAGCGTCTCGGAAGGGGCGCTTGGCGGTGAGGGCGTCGTAGGTATCCACGATGGCGATGACCTTACCGTAGATCCCCAGGTTCACCTTGGGCATCACCAGCTGCACGTCGCCCGCCTCGTCGCGCTGGGGCATCGCGTAGTCGACCTTCGACTCGAAGGTCGCGACCACCCGCAGCATGGTCGTCTTGTCGAGGCCGCGGGCCTGCAGGATCCGCTTGGCCGAGCGCAGCGGGAAGAGATCGACCTCTGCCCGCTCCTCCCGGGACAAGCTGCCGTGGCGCATCAGCACGTCGTCGGGGATCTCGGTCAAGCCCACCTGGGAGAACAGCGCGGCCATGCCCAGCTCGTGCAGCTGCTTTCGGTCGAGGCCGAGCTCGCTGCCGAACACGATCGAGAGCAAGCAGCAGTTGGAGGAGTGAAACGGCAGGTACTCGCTCTCGCTCTTGGTGGTGGTCAGACCGAGGAAGTGGGTGGACTGCTCGTGGCAAAGATCGACCAGGTCTTGGACCAGGCGGGCAGCCTTGGCGAAGGGGAGCTGGGGCCGACCCTGCTGGATGTACTCAAAGTACTTGCGCATGAAGAAGACCGTCCGCGCATAGACGGTCATCATGTACTTCTTGCGATCGATCTGCTGGTCGAGGTCGATCTCCTGCTTTTGGAGCTTGTCGAGCAGCTCCTTGACCACGGCGTAGCGCGCCACGCGCATGGCTTGCAGCTCGCGGCCCTCGGCGCCGGACTCGGGCGCGGGGCCCCGGTACTCGTTGGAGAACAAGTACAAGAAGTCGCGGATCTCTTGGGTGGTGACCGGCCGCTTGGTCGCGAAGCCGCCCATCTCCCTGCTCTCGAACTCCTTGGTCAGGTATTGCACGTTCGACAGAGCGCTGAAGTCGAACTTGAGGATGGTGTTGTTGATGTAGACGGCGGTGCCGATAGCGTGGAGGTTCAGCTGCTTCTCTGAAGCCACGACCTTGTTGATGGCCTCGTGCAGCGTCTCGATGGGCTTGAGGAAGATCGCGTTCTCCGGAGAGTGGATCTTCACGTTGCGCACCAGCATGTAGAGGGTCGAGACGACCTGCTTGCCGAGCGTCTGCAGCTTGGCGTCCGACTTGCCCTGGACCTGCGTACCCTCGCCGTCCAGCATGCCCTTGAGCTCGGTGTCGGCGTCAGCCATCGCTTCCCTGCTCCACCGACTGCCCTGAGAGCTCGGCCTTCAGGCGCAACGCCGCCTTGTGCGCGTTCTCCAGCACCTCTTTGCTGTTGTTTCGGTTTTGGACCTCGCGGGCCAGCACCTGGAAGGCCTCCAGCGTGCGCATGGCCAGCAGACCGCGGATCGCCAGGAGCTTGAGGTCGTTGTTCTTCGTTCGAGAAAACAAGCCTCCCTTGGCCTCAAAGACGCTGGAGAGGAAGGCCAGCGCCTCGTCGATGCGGGTCTCGCCGAGGCTGACCACGATCGCGAGCTGCTCGCGCTTGTCCCGCTCGCCGAAGTTGTTCTCCTTCATCAGCTTCTTGAACAGCTCCACCGCGCGGGTGCTGCTGCGAACGGCCAGCGTGCGATAGGCCTGCATCCGGAGCTGGAGATCTTCATCCTCGGCGGCCTTCTCGAGGTACTTCACCGCGCGATCGCCGGGGGCCCGGGCGATCACCTTCAGCGCCTCGAGGCGGATCATGATGTTCGGGTGGTCGAGGCACTTGGCGTAGAGGTCGAGCTTATTGGTGGGGTCGATGCGATCGATGATCGCCAACATATCCCGCACCACGTTGGACGACTTGTGATCGAGGCGCTCCGCGAAGAGGTTAACCTTGCTCTTGCCCAGCTCAGCCAGCACGTCGATGAGCACGCGCCGCCCTTCGTTGCGCTCCATGTTCTCCAGCATGTCGATGAGCAGGGAGATCTGCTCGACCTGAACCACGCTGAGATAGGCCTTCACCGCCAGCTCATCGAGGTTCTTGGCCAGCGCTAGGTATTGGCCGACCGACTGGAGGCGCTCCGGCTCGGCCATCCGCTTAGCGAAGGTGTCGCGAATCCTTCGCACCAGGCCCTTCTGCTCTTCGGAGCCGGGTTTTTGGGAGATCTTATCGAAGCGGTGGAGCACCGCGACCGCGCCCCGCACGTCTTCGGACACCAGGAGGGAGTCGAGGACCTGGCTGAAGGACTCCGACATCGAGCCGAGATCGCTGTCCCGGCAGTCGCGCTCCAAGATCTGAAACAGGATGAGCACCATCTTGGCGAAGAGGCGCTTCTTCTCCTCGAGGTAGATCTCGTCCTGCACCCACTGCTTGTCCTCGGCCTTGGCAGGCCGGCCGGAGATGATGCCGCCGCGCACTTGGTCGATGTCGGACAGCTCGAGGGCGAGGTCTTCGATGTCGAGCCGGGCGAAGCGGGTGATGTCTTCGGAGGTCGCGGCGAGCTGGGCGCGTAGGTAGCTGACGACGCGCTCGACCTCGATCTCGACCTGCTCGGGGCTGAGGTCACCGAACTCGAAGCCCTCGACCACTACGTACTCGATGGAGCTGAAGCTCTCCTTCCACAGCCGGGTGATCATGTCCTCGTGGAACAGCGCGACGTCGGTCTGGGCGTCGAAGGCCAGGAGCAGAAAGCGCAGCAGCTCGTCGATGGGCAGCCCTTCCCGGAAGATCAGGAAGCGCATGCCGTCGCGGTAGAACTTGTAGACCAGGTTCTCCTTGTCCTGGTCCTCGTAGATGATCCGCTTCTTGTACTCCAAGGTGTATGGGGTGAGCTTGAGCGGCATGAGGTGCTCGCGCTCGAGGAACTTGGTCAGGAGCTGGTGCGCTGGCTCGAGGTACTCGTGGTAGCGGCTCTGGGCGTGCCGGTAGATGTTGATGTTCTTGATGCCCTTCAAGATGAGCATGAAGATCTGCGCCGCTTCCTGGGCGCTCTCTTCATCGGCCTCGCCCTCGAAGGCGCTGGCATCACCGGCAGTTAGGTTGGCCAAACGACGTCGGATGGTAGCGGCAGAGCGGCGCCCGGTCTAGACCGCCACGCTCGACGGACGCGGGGCGCGATGCCCTACCCTTTGCCGAGCTTGGCCTTGAGGGCGGCGAGGCTGTCCTCGACGGCATCGACCGGCTCGGCGCGCAGCGCAGCGGGTGGCTTGGCCCCTGGCCCAGGCCCGATCCGCGCGGCCATCTTCTGCTTGAGCTCCTGGAGCGCGTCGTCGGCCTTGGCGGCATCGAGCGCCCGCAGATCCATGAACTGCGGCTGGAGCTCGCCCCGGACCTCGGCGTCGACCTCGGCCCGCGTGATCCGCTCTTCCATGCGGTCGAAGGCCTCGAGGGCGCCCGCCACCGCGTTCTGCGTCTTGGTCGCGCCACCGATCCGGGCCCCGCGCGCCTGGGCGGCGGCTTGGCGGGCGAGCAGCTGGGCCTTCTTGGCCGGCATCTCCCGGAGGCGGGTCTCCAGCTCTCGATCGGCGTTTTGGAGCTGGGCGACGGTCTCCCCATGGGAGTCGGCCGTGGTCCCCTCGGCATCGGCCTTTTGGTCGGCCGCCAGCTTCATCTCCAGGAGCTTCCGGGCCAGCTTCTCGTCCCCGATCTCTAGGGCTTTCATGGCCTTCTGCTCGAGGTCCGTCGCCTCCTTCAAGGCCACGTCCCGGCGCTTTTCCGCCAGCTTGAGCTCGGTTTTGGCGTCGATGATCGCGGTCCGGGCCTCTTCTCGCCCGGCTTTCATGTCGGCGATGGCTTGTTCCAGGACCTTTGCGGGGTCTTCAGCCTTCTCGACGAGTGAATTGAGGTTCGCCTCAAGGGCCTTGCTGAGTCGGCTCAGGATTCCCATAGCTCCGCCATCATACACGAAACACTCCGTTTCGCTTGATCCCTTCCCCCAATCCAACTATCGGTGCCCGGAGATGGCCGTACGCCGCGCAAAGTACCAGGCTGGAGACGAGGTCGACTCGACCTGCACCAAGTGCAAGCTCCTCTTGGCCCACACGATCGTTGCAATGAATGGCGATCGCATCGCCAAGGTGAAGTGCAATACCTGCGGAGGCGTCCACGCCTACCGTGCACCTCCCTCCCCCAGCGAAGCCACCGCCAAGAAGCGGCGCGCTGAGCGAGCGGCCTCGGTGGCCGCTGCCGACAAGGTGAAGACGACCCCGTCGGAGTTCGAGGCCTTCACCAAAGGCAAGGACCTGTCCAAGGCCGTCAAATACTCGACCAAGATGCAGTTCGGCGTGGGCGATGCCATCGACCACGCGACCTTCGGGATCGGGATCGTGACGGAGCTGCGCGAGGGCAACAAGGCCCAGATCGCGTTCCGTGACGGCGGCCGCATCCTCGTCTACGGCCGCTGACCCGCTTGGGCTGGCTCACCGCCGACCTTCCTGGCTCCGGGGGCTCCCTGGTCGCCACCCCGCTCGACTTCCTCGTCGATGAGGTCCCCTCATACCTACCGTGTGGGGCTGGCGAGCACCTGATGGTGCGCATCGAGAAGTCCGGCATCACCAGCGCCGAGGCGATGCGCCGGATCGCGAAGGCGGCCGGGCTGCCGGAGGGCGCGGTCTCGGCGGCGGGTCACAAGGACCGGGCGGCCCGGGCGCGGCAGTGGATCTCGCTGCCGGTGCCGATCCGGGCGCCGCTGCCCGAGCTCAGGAGCGCCGAGAGCGATGAGCTCAAGGTCCTCGAGGCCGCTCGGCACGGCAACAAGCTCCGGCCCGGACACCAGCGCGGAAACCGCTTCACGATCACGATACGAGCGCTGCCCGCGGGCGGTCTGGGCCGCGCCGCTTCGATCTTGGCCCGCCTGCGCGACACCGGCGTACCCAACAACTTCGGACCTCAGCGCTTCGGCCGCGACGGAGACAACGCCGAGCGGGCCTTGGCCTGCGTCCGGGGGACCGCCCACTGGCCGCGCGATCGGCGGCTCAAGTCGCTGTTCATGTCGGCCCTGCAATCCAAGGCCTTCAACCGGCTGCTCGAGCTGCGCCTCGAGACCGGGACCTTGGGCACGGCGCTGCTCGGCGACGTGATGCAAAAGCACGCCACCGGCGGCCTCTTCGACGTGGAAGATCCGGCCAAGGAGACGCTGCGCGCGCAGGCGCTCGAGATCTCCGCTACCGGCCTGCTCCCCGGACCTCGCGCGCGGCGGGCGCAGCATGAGGCCAAAGTGTTCGAGGACCGCGCGCTGGCGGAGGTCGGGATCGGGGACAGCGAGCTCGCCCTGCTCGACGATGGCACCCGGCGAGCGCTGCGCTACCCGCTCGATCCCGAGGCGCGCCTCGCGGCTGGCGCTGAGCCGGATACGATGGTCCTCGAGGTGTTCTTACCGAGTGGCGCGTACGCTACGGTGCTGCTCGGTGAGCTGATGAAGCCGGAGCAGGGCGAAGTGCTCCGGGCCCTCCCCGAGAGCTAACGGCGGCTGGGCCCGTCATCGTGGCCTGAACCCGCCAGGATCAGATCTTGAGGATGTTGGCGCGGTTCGCGACGCCCTTCATGGCGTTGCGCGTGTCGAGCACCAGCGTGGCGTGCTTGCCGACGAACTCATAGTCGTAGGACTTGTGGTTGGTGAGGATCAGCACCGCGTCCTGCGAGCGCAGCAGCTCCGGCGTGAGGTTCACCGACTCCATCCCGAGATCGTACTTCCGGGTCTGCGGGATCACCGGGCAGTAGGGGTCGTTGTAGATGACCTCAGCCCCACGATCCTGGAGGAGATCGATGATCTTCAGCGCGGGCGACTCGCGCAGATCGTCGACGTCGGCCTTGTAGGCCACGCCGAGCACCAAGATCTTCGAGCCCCGCAGCGAGACCTTCTTGTCGTTGAGCGCGTACATCGTCGACTCGATGACGTGGTAGGGCATCGAGGTGTTGATCTCGCCCGCCAGCTCGATGAACTTGGTCTGGAAGTCGTACTCACGCGCCTTCCAGGTCAGGTAGAAGGGGTCGATCGGGATGCAGTGCCCGCCGAGCCCGGGGCCCGGATAAAACGGCATGAAGCCGAAGGGCTTGGTGGAGGCCGCGTCGATGACCTCCCACACGTCGATGTCCATGCGCATGCAGAGGAGCTTGAGCTCGTTGACCAGCGCGATGTTCACGGCGCGGAAGGTGTTCTCGAGGATCTTGGTCAGCTCAGCCGCCGCCATCGAGGAGACGGGGACCACGTGCTTGATGATCGACCCGTAGATCGCGATCGCGACGCGCTGCGAGTCGGGGTCATGGCCGCCGACGACCTTAGGGATCGTGACGGTCTCGAACTTCGGGTTGCCCGGATCTTCCCGCTCCGGGGAGAAGGCCAGGTAGAAGTCGGTTCCCGCCTTGAGCCCCGTCTTCTCCAAGATCGGCTGCACGACCTCCTCGGTGGTGCCGGGATAGGTGGTGGACTCGAGGACGATCAGCTGGCCCTTGCGCAGACCGCCCATGATCGACTCGGTGGTCTTGATGACCGGGATGAGGTCGGGCTCGCGGGTCTCGGTCAGCGGCGTGGGGACAGCGATGAGGATGATGTCAGGCTCACCGATGCGCTTGAAGTCGGTGGTCGCCACGAAGCGGCCGGCGTCGACGTTCTGTTTGATGACGTTGAAGTCGATGTGCTTGATGTAGCTCTCACCCTTGCGGAGCTTCTCGACCTTCTTTTGATCGATGTCGAAGCCGATCACCTTGAAGCCCTGCTTGTTGAAGGCCATGACCAGGGGGAGGCCGACATAGCCCAAACCGCAGACGGCCACGACCGCCTCGCGCTTGTTGATCTTCTCGATGAGGACGTTTGCTTGCGACACGAAGGGCTCCTTCTCCTCCGCGCCGCCAGACGCTCCGCGGAGGAGATGCGTCTAGCCTGGAAGCCCCGCGCTGTCACCCCGGGAATGGGGCTGGATTACTTGGCCTTTTGATTCTTCTCGAACTTCTCCACGATCGCCTTCACCTGAGAGGCCTCGGGAGCAGCGGGATCGAGCTCGATGAAGCGCTTGTAGTGCTTGAGCGCGTTTTCGTCGTCACCCTTGGCCGCATAGGCCACGCCGAGCGCACGTTCGGCGCGCGCCAGGTTCGGCTCGAGCCCGAGGGCCTTCTGATAGGAGAGGATCGCCTGATCGACCTTGGCCTTGTCCTTTCCGTCGCCGAGGAGCGCGTGGCCCTCTTCGATCGCGGCCAAGGCCTGCTTGCGCTTCTCGGCCTGCGCGAGGAGGGCGGGATCGACGGCCGGCGTGGGGGGCGGAGGTTTCTGCGTCGCCAGGTAATAGGCCCCGATGACGCCGCCGATCACCACCACGCCCACCACGGCGAAGAGCCACTTGGGGACCCGGCGCTGCTTCACCTCGGTGTCGGGCTTGGCGATCTCGTGGCGGGCGATCTCGGACTTGGAGATCTCGTCGGCCGCCGAGTCGAGGGTCCCGCTCGCAGTGCTGGTCCGGCGCGCGCGCTTCTTCTCCGCCTCCGCCTCGAGCTCGGCGACCAAGAGGTGCGCGGGCTTTTTGGTGAGGGCGCCGCTGTCCATGCCGGGTGAGGACGCGGGCCGCTCTGGCCGGGATCGCACCGGCAACGGGGGGGGCTGCGCGGGCGGAGGCAAGGGCGGAGGGCGCGCCTCCCCTTCGGTGGGCTTGCCTTTGGCCGCCTCGAGGCGAGCCATCCAGCCGTTGGCGCCGGTGGGGACCGCGTCGTCGGTGCGCTGAACGGGCATCGCCGGTCCCGCGCGGGATTGCAGGCGGGGCTTGGGCGGGGAGGAGGGGCGCTCTTCGCGCTTCACCTCAGCCTCGGCGCCCGCGCCCTCGAGGAGCGCAAGATGCGCGGGCCGGTCCTTCTTGGAGACGACGCGAACCGCGCCCGAACCACCCAGCGCTTGGCCGCACGCGCCGCAGGTCGTATCCGCGTCGGCGATCGCGCGATCGCACCGTGGGCACCGCCGCATCGACGAGACTCTAACCGAGACCCGGTGCTTGCGTGTACCTCCCGTGCGAGCGAAGTTGAGCGCCAGGTGGGGAGCAAGACCACTCGCCACGTGGCGGTCGGCACGGCTGGCCACATCGACCACGGCAAAACGACCCTCGTTAAACGCCTCACCGGCGTGGATACCGACCGCCTCCCTGAGGAGCGGCGGCGCGGAATCACGATCGCCCTAGGGTTTGCACCACTCCAGCTCCCCAGCGGCGTTCAGATCAGCCTGATCGACGTCCCGGGCCACGAGCGCTTCGTGAAGACGATGGTCGCGGGGGCGGGGGGCCTCGACGTCGTCCTCCTGGTCGTGGCGGCCGACGAAGGCGTCATGCCCCAGACCCGCGAGCACCTCGAGATCTGCCACCTCCTCGGGATCGAGCGGGCGGTCGTCGCCCTCACCAAGGTCGACAAGGCCGGCCCGGAGCTGACCGCGATGGCGAAGGAGGACGTCGCGCAACACCTGGCCCGGACGCGCCTCAAGGACGCCGACATCATCCCCTGCTCAGCGCTCACCGGAGAGGGGATCGAGGCCTTGCTCCTCGCGCTCGACCGCGCCGTAGCGCAGGTCGCCGAGAAGAACAGCGCGCGGCTGGCGGTGCTGCCGATCGATCGGGTCTTCAGCGTTCACGGCTTCGGATCGGTGGTCACGGGCACGCTGCGCCAAGGGAGCTTGGCGGTCGGCGAGGCGGTCGAGGTTTTGCCTCCGGTCTTTGGGCGACCGCTCGGGTCCCTGAAGATCCGGGGGATCGAGGTGTTTCGGGAGAAGGTGGAGTCGGCGCAGGCCGGCGATCGCGTCGCGCTCAACCTGCACGGCGCCGAGCTCGAGGGCTTGGCGGTGGGTCAGGTGGTGGCCCGGCCCGGCACGATCCGCGCGACCCGGCTCTTCGACGCCGAGCTCAGCTACCTCGACTCGCGAAAACGGCCCCAAAAGAGCGGCGGTCGCGCGGTGGTGCACGCCGGGACCGCCCACGCGGAAGCGACCGTCACCTTGCTCGACGCCGACGTGCTGGAGCCGGGGCAGACCGGGATGGCCCGCTTTCGGCTGCGCGCTCCCTTGGCTTTGGTGCCGGGCGAGCGCTTCATCCTGCGCGCCTTTGAGCTGTCGGGCGCGGCGGGACGGACTGCCGGCGGGGGCCTGGTCCTCGACACCCAGCCCGGCCGGCGGCGACGCTTCGCTGAATCGACGGCTGCCGTGCTCGGGAGCCTGAAGACCTACCGGATCACCGAGGCGCAGGGTCGAGATCCCCACGAGGCGCGCGCCGACGCGGCCAGCCGACTCATCGCGGAGCGCGGCGCGCGGGGTTTGTCACGGGCCGAGCTGGCGCTTCGTTTGGCGATCGATCTCGGTGCCGCGGACAAGACCATCTCCCGCCTGGCCAAGCGTGGAGAGATCGCCGAGCTCGAAGGGTGGGCCGTCGCGGACGGAGCGATCGCCGCGCTGGGGCCCAAGCTCACCGCGATCGTCGAGCAGATCCACCGCGAACACCCCTTTCGCGGGGCGATCCCGCTGACCGAGCTGGCCAGCCGGCTCTCGCGCCGCATCCCGGAGCCGGTGGTGGCCCGCGCGTTGTCGCGGGAGGTCGGGATGAAGAAGCTGGCCCAAGATCCGGAGGGCTTTCGTCGGCCGGGCCACGCCCCCAAGGCCGCAGTGGGCGGCGAGACGCGGGCCAAGATCTTGGAGACGCTGAGCAGCGCCGGCCTCGAGCCGCCGCTGGTCGCCGAGCTGATTCCGAAGTCCGGCCTGACCGAGAAGCCCCTGCGCGAGCTCTTGGCGGCGATGAGCAAGAGCGGCGAGCTGGTGAAAGCCACGCCTGATCTCTATTTTTCTCGAACGAGTTTCGAGGCCGCCACCAGCACAATCCTGCGCTTCATCGACGATAAGGGTGGCATGAGCGCACAGGACGCCAAAACTTTGATGGGCCTCTCGCGAAAGTACCTGATCCCCTTGCTCGAGGCGCTCGACAAGGCCGAGGTCACGGTGCGGGTCGGCGAGCTACGGCAGCGCAGGAAGGCCCGCTGATGCGAAGCCCAAGCGATCCCCCTCGCAGAGATTCGGTGCCGCCCGTAGAGCTGGTGGCGGAGTCGGCGCTGGAGTCGGCGCCCGCACCGGAGCTGGCTTTGGAGGCTGTTCCACCGCCGCTGGCGGGGATACCGCCGCCCGTGGGCGACTTCGATGAGCGCCCCCCGCTCGAGAACCGCTTCTCCTGGTCCAAGTCCCGCCACGACATCTACAGCGGCTGTCAGCGGCGCTACTTCCTCCACTACTACGCCTACTGGGGAGGCTGGGACGAGCACGCGGATGAGCGCAAACGCCGCCTCTACGTGCTGCGCCGGCTCTCGAGCAAGGAGCAGTGGGCCGGCATCGCGGTGCACGAGGCGATCGCCCGCGCGCTCTACCGGCAGCGCCGAGGACGCCCGATCGCGCTGCCCGAGCTCATCTCGGACACCCGCGCCCGGATGCGCGGAGAGTGGCGCAGCTCTTCGCGCAAGAACTACTGGCACGTGCGGCGAGGCTTCGGCCTCCTCGAGCATGAGTACGGCGACGAGATCCCGCGCGAGGTGTGGAAGGCCAACTGGGATCTGGTGGAGCGCTGCCTGCTCGGCCTGGAGGGCTCCGCGACCTGGGCCCGCATCCTGGCCAGCGATCGCGGGCGCTGGAAGCCGATCGATCAGCTGGACAGCTTCAGCATCGACGGCGTCGAAGTGTGGGCCGCCCCTGACTTCGCCTTCGAGCACGAGGGGGGTCGCCTCGAGATCGTGGACTGGAAGACCGGCCAGCCGCGCCCGAGCGATGTGCTTCAACTGGCCGCCTATGCCGCCTTCGCTGAGGCCAAATGGGGCGTCTCCCCCGACTCCACCACCGGGACCATCGCCTACCTCGCCACCGGGACCGAGACCAAGGTGTCGCTCGATCGGGCCGCGATCGCTGGCTTTGAGGCCGAGGCCCGCGCGTCCATCGCCGGGATGCGCTCGATCCTCGACGGGCCGGCGGAAAACCGCCCTCATCCCGAGGAGCGCTACCCGAAGACCGAAGAGCGCTGGCGCTGCGCCGGCTGCAGCTTTCGCGGGGAGTGCTGGGAGGGCGGCAGAGTCCCGGCGGAGTGAGCGCAAGTTGGCTTGCACGGCGCGCGGCTTTGGCACGTGCACCTTGATCACGTTGGCAGCTTCGGCGAAAGGGAGGGATGGGCTTCTTTGATCGCCTGCGCGGGTCTGCTCCACCTCCTCCATCTCCGCCGGCGCTCCCCGCGAACGCGGCGCTGCTTGGCAACGACTTGGTGTTGGCGGCGATGATCGCCCCGCTTGGACACCCCATCGAGGGGATCATCGCGCAGGCCGCGCGCGGCGAGGTGACTCCCGTCGTGGGTGACGGTTCGCTGTATTGGACGCTCTGCGCGGTTCTGCCCAGCGACACCTTCCAGGCCGCGCGCTTGGCGGAGCTGCTCCGCTACGCCCAGATCATCCCGCTCACGCGGGCTGGGCCCGAGCCCTGGACGCCGCCGGCCGCCGAGGAGACGGAGCATTGGCGCAGCGTCGTGTTCGGCGGCGCCACCGAGCTTCACCAGATCGCGCCGGCGGAACTGCCCGAGGCGACGCCCGGGATGCTGTGCTCGAGCTGCTACACCGTCTGCTCCGCCGCGGACGCCCACGTCATCCCCTGGTGGAACGCGGACGCCCAGGACGTCTTCACCACCTATCGCTGCGGGAAATGCTGGCTGAGCTCGCTCGAGGAGACCCGCCGGTTCGTAGAAAGCGCGGGCTTTGATTCGGAGGCCCAGGGAAAGTTTGCCACGTTCTTCGGCCGCCATGGAATCGCTGGTGGGCCAGAGCTGCCGAGCCTTCCTCGGACCGAGGCCGCCCGCCTGGTGCTCGACCTGGTTCAGGCGGTGCGCTCGGGCGCGGTGGTGCTGCGGCCCTAGTTTCGCTAGGCACCGGCGCGCAGCGCCGAGACGCTCGCCTCAAGCTCCGTCGTCCACCATCCGCTGCGCCCAGCGCTGGATCGCCGGCGCCGCAAAGCCGCGAGGGATGAGCCTCGGCGTGGCCACGCCAAGGAAGAAGGCCCCCTGGATCGCCGAGAAGATCGCCGCGGCGATGACCTTGGCGCCGGCCTTCCGCTTGCCCTCCCCTTCCAGGATGCGCTTCACGATGTCCTCCAGCACCGCCAGATCTGCGGCGATGCGGGCCTCGAGCCGCGCCGATAGCTCCTCGTTGTGGAGGGCCTCGCCGCTCAGCGCCACCCAGGCCCCGACCGAGGATTCGTCCGCGTCCGCCCCGAGGCCGAGGTGCGCGGCGACGAAGGCGTCGAGGTCCCCGCGCGGGCCGCCGTCGCCCGCGGCTTTGAGCGCGGTGTAGCGAGCGACGAGCCGGTCGGCCAGCTCTTCGAACAGCGCGGTGAGCAGCTCCTGCTTGTTCTCGAAGTGGTAGTGCACCAGGCCGGGGAGGAGACCCGCGCGTTCGGCGGTCAACGCGATCGTCGCCCGCTCATAGCCGGTCGTGGCCACCACTTGCCGGAAGGCGTCGAGGATCTCTCGGCGGCGCTCGGTGCGATTGGTCGGCCTACCCACCGGCGAAGCTTGGCACCCGGGAGCGCGAAGGGAAAGTCAGAGCCCGCGCCGCGGGGTGATTGAAGAACGGCGACGGACCAGAGGCGCGGCTGAGGAGGGGCTGCGAGCGAGCGGACCGGCCGAAGACGGACCACGCGCGCGGGGCACCGGTCGCGCCAGATCTTCGGCGAGCAGGGCCATGCGCCCGAGCTCACCGGCCCCAAACTCGCCGTGTTGTTCGTGGAGCAGCCGCAGACTGCTCTCGATGCGGTGGGCATGGAGCAGGGTCCTGAGATCGTAGCGATCCAGGTCCTCGAGCAGCGCCACGCGGATGGCCCAGACCGCCGCGTCGATCGAGCCCGCGCGCCACAACGCCACCGCCAGCTGGATCGAGCCATCGATCGTGCGCTCGCAGCGATCGGCGTCGGCGAGCAGGCGGGAGGCCTCGAGGTAACTCCCGGCGAAGTAGGCGGCCTTGGCGCCCTCGAGCTTGGCGCGCGCCCCGAGCGGATCGATGGGGCCGAGGCCGCGCAGCAGATCGCGCCCGATCTTGGCGTCCTTCACCTCCGCCTCGCGCACGGCCCAGCGCCCTTGTCGGCCCGCGATCGACTGAAGGATGAGCAGTTCGAGCGCCGGGGAGCGGTCGACCTCCTCGAGCACCGCCCACGGGCTCGGGAAGTACTCGGGATGCAGCAGCTCGACTGCGCGTTCGGTCTGCTCCAGCGCAGTCAGGGGATCGGCGCTGGTGTAGAGCCCGCGCGGGAGCAGGCTGCGGACCCCCGTCCCCACCGGGGCACGCTCGAGGACCGCGTCGAGCCGGGCCCGCACGACCCGCTCCGAGTTCAGGCCACCCAGCCGAAGCCGGCCCCGCGGCAGCCGCCCCGTCCAGACTTGCTCAGCGACGGCGCGACCTTCCCGAACTGCGCTCACTGTAATCAGCGCTAACATCCGCCCCAGGCCAGCCCCATCCGGCGGTCGCCCGAGGCCTAAAAGCCCTGAGGCGAGGCACCGGGAGAATAACTCGCGAGAAAACAATGGCTTGACGTCCTGGCCGCCATGACTAGTGTCGATCGTTCAGGGGCCGATAGGTTTCGACGAGGGTAGTGAACCAAAAGACGCGTGTCCGGGAACCGTGCTTGCCGGTCAAACAGTACGGATGCTTCAAGTGCCAACGATCAGCCGATGCTGATGGCAGCCTAATTCGCTCTAACAGAGTGACCTAGGCCGTTCGACCTGGATCCCCCGCCCGTGGGACCAGGGCGGGCGCAAATAAAACGGGCTAAGTCTTCGGTGAAGCCGTGGCTCCGAAGGCCGACAATTTAGCGGATGGCTCTTCGAGCGCGCGCCCCGCGAGCTCCTCCTAGAGCGACATTGATCGTGGGGCTACGCACGTAGTTGTCTTTCGGGGAGTTGTTCTCGGACGCGGGTTCGATTCCCGCCGGCTCCATTTCTTTTTTCCTTCCATTCCAGGTACCTGCGGGGCCCTGTGCAATGGATTGTGCAAAAGCAGTCTCGTCTCGAGGGTCCGGTTCGAACGGACCACCGATGCTGAACCTGAGCTTTGCGACCTCAATGCAAAGCGGCTTCCAGAAGACCTCGGTGTACCCGTCCATGATGTCGGCTCGTGGCCTCCCGTGCGTTCCCCACTTCAAGATGTCCCTCCGAGCTCCGTCCTCTGACGCGAGAGTGATGAACGTTCTTCGCAGGTCATGCGTTCGGCGGTGACGAATGCCGAGAGCTCGACAGTCAGCATCGAGGTCTGACCACACTGTGTCGCTTCGAACATGCGTCGTTGGTCCTCCGACACGTCGGCCCTTTCCGGGCACGAACGGGTTCGGAATGATGATGTCCTCGTTTCGTGGAGTTCGGCCATACGTCCGCTCCCAGCCCTCTCGCCACCAGTAGTCGAGGATGTCCGCGAGGACGGGATGAACCGGCATCTCTCGAGATGTGATTCCCTTTCGAGCCGTCTTCAGCGGAGCCGTTGCTTGCCTCTTTGTGTGCCACTGCTTCGAGAACACGAGTCGCCCCAACGGCTCGACCTCCTGCTCGTAGTCGGAGAACACCAAACCTCCAGCCTCGCCAAGCCGAGCGCCGGACAAGAAGAGCAGTGCGTAACGAACCCGCCTGTGGAGAGGAACGCGGCAGTCCCTCATGAGCATCTCGACTTCAGCCCTGTCGAAGATGGCTGTCCGTCGCCAAGCAGGGTCCTTGTCGATCTTCGGTGGCAGATCATCAGGTCGCAGCGTCACCGGATTTGCGGAAATGAGCTCATCGCTCACTGCGTCCCGGAACATGGTGTTGAGCGTGCCCTTGATGTTGTGGACCGACTTCGGCGCCATCTTGCCGGCGACCACCTTCTCGGCGAGCGAATGGAACAGACTTCGAATGTCTTTCGGCCGAACGTCCTCAATGCGAGCGTGTCCGATGGTGGGCAGTACATGTTTCCGGATGCGAGTCGCGTCATCCTGGACCGAGACCAATCCTCGCCGGGTCCGCAGCTCAATCCATCGCGCGAAGTAGAGCTCTACGGTCAACGGCCCTTCGACCCCAGACAGGAGCTCCGCTCCGGCACGAATTCTTGCCTCTACGACCTTCAAGACGGCCTTCGCGTCTCGTTCTCGTCCGACGGGAAGACCGGTCGTCTTCTTTCTCCACTTCCCGCGTTCGTCTTTGAACAAGAGCCACAGCATCCCTCCTCTTCGAAAGACCTTGCTCATCGTGCACCCCCTCGATGTCTCTGACGCCGGCCATGCAGAATCTCGTCGGCCAGCACTGCCGCATCAACGGGCTCGGCAACTCGAGCCACTGATGCACAGAATTTCTTCAAGTCACTCTCTCGAATCCGGTACTGGTGCCCGGGCCGTTCTGCGCGGAGTCGACCACTCAAAATCCACGACCGGACCGTTTTCGTCGCAACGCCGAGAAATGCTGCAACCTCGGCTGTCGAGAACATTCGGTCCTCGGAACGCGGTCCATCCTTCGCAGGAACGGGAGTGCGATTCTCGACGAGAGCCCGCACCTCTTCCCGGATGAGCCGCCTGACTTGCTCCTGAACCTCGAGCAAGACGAGCCGAATGGCGTCGCGGACTCCGTTGTCAGCTCCCGGCTCCCCGCTTGAGGAGGTTCGTTCTGTTTGGGCAGACGGCTGGCGCACTCAGAGTCATAGCGTCTCCGGGCCTGAGTCGATAATTACTTGCCTTTATACGGCATGGGCTGGTTCCTTCGAAGCTTGACCAGGCCATCGGCCAGGCCCACCCGTCCCCTGACTGCGCACGAGAGGCGGCATCTCGAGCAATTCGCTGAGCCGGTCTTGGCGGTGCTTCGTGCCCGTGGCCCTTCGACACCATTCGTCGCAACCCGGAAACGACGTCTCGATCTTCGAGAGAAGGCCGCCATCGTGTTTCTGTGGTACGAGCCGGGTCGTTCGTTCTCCGAGATCGCCGAGCTCATCGGCACAACTTCAGCGACAGCTCGCAAGTGGTGTTCGAGATTCACCTTGAACGGAAGTGAAGGCCTCGTGCCCGAACACAGCAACGCAGGTCGTCCTCGAATCTCCGCCAACCGCAGTGTTTTGAAGAAACTTCATCGTCTGCGCGCCACAATCAACCGAGAGACTGGCAAGCCGTGGTCAACACGCGAAGCTGCCGCCCGGCTCCGAATTTCTCAATCGAAAGTAGTGCGGCTTATTGCGAAACTCCGTTCATCTAAGCGGTGACTCAATAGCCAATCGACCCCACCAACGAAAACGACGACGTGAGTCACAGCAGTTCCTCTGGCGCGGTAGAGCCGCCAATGAACATATTGCCGCGACGAGCCAATGTCCCCGCGCCAATTTTCCACCGCACGTATTGAAAGACATCGCGAAGAAACGCCCGCTCCATTTTTCTGGCTCTCACCACCTCGTCCGCGAGCGAGTCGGCATACCGAGACCACGGCACGTAAGAAACGCTTCGAGAGAGCATGCAGCACATCTCGCCCCAGTCGGGTTGTCGTTCGTAGTGTCGCAGGCTCGTTCGAAGGGTATTCTCATCGCGGTAGCGTGCAACCATCGGCGGCTCCATTTCCGACAGCCCCATCACCACGACGAATGGCTGCCGGACAAATAGGCTGCGCCGACCCAGCCCGTACGCGAGGTCAAGCAGGCGGAGCACTTGGTCCCGATTAGCATCGTGAGCCGTTCGCGTCGACAGGCCGGCACGATACTTCGCTTCCATCAGCACGATGTGCCCCTCAAATTCGAAGACAACATCCACTTCAGTGCGTCCCTCACGCGCCTTCACCAATTCTGGAGGCGCGAATGACCGCCAGAACGAAGTTTGGGCCCCCGTCATCGACCGCCGCCGGAAGCTCGACCCGAACGCTGCCATCATCAACGGCCGAAGCCACAGAGAAGGGCGTAGGTTTCGAAGTATCCCAAAGACGTTCCCAGTCATGACGTCCTCGGACGTGGTCCGAACCATCAGCGGACAATTCGGCCCGGAGCGGTAGTTGGCGTCGCAGACCTTGCCGGCCTTCCGCCCTCCTCCAGTCATCTCGATGACGATAGACATCATCGGCCTCCCAACCGGCTGCACCTCTCACTGCGAAAGCTGGTCGATGAACGACGACGCATCCCTACGCGTCAGAGATTCTGGAACTGTGCCGTATCGCTCGACACTGAGCTCCTTGAACGCGGCACTGGACATCCCACGACTACGAGCGAGGGCATAGAGAGCACGCAGCTGTTTCTCCGTGAGCTGGCTTCGCGTCTCGGACCTTGACTCTCTACCCGTTCGACCGTTGGCCACAGCACGGCTCGAACTCTTCGCGGACGGTGCCTCGGCCACGTCTGTCGCACTTCTCGATTCTGAACGCTGCTCGATGTTGTGAAGGTCGAGACCAAGACCGAGTAGCGAGCATGCCTTTTTCATCGCATCGGTCGCGGCCGCCTTCAGGTTGTCGGCCAAGGAAACGGTCTCACCGTTCCTGTTGGTCGTGATGGTCGCACCGCCGAAAGCGTGTTTTGAAACCCCCGCAGCTGCGAGGACACCGTGAACGATCACCTCCGCGTCGCGAATCTGATAATCGGAGATTGTCCAGCTCCAGTTGGCGTCGAACGCCTCATTGAGCCGTCGGATATATGCCGGCGCTTCGACATAGCGAAGTTCGTCGCCAAAGGCGCCTGGCCTCGTCCGAACGACATCCCACGGAAACGGCTTGTCTAGAATGCTTCTATCCATCGGCTTTGTCTCCCCCTCAAGAATACGAGAGACAACAGTCGACACTCACCGCCAAAACTCAGCGCAAATACTCGTGTCCAGGAATCTCATAAATCTCGACCATCTCCAGTTTGGGTATTCGGTTCGAGACACGCTGCCGCGTAATATAGTCGTGAAATCCGACGACCAAAGCGACTCCTTTGACAGCTGGACCCCGAAAGACATCACGAAAGCGAATAAACACAAGCTCATTGTTGCCCATGTTGAAGATACCCTCATTCGCCGAAACCATCTGGAAGGTCGAAGCAACAAACTCAACGCATCGATTCTGGTCTGCATATGGGTTCTTTCCGAGAACAAAATTCGCCTGCGAGATGATGTCTGAACCGCAACGCTTTCCGATTCGCTCAGCACGAGCAACCATTGCGGCACGGACTCGCATCTCCTCTTCCGTTTTCTGTCTCTGCCGCGCTTCTTCCTGCTCTCTAAGTGCGTCTGCTCGTTTTTCATCCTCGGCCGCTTCGTGCGCCATGAGATCTCGAGAGTCCTTCAGACGGACTTTCACTTCAGCAGCCAAGGTGTCGTCGACACGGTAAGCCGAAAGAAAAGTCTCACAGAGGCGAGCAGTATCCTTTGCTGAAATTTCTGTTCGGGAATTCAAGGCCGCTTTACCAACGGCGGAGAGCATGTTGACGGCCATCAGGATCCGCGGAGATTCGGCCAGATCCGCGCGGATCTGGCCGGTCGCTCAGCTTCGGCGTGATCGACGGGGGTTCGAGGGCGGAGTGCCCGGGCCGGGCTTGGGGGAGC
>Ga0154020_10000656_pt1 | contig 42366 bp, 47 predicted proteins | sample Klosneuvirus_201_FD_109709 | JGI IMG/M metagenome (GOLD analysis project Ga0154020, IMG submission 109709) | Active sludge microbial communities from wastewater, Klosterneuburg, Austria - Klosneuvirus_20160825_MG | ecosystem: Engineered > WWTP > Aerobic digester > Activated sludge | place... | reverse complement strand
CCCCCAGATTCGCCACAGAGAAGGGCCTCCTCGATGCCGGAAGACGCTCGAACAGCGAACGCCCTTGCAGCGCACCGCGACCGCCAGATCGACTACGCTCACGCCGAGCCATGCTTCGACGGATCCTCTTGACCACCCTTCTGCTCGCGCCGTCGATGGCGAGCGCCGCCGACGAGTGCGAAGGCAAGCCGGACGCAGCCCAGTGCTACGTGATCGCCGGGCGCGCGGTCCTCGACACGAACCCGGGTGAGGCCGCGCGGCTGTTCCTCGCGAGCTATCGCATCGATCCGAAGATCGATCCGCTCGCGAGCTATGGCCTCGCCCTCGCCGCCGATCACCAGTACGCCGCCGCCGCGGAGGCGCTCGAGAAGGCCGTGCAGGAGTACGACAAGATCACGGCCGACAAGCCGGAGGTCGATGCGCAGACGACGTTCGCGATCATCCATCGCATCAAAGCGGTGAAGGACGAGCTCGCGCGCATCACACCGCAGATCGGCTGGGTGCAGATCAACACCGTCGAGAAGGGCACGCTGCCCGTCGGTTACACGATCACGCGCAAGGGCGGCACGGATCTGCGCTCGTCGGATCCGACGAGGTTGGTCGTGAAGTCCAAGGGCGACACGCTCGTGATCGTGTATCCGAGCGGCAAGCCGCACGAGTTCCCGGTCAACGTGGCCGGCGGTGCGCTGACGTCGTTCGATATCCCGGCCGAGCCGCCGGAGGTCGTCGAGAAGCCGGCCGAGGAGCTCGAGGTCGTCGAGGATCCGGCGGTCAAGCTGCGCCAGCGCGCGTACATCGCGGGCGGCGCGGGTGGCGCGCTGTTCATCACCGGCATCGTGTACACGCTCGCCGCGGAAGATCCGATCTATCCACTATCGGTGGTGTTGATCGGCGCGGGCCTCGCGGGGCTCGGGCTCGGCGGGTACTGGTACTACCAGGCCGAGAACATGCCGAAGCCCGCGCCAGAGACCGCGCTCGTGCCGACGTTCGATCACCACTCGGTCGGCGCAGCGCTCGTCGGCAGCTTCTAGTCGCTACTTCGAGCGCGTGTAGCGGCCTTCGTGCATCGGCTTCCACGTGACGCCGTTGTCCGCGGACTTCTCGATCGTGAACGACATGCTGTCGTTCGCCCACGCGTACGTCATACGCGTCCCCTCGTCGCTGACGTACGAGTAGCGGTTTCCCTCGAGGATGCCGCGTGTCGGCTTCTGTTGCGCGATGCCGACGTTGTCGAACCAGTAGTTCACGAACGTGCTTCCGCCCCCGTCCCACGCGTGGATGCCGTGACCGCGGTAGACGACCTTACCGTCGCGCTCTTCGACGTAGTCGACGATCACGGCGAACCCGTCGAGATCTGATCGTACCGTCCACGTGGCGAACGCTGGGCCACCGACGGGATCCCACTCGGATGGATACAGCTTCTCTTCACCCCGCCACGTTCCGACCATCAACTCCGCCAGCTTCGTGATCTCCGGTCCTGCGGTCGGCATCGACATCGGCCGGTGTTATATATCGTCGCCGTGTCCGCAGGCTCCCAAGGCGTCGTCATCAAAGCGTTGGTCGCGAACCTCGGGATCGCGATCGCGAAGTTCGTGGCGGCATTCATCTCGCTGTCGGGCGCGATGCTGTCCGAAGCGGTGCACTCGCTCGCGGACTCCGGAAACCAGCTGTTCCTCCTGCTCGGCATGCGTCGCGCGACGCGGCAGGAGGATGCAGTCCACGAGTTCGGCTATGCGGCCGAGCGATACTTCTGGGCGTTCATCGTCGCGGTCTCGCTGTTCACGATCGGCGCGACGTTCTCGATGTACGAGGGCATTCACAAGGTGATGCACCCCGGCGGCGAGGTCGGAAGCCGCACGCTCGCGTACATCGTCCTCGGTGTTTCGATCGGTCTCGAGCTGTTCTCGCTCAACGCTGCGCTGCAGGAGTTCCGGCACATCAAGGCCGGTCGCTCGCTGCGACAGACGATCGACGAAGCTCGCGACGCCGTGGTGATCGTCGTCCTGTTCGAGGACATCGCGGCGCTCGTCGGTCTCGTGGCGGCGCTCGCCGGCATCGGGCTCACGCAGCTCACCGGCAACGGCGTGTGGGACGGCGTCGGATCGATCATCGTCGGCGTGACGCTGTTCGGTGTCGCGTTCTTCGTCGCGCGAAAGACCAAGGAGCTGCTGATCGGACAATCCGTGACGCAGACACAACGCACGCGCATGCTCGAGCTCATCACCACCTCACCGGGCGTGAAGCAGCTCGTGCACATGCGCACGATGCACCTCGGCCCCGAGGAAGTGCTCGTCGGCATGAAGATCGTGGTTGACGAGCAGATGCGTGCAAAGGACACCACGCAGATCGTCGACGTGCTCGAAGCCCGGCTTCGCGCCGAGCTGCCGATCCTGAAGCGTATCTACGTCGAGATCGGGGCTCCCAAGGGCCAGCAGCTCGCCCACGTGGTGGCGGACGGCCCGAGCGACTCGGATCACTCCGAATCGCTCTAGTTCCAGCCACTTAGGCTCGCGAACAAAGTACGCAACTCCGGCCCGTGGCCTCCGACCAGGAGCGCCACATGTCGACGGGTCATTTCCAGAAGCTCCCCCAGCAGTACAAGTTCGTCATCGGCAGCATCCCCGAGGAACACAACGAAGAGATCACGGTCGAGGCGCAGTTCAATCCGAAGGAGCTGCAGATCGATTCCCCGATCGCGTGGACCGAGCACAAGGCGATCTCGGCGCAGTCCATCGCGACCAAGCCGATGGAGTTCAGCGGCATGGGCGCCGAGACGATCAAGGTCGAGTTGTTCTTCGATGCGTTCGAAGACAACAGCGATCTGGTGGTCGAGAAGATCAAGGCGCTGAAGAGGATGGCGAGCGTTCGCGAGCCTCAGTCGTCGAACACCAAGGACCCGAACCAGCGCCCGTCGTACTGCGTCGCGACGTGGGGAACGCAGGCGCCGTTCCGGTGCGTGATCGACGGCATCAACGTGAAGTACACGATGTTCTCGTTCGACGGCACGCCGGTCCGCGCGACCGTGACGCTGTCCTTGAAGAGCGCGACTCGCCCGCTCGGTACCACCGGCGAGACAGCGTTCGAGCAAGCGTCGGCGCGCAAGGTCAACGCACAGCGCGAGCGCATGCAGCAGGAGCGCGACGCTCGCTATCAAGCGGGCGAAACTGATCGCCGTCTCGCGGACCGCGAGCGCCGCGTGTCGAGCGAGCGCGCCGAGATCGCTGCGTCGCGCGAGAGCCGGCAGCGCGAGATCGATCAGCGCTACGAGCGTGCCGAGCGCGAGCGCCGCGTCGCCGCCGCCGAGCGCCAGGTCGCGAGCGATCGCGATGCAGAGCGCATGCGCGAGCAGCGCAAGAAGGACTTCGACCTCGAGTAACTACCAGATGCGAACGCGCTTGTCGGGCGCGAGGAACAGCTTGTCCCCCGACGCGGGCTTGAACGCCTCGTACCAGGCATCGAGGTTGCGCACGACGGCGGTGCGGTACTCCGACGGGCTGTGCGGATCGGTGACGAGCCGGTTCGCGAGCTCCTGATCACGATACAGGCGGCGCCACACCTGCGCCCATCCGAGGAAGAAGCGCTGGTCGCCGGTCATGCCGTCGATCACCGGCGCGGGCTTCCCGCCGAGCGACAGCTTGTACGCCTGATACGCGACCGTGAGCCCCGCGAGATCCGCGATGTTCTCGCCGAGCGTCAGCTTGCCTTGCACGCACTGCGCGGTCTTGCCGTCGACCGCCGGGAACGGACAGTACGCGTCGTACTGCGCGACGAGCTGCGCGGTTGCGGTGTTGAACTTGTCGGTGTCGTCCTTGGTCCACCAGTTCTTGAGCGCGCCCTTCGCATCGTACTTCGCGCCCGAGTCGTCGAAGCCGTGGCTGATCTCGTGGCCGATCACGGCGCCGATGCCTCCGTAGTTGACCGCGTCGTCGGCGTTCGCGTCGAAGAACGGCGGCTGGAGGATCGCGGCCGGGAACACGATCTCGTTGAGACCCGGGTTGTAGTACGCGTTGACCGTCATCGGCGTCATGCCCCACTCGTCGCGATCGACGGGCTGGCCGAGCTTCGCCAGGCGCCGGTCGTACTCGAACGCGCCCGCGCGGTAGTCGTTGCCGACGGGATCACCGGCGACCACTTCGAGCGACGAGTAATCGCGCCACTTCTTGGGGAAGCCGATCTTCGGGTTGTACGTGGCGAGCTTCTCCTTCGCCTTCGCCTTCGTCTCCGCGCTCATCCACGCGAGGCTGTCGATGCGCTGGCCCATCGCGACGAGCAGGTTCTTCACCAGCTCGTCGGCGCTCGCCTTGGTCTGCGGGGTGAAGTACTTCGTCACGTACAGCTTGCCGACGGCCTCACCGAGAATCCCGGTGACCTCGTCGACGCCGCGCTTCCAGCGATCCTTGATCTGCGGCGTGCCGGACAGGACCTTGCCGTACATCTCGAACTGGGCGTCGACGTACTGCTTCGCGAGGTACGGCGACGACGCCGTCATGAGGTTCACCGTCATCCAATCGCGCCACACCTGGATCGGCTGCGACTTGACGAGCTTCGCGATCGCCGCGATCGCCGGCGGCTGGTTCACGTTGACCGCCGCTTCCTTGCCGAGTCCGACGGCGGGAAGCCACGTCTTCCAATCGAAGTCGGGGGCGAGCTTCTGCAGCTCGACGACGGTGAGCTTGTTGTACGTCTTCACCGGATCGCGGTTCTGGATCTTCGTCCACGACACCGCAGCGATCTTTTCTTCGAGCGCGTACACGGCCGCGGCGCGCTTCGCATCGGCGATCCCGGCGAAGCCGAGCATCGTCGCGATGTACTTCTTGTAGCCGGCGCGAATCGACTCGAACTGCTTCGCCTTCACGTCGTACATGTCGCGATCCGGCAGACCGAGGCCGCTCTGCGAGATGTTCGCGATGTGAGTCTCGGGGTCCTTGTCGTCCTGTCCGACGAGCGTGAAGAACGGCGACTTCCGCAGGTGGCGCGAGTTGTCCGCGAACGCGGCGACGAGAGCTTTCTGATCTTTGATCGCGGCGATCTTCGCGAGGTCCGCTTTGATCGGCTCGAGCCCCTTCGCTTCGATCGCGGCTTCGTCCATGAAGCTCGCGTAGTAGTCGGCGACCTTCTTCGCCTCGGGACCATCGGACGCCTTCGCGCCGACGATGATCTCCTTGGTGCGATCATCGCTGCGATCACCGAGCGCGGTGAACATGCCGTAGTTCGATTTGTCCTCGGGGATCTTCGTCGTCGCGAGCCACGTGCCGTTCGCGAACTCGTAGAAGCTCGCGCCCGGAGCGACCTTCGTGTTCATGCCCTTCGTGTCGAAGCCCCACGCACCGATCTCGGCCTTGCCGCCTGTCGATGGCATCGGCACTTCACCGCCACCGCCCACAGGCGTCGGATCGGTCGTGTCGCCACCGCCCGTGGTGGTCGTGGTCGGCGCGGGCTTTCCTCCACACGCGATGACAAACAGAGTCGCTGCGATCAGCTTCTTCATGCCCGCGGTGCTACCGCGGCTCGACGACGATTGCTAGTGCGACGTCCCCGCGACACCTGAGGGATGACCACGCGTCTCCCAGCTCGTGGAATCGAGAGTCAGAAGCGCCAGTGGTGTTAGCAGCGCATAGGTGATCGGCATGACCAACGATTGCGGCAAGAACGACAACGCGCCGACGCGATCCGCGGGTGCCCACGTCCGAACGCGCCATCGGTAATACAGTCCGAACACCAGCAGCACGTGCAGATGTCCGACCACGGCGGGGAAGAACATCTTCGCGCCGAGCGCGCGCACGACCGCGATCGGATAGCCGATCAACACCACGAACATCGCGAAGTAGTTGATCGCGATCAGCGGATTGAGCTTCCAGATGTGAGCGAGCCCACCGGTGTAATCGACGAGGTTCGAGCGTCGCCAGCGCAGCTGCTGCGAGAAATACGCACCGAGCGTCCGCGGTACGAACGTGCGGCATCGCGCCGCGAGCGTGATCGTCGTCAAGTATCCGGCCTTCACGATCTGCCGCGTCAGATAGCGGTCCTCGCCGTACTTGATCGGCATTCCCATCAGCGCACGCGCGGCGAGCACCGGCTCGAGCTCGAGCAGCACGCTGCGCCGATACGCGGTCAAGCAGCCGCTCAAGCACAACATGCGCTTGAAGCCCCACTCGATGTTTCGCATCGCGTAGTACGCGTACCAGTACTTCACGGTCTGCATGCGCGTGAGCCAGTTGTCGTGCTTGTTGCGGATGTCGACCCAGCCGCCGACCGCGGCGATCTCCGGTCGCGCGAAGCGCCGCACGAGCTCGCGAATCGCATCGGGCTCGACGATCACGTCGCTGTCGATCGACACGATGATCTCGCTGTCCGCCTCGCGAACCGCATCGATGATGCTGCGCCGCTTGCCGACGTTGTGTGCGTTACGCTTCACCACGAGCTGATCGCTCGCGAAGCGACTCGCGAGCTCGAAGCTGTTATCCGACGAGCAGTCGTCGACCACGACGATGCGGAGCTTGTCGCGCGGATAGTCGCTCGCGAGCACGGTCCGCAGCGTCTCCTCGAGCGCGGCACCTTCGTTGAACAGCGGGATGATCACGGTCACCGTCGGGACAAACCCGTCATCGACCTCGTCCCACGTAGCGCCGCGAATGATGCGCATCGCCATCCCACCGAGGTAGCGATTGACGAACACGACGATCGCCAACCCGTGCACCAACAACCAGAGGATCCCCACCGCCATCGATGATAGACGCGTGACCGTGCTCGCGGGCTGCCCGTTCCGCCTTTCGCGAGATGTCCGCGATCGCGACATCGTCGTCAGATCCACGTCGCGTGATTCTCCACACGCGTGTCTCGATCATCGCGTACGAGTCGCGCACGCGGCGTTCGCGTTGCGATAAGGTGGTTCGCGGTGGAGGGATTCGCACGTCCAGAGGGAGCGCGTTTGTCGTCGAGGAACCAGCGCGTGCTGCTGATCGACGAAGGCTGGACGCAGACGCTCGAGATCGCTCGCGGCCTCGAGCTCGCGGGGTTCTCCGTGACCGTCGCCACGGCGAATGGCACGCACGATCGCTCGCGTCGGCGGAGCGTCGAGTGGCTCTCCGCGCCGCGAGTGGATAGTCCCGAGCTGATCGGGTGGATCGACCGCGCGGTCAACCCGGACCGCCACCGACGCATCGCGCGATCACCGCGCGTGCTCGCGCGCGGAAGCTCGCCGGCGATCGCCCTCGATGCGGACGGGTTGCTCGGCGGCGAGCCCGGCGGAGTCTCGCGCCATGCCGACGAAGATGATGCCGCGCCGAGGTGGGCGTTCGACGTGATCGTCCCCCTCACCGAGCGACTCATGGCGCAGCTCTGGAGCGCGTGTGTTCCGTGGGTCGATCGCGTGTGGCCATCGACCGACGCGTGGCAGCGGCGCGTGGTGCGCGACAAGATCCTGCTCGTCGACGAGCTCGCCGCGCGTGGAGTTCCGACGCTGCGCCAACATCGTGTGGATCTCGAGTCCGCGCGATCGATCGAGCGTGCGGCGCGGGACCTTCACTATCCGCTCGTCGTGAAGGGCGCGACCGGCGTCGGCGGCGAACGCGTCAAGATCGTCGATTCGCGCGGCGAGCTCGATCTCGCCGTGCAGCGCGCGAGAGAGCTCGGCGGCGCGTGGTGCTTCCAGGAGTGGGCGAGCGGGCCGACGTACTTGGTCGGCGGCGTGTTCGATGAAGGCCGCGCGCTGCGACTGTATGCCGGCGAGAAGCTCGAGCAGTTTCCACCGCGGGTGGGGCCTGCGATCCGGCTGCGCTCGACGATGGATTCACGCGTGCGCGAGGTCGGCGCTGCGGCGATCCAGGAGCTGTGGTGGACTGGGGTCGCGAGCGCCGACGTCATTCGCCGCGCCGATGGCAGCGTGGCACTTCTCGAGATCAATCCGCGGCCGTGGGGCTCGATCGGCTGCGCGGCGAGCGCGGGTGTCGACGTGATGGGCGCTTTCGCGGCGATGCTGCGCGGTGATGACGTCGACGAGCGGCTCGACTGTCGGGATGGCGACGAGCACGCGGTGTTCCCGCGCTACTTGATGGCGCCGGCATATCGCGGACTGCGCGGCGCGATCATGGCGGCGCGCGATCTCGTGCGCGAGAGCGAGTGGCGGCATCCGCGGTTCCTCGTGCAGACGCTGCGACGTCTTGGCGCGTTGTCGCGCGGTAGTGGGCTCTCATAGAGTGCCCGCGTGCCGAAATGGAATACCGAGTGGAAAGTCGGGCCGCATGGTCCGCTCGAGAAGTTGAGCGAGCGGCTGTGGCGCGTCGAAGCGGACGTGCCGGGGATTCCGATGAAGCGCGTCATGACGATCGCGAAGCGCGCGAACGGCGGGCTCGTCATCCACAACGGCATCGCACTCGCTGACAAGGAGATGGCCGAGATCGAGGCGCTCGGCCGCGTCGAAGCGATTGTCGTACCGAACGGTTTCCACCGGCTCGATGCGAAGGTCTTCCACGAGCGCTATCCGAGCGCGCAGGTGCTGTGTCCCGACGGCGCGACGAAGAAGGTGTCCGAGGCGGTTCCCGTGAGCTCGGGGTACGCGCAGCTCGCGCCCGATGGCGCGGTCGAGCTCGCCACGCTCGACGGCACGAAGGAGCGCGAGGGCGTGATGATCGTGCGAGACAGCGACGGCACGAGCGTGGTGTTCAACGACGCCGTGTTCAACATGCCGCACCTTTCGGGGTTCACCGGCTTCGTGCTCAAGAGCATCACCAAGTCCACCGGCGGGCCGCGCGTGAGCAACATCATGAAGTGGTTTGTCGTCGCGGATAAGAAGGCGTTTCGCTCGCACCTCGAGCGACTGGCCGACGTTCCGGATCTGCGCCGCATCGTGGTCTCGCACCACATCGTGATCGATCGCGATGTCGCGGCGACGCTCCGCGCGGTGGCCGCGAAGGTCTAGCAATACGTGTGATCGCGAAAGAACGCCGACGGTGGTTGCCCCGTGACCGTGCGGAACTCGCGATTGAAATGCGATTGATCGAAGTAGCCGGCTTCGTACGCGACGCGTGACATCGCGCCCCCGCGCTTCGCGAGATCGATCGCGTGACGTACGCGTGCGAGCGAGGCGAGATGCTTCGGCGGTGCGCCGATCGCGCGGCGAAAGCGCTTCTCGAGAGGATCTTGCGTGATGCCGAGCTCGCGAGCGAGGTTCGCGATGCGAAGCGTGCCGTGCGCCGCTTCGATCGCGCGAGCAGCGGCGATCGCGATCGGATCCGGCTCGCCCATACGCGCGACGAGGATCTCGTCGAGGACGGCGACTCGCGCGGCGTTGTCGGGAGCGGAGGCGACACGATCGATCGTACGCGCGGCTTCGGCGCGGCCGAGGATCGCGTCGAGAGAAGCCGTCGAAGCGAACAGCTCGTGCATCGGAATTCGCAGCACGGCGGCTGCACCACCGGGACGAAAGTGCGCGAGCACGATGCCGCTGCCTGCCTGCGTCTTCATGTGGCGCACCTGCGCTTGAATGCCGGTGACCGCCGCAAACGGCATGCGCGTCGGGCCCATGCTCGCCGAGCCGGCGAAGCGAACGCCGAGGATGCCACCCAGGTCGGGCAACACGGCACGCGTGACCTCGACGGCCGATTCGACGACGAGGAACTTCTCGACGATCGCCGACAACCTCGGCGACGGCGCGAACGTCGACATCCGCATGCGATCAGTAGAGCACGCACGCGGTGGCGCGCGGTCAGTGAATTTGTCCAAGGCCGGTGCGCGCGCGGTCGCTAGCGTTGTGGGCATGTCGACCGACTCCAACAAGCGCCTCGTACAGCGCATGTACGACGACTTCAATCACGGCCGCTTCGACGATCTCGCGAACGTCATCGGCGCCGATTACGTCGCCGCTGATGGCAACCGCGGACCCGACGCGTTCGCCGCGATCATCGGACGGCTGCGCACCGCGTTCCCCGACATCACGTACACGCTCGACGACCTCGTCGCCGACGGCGATCGCGTCGCCGCGCGATGGACCTGGCGCGGCACGTTCAGCGGCCAATTCCGCGACATCTCGCCGACGGGCAAGCGCGTCGTGAACAGCGGCATGGCGATCTTTCGCGTCGCCGACGGCAAGATCGTCGCGTCGACGATGGAGAACGACCGCCTCGGCTTTCTGATCGCGACGGGAAAGCTTCCGTACGAGCCGAGCTTCGGCCCGCCGCCGCGCGCGGACTAACGCACCCAATCGAGGATGCACACGCCGAGGTTGTGACACGCGTGCGCGAACACGCCGGGCCACAAGCTGTTCGACTTGTGCCGCAGCCACACGAAGTACAAGCCGAGCGGGAAGTGCGTCACGAGTGTCGGGACCGAGAGGTGCAGGATCGCGAACGCGAACGCCGACACGACGAAAGTCTCGGTCACCGTCAGGCTCTTGCGCAAGCCGCCGTAGATCAGGCCGCGGAACGCGAGCTCTTCTTCGAGTGGCGGCAGGATCACGACCATCAGGATCGGCCACGCGATGCTCTTGCCCTCGAACTCGCCGAGCTCGCTCGGCACCTTGATGCCGAAGAAGTGGTTCACTGCTTCGACGTAGCCGGCGACGAGCAGCACGATCGGCACCGCCGCGATCGCGATCAACAGATAGCCGAGCGGGCCGAAGCCGATGCGGCCTGCAGGCTCCGTGATCAAGCTGCGATTCGCGATCGCGAAGATCACCGTGATCGCGCCGAGGGTGAGCGTAGCGCCGACGAACGTGTTGAAGCCGTTCTCGGTGATCCGCGCGTAGATCATCCAGATCGCGGCGACCGCGAGCGAGAGGCAGAAGTACCAGATGACCATCTTCACGTCGCCGCCGCGCAGGCGCATGGCCATCGATGCCGACGCGGGTTGCGCGGCTGCTGCGGCGACGCGGTTCCCGCAGTTCGCGCAGAACGTCGCGTTCGGCTTCAACCGAAACCAACACGCCTGGCAGCGCGGATCGAGCTGTTGCCCGGGGGGCACCGCTTCGACCGGCGCGGGCGGCGTGGCCCACGGATTGTTCGGATCGTCGCTCACGTGGTGCCGAGGATGCGCCGTTCTTCACGTCCCGAGACGACCGCTTTTCCGAGCGCGGCGATGAACAATATCTTCACGAGTATTCCTTGCGCCAATGTCGCTGGTTCGTACACCGCGCTGATCACGATCACCGTCAGGAACAGAAGCAACGCGACGAGTGCCGCTGCGTACGGGTTCTTGCGCGCCCAGAACCACAGGCCGAAGTAGATCACCGACAGCGCGATGTTCACGACGAGCAACATCGTCACGAGCCCACGATCGTGTGCGACGAGCTCGTCCCACGTCATGCCGACGGCTTCCTTCAGCCGCGCATCGCGCTCCTCGGGCGAGAAGCTCGACAATTGGATCTCGGCTTCGCGGATCTGCTTCTCGGTCTCGCTCTTGTTGAGTCCCCAGAAGATGAAGCCGCTGATCAGCGTGATGATCGAGATGGCCATCAGCCACTTGCGCGCCGTGCCCAAGTGACCGCCCGAGAGATCGACCTTTGGCGAGACGCGGTCGTAGAGGATCACGTTGCCATCCCCGCTCACCGCGATCCCCGCACCACAACCGCTGCAGAACTTCTCGTCGGCGGTCACCGCCACTCCGCACTTCGGGCAATTCATGGGGCGGCACTCTACATGGACTTACGAGACGGTCATTGACTTTCTCGTCGGTAGGCCTCATTAGATTCGGACACCAATGTTCCGCTCGTCGTCGTCATCGATTTATTCGCAGCTCGGTCCGAGCTGCTCGATGCACGTGCGTCTGAGCCCATGACGTAGTTACCCGTCCAGGTAGCTACCCAGCCCCGCGACGCCGCGGGGCTTTTTGCGTTTTCGGGCATTTATTTCAACGCGAGCCGCCCACTCGCAGAGGACAGGACAATGAAAGAGAAGGAGATCATCAACGTCGGAACCATCGGTCACGTCGACCACGGCAAGACCACGCTCACGGCTGCGCTCACCCAGGTGATGGCTGCGCGCAACGGTGGCGAGGCGCGCCAGTTCGACCAGATCGACAGCGCACCCGAGGAGCGCCGCAAGGGCATCACGATCAATCTCGCTCACGTCGAGTACGAGAGCGCGACGCGTCGCTACGCCCACGTCGACTGCCCGGGTCACGCCGACTACATCAAGAACATGATCACGGGCGCGTCCCAGATGGACGGCGCCATCCTCCTCGTCGATGCGACGCAGGGCGGACAGTCGCAGACTCGCGAGCACATGCTGCTCGCGCGTCAGGTCGGCGTGCCGCACCTCGTCGTGTTCATGAACAAGATGGACGTCGCCGATCCGGAGCTCGTCGACCTGATCGTGCTCGAGATGGGCGAGCTGCTCGCGCAGCACGGCTACGTCGACGTTCCGATCGTCAAGGGCTCGGCGCTCGGCGCACTGCAGGCGATCACCGCGGGCAACCTCGGTGACGAGTGGGTGCGCGCGATCGACGAGCTCGTCGCGACGATGGATCGCGCGATCCCCGCGCCTGCACGTGACTTCGCGGCGCCGTTCCTGATGCCGGTCGAGACGGTTCACACCATCGACGGCATCGGCACGGTCGTCACGGGTCGCGTCACGCGCGGCACGCTGTCCATCGGCGACACGCTCGACATCGTCGGTCGTCGCGACGGCGAGGTTCGCCCGGTCGTCGTGACGGGCATCGAGTCGTTCCACCGCGAGCAGACGAAGGCGAAGGCCGGCGAGAACGTCGGTCTGCGTCTGCGCTCGACCTCGCGCGACGACATCGCACGCGGCCATGTCCTCGCGGCTCCCGGTACGGTCAACCCGCACCGCCGGTGCCGCGCGGAGCTCTACCTCCTCACTGCCAAGGAGGGTGGGCGCGCGAAGCCGATCCGGGTGGGCTACCGGCCGCAGCTGTTCGTCGGTGCGATCGACGTGACGGCCACGCTGGACTCGCTGGAGATCGAGCTCGCGCCGGGTGCGCACGCAGAGGTGGATCTCGCCCTCGATCGCGCCGTCGCGCTCGAGCCGGGTGTTCGCTTCGCGCTGCGTGAGGGTGGCAAGACGATCGGCGCAGGTGTGGTCACCACCGTGATGTGACTCGCAGGGCTCTTCGGTTTTCCGAGGAGCCCTGTGTTTTTTCACGTCTTCGTCGTGATGCTCGAACGTTAGCGCTCGGGCGCGAGCCTCAAGCCGTTTGCTCGAGCGGCGAGCACATCGCACGCAAGCGCGACAAGCCACGCGTGTGTAGCTGGATCACGCGGCGCTCGGGGAGACCGAGGGAGAGCGCGATCTGCGCGAGCGACTCGCCCACGTCGTAGTGGCGGCGGATCACTTCGGCTTCCTCGGGCGCGAGCCCTGCGCGCGCTTGCATGATCTGCGCGCGTTGACGCGCCGCTTCGATCACGTCCTGCATCTCGGGGATGTCGCCCGGCAGGCTGCGCATCTCTTGCGTCGGCAGGCGGATCCACGATGCGCGCACCTTCTGAAGATCGTCGACGGCGACGCCGATCATCGCGGCGACCTCGACGTCGCTCGTGCCGCTCGACGTGTCGGCGAGGGCGCGGCGAGCAGCGGACACGCGGCGCGCACGCTGGTAGTCCGTGCGGCTCTTGCTGCCGACCTTGCGAACCTCGTCGAGGACCGCACCTCGGATGCGCGTGGCGGCGTACGCGATGAACAGGCCGTTCTTGGACGCATCGTAGCGAGCGGCGGCTTCGCACAGACCGAGGAGCGCGAGGCCATCGATGTCGTCGGACGACAGGAAGCCGTTGTAGCGACGCGCGAGCGAGCCCGCGATGTTGCGCGCCATCTCGATGTGATCGGCGCTGAGGAGCTCGACGGCGTTCGCGCCGTGCGCGAGCTCGACATCGCGTTGGGCGAGGAGCGCCGGGAGGTCGTAGGGTTTCGCGATCGCGCGATCGGCACCCACTGCCGCGACGGCTTCACGCGCGTCGGCAGACATGTGCGCCGACGCGATCGCGACCCACAGCGAGGGAGTGCGTGCTTTGATCTGCTTGCACGCTTCGATGCCATCGAGGCCCGGCATGCGAAGATCGAGGACGACGGCATCGGCGCTGTTGGAGGCAAGGTAGGCGACTGCATCGTCACCGCGGACGAACGTGACGAGCTCGACGGGAGTCTCGCGGCGAGCCAGCGCTCGCTTGAGGCCGCGCAGGTACAACACGTCGTCATCGACGACGATGACCCGTGCACGGTGCTCGCTCATGAACTGTGAAGTCGACCACCCTTAAAATGCATTGAGTTTGTTGCGACTTGTTTCTGCGTTTACCGAAAACTCGTGATGTCACCGCCACATCGCGTGTAGCTCCACGTTCTCTACACGAGCGAAGTACGCGACCTCGCGTGTGGGTAGAGATGGCAACGAAGCCGCAGGTGCGAGCCACATGCGGATCGCAGCACTGGTCACGGTGGCGTTGGTCGGATGTGTTCCGGGGATGCAGAACCGGTGGGCGTCGTGGGGTGTGAACTGGACCGGCGTCGCGGCGAACGCGGAGCCGGCCGCGGAGCCGACGGTGATCCCGGAGCCCACCCCGGTCGGGCCGGTCGCGACGACCACCGTCGCGCCTGCGGGCAATGTCGTCGTCTATGTCTACGGCGGTGGTGGACGGATCACCGGCGCCACGCTGAGCGATGCGCCGCGCTGGGTGTCGGGGACCGTCGCGTATCACGGCCTGGCGTATGCGGACTTCCCCGCGTTCGAAGGAACGCACGACGAGTGGCGCTACATCATGCAGTGCTCGCAGAACTACTTCGCGGGATTTCCCGTCACGCTCGTCGATCAACAGCCGACGAGCGGCGACTACCTGCTCGCCGTGGTCTCCGGATCGATGACGGTGTTCAACACGAACGCGTGGGGCGAGGCGGATACCGGCGTCGATCAGATCGTCGAGCGTGGCACCGGCTTCGTGTTCAGCGCGGATCACCGGACGGATCATCGCGCGCAGCGGATCTGCGAGACGCTGTCGCACGAGATCGGTCACATGCTCGGCTTGAATCACGTCGACGCGTGTCAGGACCTCATGAGCGCGAATGCCGCGTGCGTGTGGGACGGTGCGCGGCCGGGATTCCTCGACGAGAATCGCCAGATCCTCGCGAAGCACCTCGCGCGATTCGGCACGACCACGCCAGCAGCGCCGGCTCCGTTGGCCGACCTGAGAGTCGAGACGTTCCCGACGGTGGAGCTGTCCGATGGCACGCGCGCGTGGCCCGTGAACGTCACGGGATCGCGAACGCTCGCACGCGCGATGACGTACAAGATCGCGCCCGATGGCACGCAGAGTCAGTGGCCGTGCTTGCCGCAGGGCAACGGCTGCGATGTCGTCGGTGCGACCGCGCGCAGCATGCAGGTGATCACGCCCGGCACGTGGCGAATGATGGTCGAGGTGTTCTACGAGGACGGCACGTCGCAGCAGACGACGTGGACCACGATCTCGCAGTAGTCACGCGTTGCGCGTTCGCCAGTCCGCGGGCGTGGTGTCCGTCCATCGGCGAAACGCTCGATAGAAGCTCTTGAGATCCGCGTAGCCGAGCTCGAACGCGACGTCGACGATCGAGCGTGACTTCTCGCGCAAGAGCGTATGCGCCATTCCCGCGCGCACCGCATCGACGACGTCCTGGTAGCTCGTGCCCGCTTCCTCGAGGCGGCGCTGCAGCGTGCGCGTGGACATCGCGACGCGCTTCGCCACGCGTGCGAGCTCCGCGCCACTCGTCGCGAGCTCGACGGCAACGGCCTCGCGAATCGTCGCGACGAGCGGCGGCGGTGCAGCCTCGAGCGCGGCCAGCATCCGCTCCGCGTACGCCTCGAAGTAGCGACGCGCGACCGGATCGCTGCCGGCGAGCGGCTGCTCCATGCGATCGCGATCGATCCACACCGCGGACTCGGCCTCGCCGAACCGCACGGGCACACCGAACAGCGCTTCGTACGCGGCGACGGGATACCCCGCAGCGTGCGCGAACGTGACCTCGCGCGCGAACGGCTCGCCACTCGCGGCCGAGAGCAAGCGCCAGCCGACCGTCATCATCAGCTCGATCGGAAAGCGCATCGCGATCACCTCGGGCCGATGCACGATCGAATAGCCGACGAGATCACCGCGCTCGACGCGACGCGATCCGAGGCTCGTATCGGTCAGGCGCAGGAAGCGCTCGATCAACTGTTGGCCGTGATGCAGCGAATCCGCGCGCGGGACGATCTGCCCGACCACGCCGAGCGCTGCGAGATCGATCGACTTCGCGAGCTCGATCGGCACGACCACACCCGGCAGCTCGACGAGCAGTGCGCGCCACAGCGCGATGTACGCGAACGTCGAGCACCGCGCATCCGGATCGGCGCGCATGGCCTCCGACAGCCGCGACTGTTGCATCAGTGTTTCGCGCGAGAGGCCGTGCGCCACGCCGAAGTCCACGTAGGCAAGGGCCGGCGCGGCGAGGGCGGTTTCCTGTGGATGTTCGAGCTCTTCGTCCACGCCCCTCCAGACTATCGAGTTTGGCGCGAGATGCCCATCGGTCGGCGGGCCCCGCCAATGCGGGACGTCGCGCCCCTCACTACCGTCAGCTCATGAGCACGACCATGGAGACCGCCCGCGCCGACTACTACCGCATCAATGGCTTTGGCGACGACGGCGGCGATTCACTCGACTGGGTCCCGCTGAAGATCTGGCGATTCACGATCAAGATCCCGAACTCGCAGGCGCGCAAGAAGGCCGTGAAGATCCACGACCTGCATCACGTGCTGACCGGCTATCAAACGAACCTCCGCGGCGAGTCCGAGATCGCGGCGTGGGAGCTCGCGAGCGGTTGCCGGCGGATGCCCGCGGCGTTCGTGCTGAACGTGTTCGCACTCGCGATCGGTGCGCTGATCGCTCCGCGCATGGTGCTGCGCGCATGGGCTCGCGGCCGCGCGACGAAGAACCTCTACTCGCACGACACCGTCGACGCCCTGCTCCCGCAGGGCGTGAGCTCCGTGCGGTCGAGCCTGGGTCTCGACGCACCCGCGCCGTCCGCGCGCCTCGTCGACATCGCGACGTTCGTGCCGACGGCGCTGTTCGCTCTACTGCTGCTCGTCGGCGTGATCGTCGGCCCACTCGTCGGCCTGTTCGTCGCACTGAGCGCGCTCGCGAACGCGATCGCTTAGGTCGGCTTCACGAGCGTGCGATTGCCACACTCGGTGCACTGCGGGTTGTCGCCGCCGCGCGCTTCGTTCTCTGCCAACACGCGCGCGCCATCGGCGGTGAGTCGCCACGGATGTCCGGGCGGCTTTCGCATGTCGAGCTCTTGCTGCGTGATGAAGCTCTTGCAGTTCGCGCAGCGAAACGGCAGCGGCATCAGCGGAAGTTACTCTCGCCGACGAGCATCTGTCCCGCGATCCCGGGGCTCGGCCAGCTGAACGTGTCTGTCACCATCTGTCCGTCGACGCCCGTCAATTGCATCGTGAACTCCCCTTCGCCAAACCCGCTGGCGTCCGTGACCGTTCCATCGCCGGCGCGCGCGAGATCGATGTAGCTGCCGTGGTTCTTGCTCTTCACGCGCACGCTCGTCATCGGGACGCGCGCGTTGCGCACCCACAAGCTCGTCCAGTACGGATTCGATCCGGTCTGGAACTCGTAGTGGAGCGGACCGGTGTCGTTGCACTTCGCGAAGCGCCACGTCATCGCGCGCGGATACTCGCCGCTATCGAGCACCGCGTACGCGGATGGACTGACGTCGATGCTGTTCGGCGTGGTGTCGCCGTACGTGACCACGCGCAGCAGCGCTGACTTGCCCATCGCGGTCTCGACGTAGATGCACGCATCGCAATAGCTCGCGACGTTCGGGATCCCGCCCCACAGTCCGACGAGGAAGTCGCCTTGGACCTCGCGGATCGCGGGTGCGTACTTCGTCCCGGGCGCACACGCGTTGTGCCACTGCGTCTCTTCGTAGTCGACGGGACCGAGATGGAACTCGCCGCCCTCGTACGCATCGCCGTAGGTGACCAGCTCGTCGGGCGTTGGATTTCCACCACCGCCTCCGTCGTCACTGCTGCACGCCGCGACCAATACGATCAACGAGATCGAGCGACCCATTGCCAGATCATACCCGTTCCCACGAACGCGCCGTCGAGTGTCTTCGAGACATGCGCACGATGCTTCTCGCTCTCACGCTCGCCGTCACCGCCTGCACCACACTCGGGCCTACACCCGCAACCACCGGCGTCTCTGCCGTTCCCGTCGGTCGCCCCGGCGTCGAGCTGCAAGCCGGCATCATGCCGGCGTTCTATCTCAGCGATGCCGCGAACGATGGCAGCGGCGACAAATCGGGCACCGCGCAGGTCCACGCGATCATCGAGCCCGATCGCATCCTCGGAACCAAGGGCCTGATCCTCGGCGCACGCAAGTGGGGCGAAGACGGCGACTCGCCGATCGAGCCGATGATCGGCTATCGCCGCCGCCTCGATAATGCGTTCTCGGTCGCCGGCATCGTCTACGGCGGTCACGCGGACGGTGAGGCCAATGGCGCTACGTACGAAGCGACACGCTTCGGTGGCGAGCTCGCGATCGACGCCGGCATCCAATCGCGGTGGAGCTGGCTGAGCGGTCACTTGATGGCGTCGGTGTCGGCGACGTACCTCGACGCGACCGGCGAGTACTGCGTGAACGGAGGCGGCATCGCGATCGACTGCGAGGACGAATCGCGGCGCGTCGACGGTGCGGTCGAAGGCGTCTACACCGCCGCGACGATGGGCATGGCGCTCGATCTCGCGCGTCGTCCGCAGGGATCGGTGCAGAGCGTCCGGCTGTTCTTGCTCGGCGCGATCGGAATGATGCCGGCGCTGCGCGAAGGCATGCAGATGCCGTCGAACAATGGCTACTTCTCGATCGGGATGGGCCTGTCGGTTGGCTTCGGCAGCCCGGACTAGCTAGCGCACGACGCGATGGAACAACAGCCGGAACGTCGTCCCCCGCCCGACCTTGGATTCGACTTCGATCGCGCCACCGTGACGGCGCACGCAGCCGTGGATCATCGCGAGACCGAGACCAGTGCCCTTCCCTCGCGCCTTCGTCGTGAAGAACGGCTCGAACGCGCGGGCGAGCGTGGTCTCGTCCATACCGGTGCCGGAGTCGACCACGCAGATCTCGACGTACTCACCGGCGGCCGGTAGATCCGCCGCGATCGCACGCGGCGCATCGAACTGGACGGCGCGGCAGTCGATGCGAATCCGGCCGCCTTCGGGCATCGCGTCGCGCGCGTTGTTCATCAGGTTGATCAGCACCTGATGCAGCTCCTCGTAGGAGCCGAGGACGGCAAGGTTCTTCTCGACGTTCGTCGCGATGGTGACGCTGGTGCCGAACTGCCGGCGCGACAGTACGGCGGTCTGCTCGACGAGACTCGAGAGCGGAACGACAGCGAACGTCAGCGGGTCGGTGCTTCCCAAGCGCGAGATCCGCTTCGCGAGCGCTCCACCGGACTGGGCGGCCTTGCGAATCGAGGCGAGCGAATCGCGTGCATCGACGGCCTCGGGAGGCAACGCCTCTTCGATGAAGTCGAGGTTCGCGACGATGACGGACAACGTGTTGTTGAAGTCGTGAGCGAGACCGCCGGCGAGAGCGCCCATCGCTTCGAGGCGCTGCACGCGCTGCATGCGCTCCTCGAGCTCGTCGCGCTGCGCGAACACGAGGACGGTGTTGCCGATCTGGATGTGGTCGCCGACGCGCAGGGGCATGGCCGTCGAGATGCGCTCGCTGTTGAGGAACGTGCCATTCGAGCTTCCGAGATCCTCGATCTGGAAACCGTGATCACCGATGGAGATGCGAGCGTGACGGCGCGATACGTCGGTGGTCGTGAGCTCGATCTCGACGCCACCGCGCCCGATGATCATCGGCTCGAAGCCGAGGCGAAACTGTCGACCGAGGTCCGCGCCCGTCACGCATACGAGCGAGAGACGAACCGCATCGCGGCCGGTCGGAGAGTCGAGGACGATGACCGAGTGAACTCCGGTCTTGTCGGCGCCTTCAGCCATTTTTTCGGGTACTGCCACGCGCTCCAACGTAGCGGTCTTGCGAGTGAAACGAGGGGTAGCGCTGGGCCAGCGCTGCGCGTGCCTCGGGCTAGCGCAAAACTAGCGCGAGCACGGTGAGGAGGACCGCGATCACGACGAACGCGGTGAAGAACGTCGAGCCCTTCATGTTCCAGTCGGTCGGCTCGCCCCAGCTGCGTCGAATCGCGAGGCGGTCCGCGTCGGCCAGGTCGCGGGTCTCGGATTTCGCGAAGCGGATCATCGAGGAAGCCATTCCGAAATGGTGTCGATCACTGCCGCTGAACGCCAGTTTCTCGTCGTGGCTGCCTTCGGCAAACGTCGCCGGCCCTAGAAGAGCCCGAGCTGCTTTGGTGCGCCGGGCCACGCTGGTAACTGCCCTACATCTGTGTGTTCGCCCAGCATTCGGTGGAATGCATACGCGTTCTCGGGTGCGAAGGTGTCGTCAGGTGCGTGCATGAAAAAGTACGGCCGCTTGCCGTCGGCGATCCATCGCGCGAGCTGCGCCGGCCACACCTCGAGAAACGGCAGCGTCTCTGCGAACACTTCGTGCGGCACGCAGCGCACGATCGGTTGCGATGCGGTCGCGCGCATGATGATCGGGAGCGCGGGCTTGCGTCCGCGGACATCGGCGAACTCGAGGCTCTTGCTCGCGTGAATGCCGCGCGTGTCCATGATCACGAGATCCGCAGCGTGCTCGCGCAGCAGTGCGGCGGCGTCGTCTTCTTCCGGGCCGGAGGCAAAGAACACCTCGTGACGAAACTCCACCGCGTAGTGGAGCTCGCGCGGCAGCGATGCGAGGAACCGACGCAGCCGCTCGAGATCGCAAAACCGCGGCGGTAGCTGCAGCATGATCGTGCCGAGCTTGTGTCCGAGCGGTGCGATGCGCGCGAGGAACGTGTCCACGTCGGCGGCGCAATCGACGAGCTGCTTGTCGTGCGAGATGGTCTTTGGAAACTTGAAGCAAAAGCGAAACGCGTCGGGCACCGAGTCGCGCCAACGAGCGACGATCTCCGGCGTGGGCAACGCGTAGAACGTCGTGTTGCCTTCGACGGTGTTGAACACCTCGGCGTAACGGGCGAGGAAGTCGCGATCCTTGGTTCCCGACGGAAACAGGCGGCCGATCCAGCTCTTCATCCCCCAGCCCGGACAGCCGAGGTAGTAGTTCTCGATCGGCATCAGCGTGCGGGATCGACGAGCGTCTTGATGTACGCGCCGTCGATCAGCTGGCCGACGGTACCGCTCTCGCGATCCGCGACCCACACGGCGTTCTGCATCTCGAACACGATGTAGCGACACGACGCGGAGAACACGGCGTCGCCGATCGTCGCTTGATAGTCGTGAAAGCCTCGACTGCGGCCCTCGATCCTCACGACGCGCGTGGTGCCCTTCGATGTGATCACGTCGATGCCGTCGTCACCCTTGTGTCCGGCGAGCTCGATCATGTCGCCGTTCGAGCAGCGCGTACCGCCGTTCGTGATCGCGACTTCGGGTGGAGCCTCGCGCGGAACCTCGGTGCGCTGCCGCGTCGCGAGATCGAGCCGCACCGTGCCGAAGTCCATCATCGACAGGATCAACGCGCCATCGGTCGCCCACCGGATCCCCGTGACGAGCTCTTCGCGCGACGCGGGGATCACGTCGATCGCCAGCGTGTCGGTATCGACGAGATAGATCGCGTCGTCCTCGGTGGTCTTCCATTGCGCTTGCGGCAGCGTGAAGTCGGCGTGCCGTGCGACAGCGAGTCGCTTTCCGTCGGGGCTGAGCGCGGCCGCGCCCGCGCGTGCATCGAGCTGCGTGATCCGCCGTGGCGAGCTGTCCTGGGGCACGACGAGGAAGATGTTGGTGTCGCTATCGCCGACCGCGAGCGTGCGGCCATCCGGTGTCGACGAGAGATGGTGATAGCGACCAGATGCGACGCGCTCCTTGCCGCTGCCGTCGAGCGCGATGCGCACGAGGCCGTTGCCCGTTGCCGCGAGGATCGTCTGGCGCTCGGTGACGAACGAGCTCACGCCGCGTCGTTCGTTCGCGAGGCGACCCGGCGATCCGCCGCACGCCGCGAGCACCGCGACGACGACCAGTACGCTAGTTCGCCCACATGTCGCCACCGTGGCTAACAGTGCGCATCCGTTCACGGCATGAAGCGTACCGCGTTTCCCGAAACCTTTTGTCTCGGTCGAGCGTTCCACCAGCCATGCTCGTCGCTCCGTCCAAGCGCCTCGTCGTCGGCTCGTTGTTCCTCGCAGGGTTGTCGGTGTCGCTCGTCGGTGTCGCGGTGGGAAGTGCCGCGCTCGCCGTTCGCGCGCAGGACTCGGATCCGTGCCACATCGCGATGGATCCGGCGACGCTCGGCACGCACGATCGCGGTCTCGTCGCACGGCGCATGCTCGCGTGCTCGGACGTCACGCATGGACGCATCACCGCGGCGGAGTATCGGGCGCAGATCGCGACCATCGATGCCACGTGGACCCCGGCACCTCCGCCCGTACCGCTCGTCACGCAGTGGGCATCGACCGTGCGCGCGATGTCGACGCAGTACACCGCGGCGTCGTGGGCCGCGACCAAGGCGCTCGGTGCACCCGACGTGTTCCCCGCGACGGGAGACAACGCGAACGCGTGGGCATCGCTCGGCGCCGATGATCAGGACGAGTTCCTCGAGGTCGGCTTCTCGCAACCGATGCGCGCGAGCGCCGTCGAGATCTACGAGACCTACAACCCGGGCGCGGTTCGATCGATCACGCTGATCACCACGAGCGGGGAACGCATTTCGGCGTATCGCGCGAACCCGCAGGCGACCGGGGCGACTGCAAATCGCCTCCACGTCGACACGGGGTGCACCGCCGAGCCGATCGCATCGGTGCGCGTCGAGATCGGATCGACGCAGGTCGCGGGATGGAACGAGATCGACGCGATCGGACTCGTTCCGTGCGCGGAGCAGTGAGCTATTCGATCACGCGAAAGCGGTCGGTCAGCTCGACGACGTAGATCGCACCGTTCTTGATCAGCGGCACGGTGCGGCCGAGCAGATCCATCAGCCACAGGCGCAAGACGCCGCCGTGCGAGACGACGAGCGCCGATTCTCCGTCGGTAGCCACGCGGCGCAGCGCTCGCTCCATGCGCTCGACCGCGTCCTCGCGCGACTCGCCACCTGGCGGGGCCATCGTATTCTCGAGCCACGCCCGCCACGCGTCGGGATGCTGGGCCGCGCACTGGTCGCGCGTGAGCCCCTCGAACACGCCGAAGCGTCGCTCGCGTAGCTCTGGCTCGATCCGCGGTGCACCGAGACCCATCGCCGTCGCGACGATCTCGCCGGTCTCTCGCGCGCGACACAGATCACTCGTCCACACGGTCGTCACCGCGTGCGTGCCGATCGCCATGGCGAGCTCGCGCGCCTGACCGCGGCCGATGTCGTCGAGCTCGATGTCCGTGTGGCCTTGCAGCCGGCCCAGCGCATTCCACGCCGTCTGCCCATGACGAGCGATGACGATGCGGGCGGTCATCGCGACCGTGTAGCACTGATCGCGTGCCTCGGAGGGAGCAGCGGCGGTATCCTGTGGCGGTGCACGGTGTCGGCCTTGTCTGCGTGGCGATGGTCGCCGCGTGTTACGCGCCGACCGTGCCGACCGGCATCGCGTGTCCCGACGGTGTGTGTCCCAACGGACAGAGTTGTGTCGCCGGGTTCTGCGACGGTGACGGCCCGAGCGACGGGAACACGAGCGACACGATCGCGCCGTCCGATGGCTCGCTCGGAGACGCCGCGATGTCGGCGGGCTGGGCGGTGCCGACGAGAGTGCAGGCGCTGTCGGGTCCGTCGAACGATTGGGGTCCGTCGATCAGCACCGACGAGCTCGCGCTCTACTTGAACACCGACGGGCCCACACCGGACGACTTCAAGATCTACGTCGCCACGCGGGCGACCAAGATGTCGGGCTGGGGCGCGTTGATGCCCGTCCAGGGCCTCGATCTTGCCGAGAACGAGTATCACGCGGACATCTCGGCAGATAACAAGGAGCTCGTCTACGCCGCCGACCTGCCGCCCGCGGGCTTGCGAAAGCTGACGCGCGTGAGCGCGAACCAGCCGTGGATCGGACCGACGCCACTACAGCTCGACGGGAAACAATCACCGGGCCTGTTCGCGAACGACCTGCGCATGATCGTCGAGGGGAGCTCGATCCAGGAGTACACGCGAGCGGATCGCAACACCCCATGGACGCTCGTGCGCACGCACGCGACCCTCGCCATGTACCGGCTCCCGGGCATCAGCGCCGACGGGCTCGAGATCTACGTGATCCGCAACACCCGCATGTATCGGGCCACGCGCATGTCCATCGATCAGGTGTTCGGCATGCCCGCGATCATCTCGTTCGGCGCGCCGTTCGATAGCTACGACCTGTTCGACCCCGAGCTATCCGCCGACGGACACACGATGTACGTGTCGGTCGACACCGGATCGACAACGGACGCCGACATCTACGTGACCACGCGCTAGGCTCTGCGCATGCGGGTTGTCGCGCTGCTAGTCCTCGTCGCGTGCACGCACGCAGCGGCACCGATCCCGACCACGCCGGCTCCCGTGCCGGTCGTCGCGAAGCGCGAGCCTCCCGTGACGCCCGCGAACGGCCGCGAAGCGTGGGCCGGCGTGCGCTTCGATGCGGGCTCGCCGTTGATCAAGCGCGTGGTTCGCACGAGCCCGGCCGAACGCGCGGGCCTCCTGGCCGGCGATACGGTCGTGTCGCTCGACGGAATCGTCGCGACCGGTGCGAGCGAGCTCGTCGCGTACATCAAGCGGCAACCGCCGGGAGCGAAGTTGGTGTTCGTGGTCACGCGCGCGGGCGCGCCGCTGACGCTGACCGTCGAGCTCGACGTCCGGCCGGACATCGATCTGCTCGTCGCGGCGGAGCTGAAGGATCGGCCCGCGCCCGACTTCGCAGCGCAGCAAGTGGCCGGCGCGTACTCGACGAAGCTCGCGGATCTGCGCGGTCAGGTCGTCGTCGTCGACTTCTGGGCGACGTGGTGCGGACCGTGCGCGGTCACGATGCCGTACCTCGACAAGTGGCAGCAGCTCTACGGTGCGAAGGGCCTCCGCGTCGTCGGACTCTCGAGCGAGCCCGTGGCCGACGTCACGAAGTTCCTCGCCGATCATTGGTTGTCGTACGCGATCGGCCTCGACGCCGGCGAGGAGATTTCTCAGGAATACATGGTGCCGGGGATGCCGATGCTCGTCGTGATCGATCGGCAAGGCATCGTGCGCGAGGTGCGGATCGGCGCCGAGGACATCTGGACGATCGAGTCCACGATCCAGAAGCTGCTGTGAGCTAGGATGGGTTGCATGAAGCTCGCGCTGTCCATCGCGGTCGTGCTCGCAACGACGGCGAGCGCGCGTGCGGACAAGAAGATCCAGAGCATGACGCCGGGCTTCACGAAGGAAGCCTCCGCGTGTCAGGTCGAAGTGCGAGGACTGGCGCGCATGGTCACCGGCGCGACCACGCTCGCAGCCACGCTGCAGGGAACCGAGCGCACGGAGCTCGACGCGGATCTCGCAGCGCTGACCGCAGCGAGCAAGACCGTGGCGGCGTACTGCACCGAGGTCGAGGGCATGGTGACCTTCCTCGAGGCCAACGCCGCGGTCGCGTACAAGTCGGTCGAGAAAGAGATCGATACGCGCGACAACGCCGTCCGCAAGCTGCGCAAGGATGCGAAGAAGGCGACCGTCGACGTCGCGCCGATCACGCGCAAGCTGATCCCGCGGATCAAGCGCACACCCGCGCCGGATCCGACGGCGGTGCCGAAGCCAGCCGCGACCGCGTTTCCGAGCAAGCGCAAGGTCGTGCTTCCCGCGCTCGGCGATGGGGCGTGGTCGGTCTCGGGCTCGGCGACATCGGACACGGCGACGTACAAGGACAAGGTCGGCACGGCAGCGGTGACGACGCGACCGTTCGACAAGGCATCGTGCGATCAGCAGCGCAAAGCATTCGCCGAGCGCAGCGATACGCCGGCCGCCGATCTCGAAGTACCCGCCGACGGAAAGACGCTCGGTGTCGCGTGGAGCTCGCGGCTCGCGACGAGGAAACCGGTGCACACGCTCCTCGCGATGTGCATCGAGCGCGGGATGGGCGGCGTGATGGTGACCGCGGATCTCGTGCCGCCCGAGCGCAAGACGCTCGACGCGGAGATCACGAAACTCATGGTGGCGATGCTCGCCGTGCATGTCGAGGGCAAGAAATGACCGAAGCGCCGGCGAAGAAACCACCGCTCAAGCACCGCCTGAAGAAGTTGATGGAGCAGTACGGCCGTGTCGCCGTGTACACGTACTTGACGCTGTCGTTGTCCGCGATCATCGGCTTCTCGATCGCGATCGGTCTCGGCACGGATGCCGACACGACGGGCGGCGTCCTCGGCTCGATCGGTGCGGGTTGGGTCGCGGCGAAGGCCACGATGCCCCTGCGCATCCTCGCGACGCTCGGGCTCACGCCGCTGATCGCGAATCTGCTATCGCGGCGCAAGAAGGCGCGCGGCGACGACGACGACGACGACGACGACGACGACGACGATCTCGACAAAGACGCGCCCGCAGCCTGATACGCTCGGCGCATGCGTGTGGTGGCACTGCTGTTCGTGAGCGCATGTGGCTTCACGATCTCCGGCAATCCGAGCGACGGAGGTGGCATCGATGTCCCGGACGGCGTCATCGTCGACATGGCGATCGACATGGCGATCGACGTGCCGCCGCCCGCCAACGACAACGATGGCGACACGATCCTCGACGAGGTGGACAACTGTCCTCTCGTCGCCAACACGGATCAGCACGACGAAGACGGCGATGATCGCGGTGACGCGTGCGATCCGTGCCCGCAGTTCGCGGCGGACGACGCCGACGGCGATGGCGACGGGATCGGCGATGCGTGCGATCCGCGACCGACGATGGGCGGCGACGTCCTCGTGCGCTTCGATGGCTTCGGTACGCCCGTCGTTGGCGCGCCCGCGCCGTGGGCGGTGATCGGTGGTGTCGCGAGTGATTGGGGCGTGGCCGGCGACACGCTGCAGATCGACTCGAACGACACGCCACACTTCCTCGCGATCGATGCAGGCGGCGAGCACGCCACGGTCGACTACATCGTCGATGTGTCGCTACCGGGCACGAACACACCGTCGGCGTCCGCAGTCGTGAACGGCGACAGTGGCTTCACGGTCGGCACGAGTTGCTCGTTCGTCACTGCCGATCAGACACGCCGACTCTCGAACTTCGTGGCCGGTGTGTTCACGGTCATCGCGTCGACGAGCGGCAACGTGCCGGTCCCCGCGACGTATCGCGTGCTCCTGCGCATGGATGCCGGGACCACGCTGTGCGAGATCGCTCCCGGCGGTGCGATCTCGACGTTCATCCAGCCGGAGCGAACGTTCGTCGGGCTTCGCGTGCGCAACCTGCGCGCGGCCTTCAAGTACATCGCGGTCTATCGCTCCCCGTGATCGTGCGGCCGTGCCACACGCGCACGGTACGGCGCACGGAGCGGCGCGGATCCAACGCAGTCCTCACTCGCTTCGGCGTCGACCTTCGCGGTCGGACCGTCTACGGTGTCTCGAGATGAAAGGCCTCGTTCTGGTCGTCGACGACGACGATGACATCCGCGACGCGACACGCGACGTGATGGAACGGCATGGCTTCGAGGTCGTGGCCGTCGGTGGTGGTGCGGAAGCCCTCGCGTTCCTGAACTTCGAAACACCCACGCTCGTCCTCCTCGATCTGCACATGGACGACATGAACGGATGGGAGGTGCTCGGCGCCATCCGCGACAACCCGCGGTTCGCGAACACCAAGGTCGTCGTAGTCACGGGCTCGAACGCGAAGGTGTCACCGCCGACGCGCGTGCTGCGAAAGCCGTTCAAGCTCGCCGAGCTGATGTCGATCCTCGACCCGAGCCTGGCCGCCGCGGCATCGTGATCATCTAAGCTCGGCGGCATGTCGAGCACAGTTGTCGGGGCCGTCACCACCGAGCGTCGCGGTCACGTGTTTGTCGTCGGGCTCGATCGCGCGGCGAAGCGAAACGCGTTCGATCTCCCGATGTGGGATGCGCTGTGCCGCGCGTGGGCCGAGCTCGAGCGCGACGACGAGCTTCGTGTCTGCGTCCTCCACGCGCATGGCGATCACTTCACGGGCGGCCTCGACCTGCCGCAGTGGGGCAACGTGTTCGGCTCCGGCGAGTGGTACGTCGCGGAGGGCGGCATCGATCCGCTCGGCCTTCGCGGCACGCGCACGAAGAAGCCCGTGATCGTCGCGGTGCAGGGCACCTGCTTGACCATCGGCATCGAGCTCATGCTCGCGATGGACATTCGCATCGCATCGTCGACGGCGCGGTTCGGTCAGATCGAGGTGAAGCGCGGCATCTATCCCGTGGGAGGCGCGACGCTTCGCTTCCCGCGCGAGGTCGGGTGGGGCAACGCGATGCGCTGGCTGCTCACCGGCGACGAGTTCGACGCCGCCGAAGCACTGCGCATCGGCCTCGTCCAAGAAGTGGTCGCGCCTGGCACGCAACTCGAGCGCGCGCTCGCTCTCGCCGACGTGGTCGCCGCGCAAGCACCGCTCGGCGTGTACGCGAGCCTCGCGTCGTCGCGGTTCGGCCTCCCCGAATCGGAGACGACCGCGATCGCTCGCTTGCTGCCGGACCTCCAGCCGATCATGAAGTCGGCCGACGTGGCAGAAGGTCTGCGCGCATTCATCGAGCGCCGGCCCGGTCGCTTTTCGGGACGCTGAGCTAAGGTGATCTCGTGACGACGATCCGCCTCGCCTCCGGTCATTCGATCCCGCAACTCGGACTCGGCGTGTGGCAATCCCCGCAAGGCGCACCCACGCGCGATGCGGTGACCGCGGCGCTGCGCCTCGGCTATCGCCACATCGACACCGCGCGCGTCTATCGCAACGAGCCCGATGTCGGCGCGGCCGTCCGCGAGTCGGACATTCCACGCGATCAGATCTTCGTGACCACGAAGCTGTGGAACGACGACCAGGGCTATGACTCGACGCTGCGCGCGTTCGACAAGAGCCTCGAGCGCCTGAACATCGAGTACATCGATCTCTATTTGATCCACTGGCCCGTCGCGGGGAAGCGGCTCGACAGCTGGCGCGCCCTCGAGAAGCTGCACGCCGATGGTCGCGCGAGATCGATCGGCGTCAGCAACTTCCTCGTGCCGCACTTGCAGGAGCTCGTCGCGACCGCGAAGACACCACCACACGCGAACCAGATCGAGCTCTCGCCGTTTCTCCAGCGCCGTCCCACCGTGGAGCTGTGCAAGAAGCTCGGCATCGCGATCGAAGCGTACAGCCCGCTCACGCGCGGCGAGAAGCTCGGCGATCCGGTGGTCGCCGCGATCGCACGCGAGACCGGCAAGACCAGTGCGCAAGTGCTCCTGCGCTGGAGCGTCCAGCACGGCAACATCGTGTTGCCGAAGTCGGTGCATGCAGACCGCATCGCCGAGAACGGCGCGATCTTCGACTTCACGCTGACCGGCGAGCAGATGTCTCGACTCGACGCGCTCGAGGAGAACTTGGTCACCGGCTGGGATCCCGCCGAGCAGGCTTAGCGGAACTCGATCGGCAGCGTCACCTTCGTCGTCCGCTTCGGCACCTTCAGCTTCAGCGTCGCGATCTCCTTCGCGAGACACGTGCGCAACCCGGCCGCTGCGGACGCGTCGAGCATGATCGAGCTGACGATGATCTCGCCGCTCGCGTCGAACTTGAGGCGAACGGCGCCTTCCATCTCGGCGCCCGAGCTCGCGCGGCACGCCTTCGCGTGCGTGCGCAACGCGGCGACGCCGTTTTCGTCGACCGCGATGAACGTGGGGAACACGTGAACCTTGTAGCGCCGCGCCGCCTCGTCACCCGGTGCGGCCTCCGCGTCGTAGCGAACGAACACGACGTTCGAGAGGGCGGCCTGCACGCTCGCGTCGGGCAGCGTCTGCTGCTCGAAGACTTTGCAGGCCGAGCACCAGTCCGTGGAGAATTCCAGTACGAGCGCCTTGCCAGCGCTTGCCGCGAGCTTTCTCGCATCGTCGAGTGTCGGCGGCGCGGGCGCGGTGGGCTTGGGTGCGCTATCAGCCGCCACCGATGCGACGACTGCGACGCTCAGAATGATGCCGCTACCCCAACGCAATCGGTACTCACCCATGTGTCATGAAGGTACAGCTTGTTGTGCGGCGCGGCTCGTGGTGGACTATTGGTCCAAGGGTGAATGGCGGGGATACCTGAAGAGGTGAAAGGCGTGGAGCAGCATCGCATCATCCGGAGCGTTCTCGTCATCGACGATGATCCACGCGTGCTCGCCGCACTGGCGCGCTCGTTCGGAGTGCAACGTCGCGTGTTCACGGCGAGCTCGTCCGAGGAAGCAGCGGCCGTCGCGCGCCGCGAGAAGCCGGACCTCGCCGTCGTCGACATGCGCCTCGGCCATATCAGCGGCATCGATGTCGTTCGCATGCTCAAAGCAGAGATGCCGTCGACGACGTTTGCATTGATCAGTGGCTATCTGACCGTCGACACCACCGTCGCTGCAGTCCATGCCGGCGCGGACATCGTGGTGACGAAGCCGGTTCGTGGAAGCGAGATCCTTCGTCGTGCCGAGTACGGCGAGCACGATACGGTGCCCGAGGACGTCGAGACTCCAACGCTCGCTGAAGCAGAGGCCGAGCACATCGCGCGCGTGATGACCGACTGCAAGGGCAACATCTCCGAGGCCGCGCGCCGACTCGGAATCTATCGTAGCTCGCTGCAGCGCAAGCTGCGCAAGCAGACCTCGCGCAGCTAGTTCACTCGAACGAGCGTGCCGGCAACGAAGCGATAGAGGCCCGCGCTCTTTCGCAGCGCGTCCATCGCGTCGATGATCTCGCGAGGCCATCCACCGTCCGGTAGCGCGACCGTGGAGTTGCGGGTCAGGGTCAGGCGCAACATGTCCGGTGCGACGAGCGTGGGATCGAGGACGACCTCGACGTGCGGGCGCTTGCGCAGGGAGGATGCGCCGTCGGGATAGGCGCGGCGATGTTCGCCGTCGAGCGCCCATTCGAGGTGCCCGATCTCGAGCTCGCCGCATTTGCGAAGGCGCTCGTTGGCCGCACAGAGGATGACGAGCTGATCGATCGCCGACCCCATCTCGCTCCCGCCGTCCCGCGATTCGACGACGAGCGCGACCGCCGGCTGCTTCGCGAGCAGCGACGCATCGAACGCGCGAGTTACCGTGAGCGTGTCGTAGAGGCCGATCGGCTCGGTCGTGACGAACCACTGCCCGCCGAGCTTCGCGACGACGTGGGTCGACTCCCCGGTCACGATCATGCCGTCGATGCCGGCGATCGCCTCGACGTCGGCCCACCCCACGTCTGCATGGGCCGTGGTCGAGACGAGGAGGGCTGCAAGAATCCAGCGAACCATGAGGCTAGAACGTGTGATGGCGCGACCTATTCGAAGAGACGGGTCGTCGCTCGGGGGTTGCGATCTGTCTCCCGGCTACGGCGGATCGTGCGAGCCGTTGCACGTAAAGACGAGGACTTCCGCGTGGCACGACGGCTGCTCTAAGGGTCAGGAGGAGTCACCCACCCCCATGCAGCCCATCCAGTCCCTCGAATCCCACGATCTCGAAAACGTCCGCGGCGGATTTATCGGCGCCCTGCTCGGTGCCGCACCCGGCATCCTGCAGGGAGTGTCCGGAATCATTGCCGCCTCCAAGGCCGGCAAGGGCGGCGGACAGCCGGGCCCCGCACCCGGCGGAGGCGGACCCGGTGGACCTGGCGGTCCTCCCGGCGGCGAGACGGCCGCTGCGGCCCAAGGCGCGGTCTCGGGCGGAATGCCCGGCGGCGGATCGAGCCTGCCCCCCTCGGGTGGCGGCTCGGGCGTGTCCATCTCGATCTCGATCAACGGCGTCGCTCAGCCGCAGCGCTAGTCGTTGTCTCGACAACGGTTTTTCTAGACGCCCCTCGCAACCCCGTTTCGACGACGGGTCGCGTTAGCATGGGCTCGTGGGAACCGTCTCGGTCCAACTCGGGATCCTCGCGATCGCGAAGGATCCGAACGCCGATCTCGGCGATGCCGCGATCGCGACCGAGCGCGCGACCACCGCAGGTCATCGCGTGCTGGCGCAGAACGTCGTCAGCGATCAGGAAGACGAGATCCGCGCCGCGCTCCACCAGTGGATCGCGGATCCCGCGTTCGACGTCATCATCGTGCTCGGTGGCGCCGACTCCGACGCCGTTTCGAACGCGATGCGTCCGCTCGTCGGCCACGTGCTGCCGGGCTTCACGGACTTGTTCCGCTACCTGTTCTTTCAGGAGGCCGGTGCGTCCGCGATGTTGTCGGCCGCCGAAGCAGCGCGCTGCTCGGACACGTTCGTGTTCGTGCTTCCCGGCGCGGTCGCGGCCGCGATGGACAAGCTGATCCTCCCGCAGTTCGATCCGGCGACGACGCCGAGGAACCTCGTGGGGCAGATGCCCCGCTTGCGCGCCGAGCGCGAGAACGCGCCGGTCCCGACGGCGGACGAAGCGAGCGCCGGCCACGGCGTGCCGCGCGAGGTTCCGCCCGAGAAGACGCAGGGTGGCTCGGGAGTCTCGGCGCGCTTGCCCGCGATGCCTGCGCCGCGTCGCGATCAGAAGCGAACCGGTGCGAACGTGATCTCGCGCAACCCCGCGCCCGCGGATCCGCCGACGAGGCCGATCGAGCTCGCGCGACTCGAGCAAGAGATCGCCGCGAGCCAGGCAAAGGAAGACGTCACGCGACGCACGGATCTGCAGAAGCTACTGCCGCGCGTACCACCGGGCGCCGATGATCTCGACGAGCTCGAGGACGTCACGCACGCAGACATCATCGCGGCGCCTCCGGCGAAGCCGTTCACGATTCCCACGATCGCGAAGCACGCGCCGATCGCGAAGATCACGCCGACACCAATGCCCGCGCCGATGGCGAAGCCGACCGAGCGCGCGACGCCCATGCCCAAGGGGGTGTTGCCGTCGATCACGAAGACCGCGCCGGTCGTGGAGCCGAAGCGAGAGTCGAGGCCGATCGAGAGGCCGACCGACAAGGCGCCCCACAAGGCGACTGACAAGGCGCCCCACAAGGCGACTGACAAGGCGATCGACAAGGCGATCGACAACGCGATCGACAGGGCGATCGACACCCGGCTCGAAGCAAAGCCCGTCGAGAGGCCCGCGACGTCCGCGGACGCGCCGATCGCGCCCGTGACGATCCAACCGCGCAAGCGAGAATCGCTCGATGCGAAGGCACCCGCGAAGTCCGCGCCGCCGACGAACGGCGCGGCGAAGCACGCGCATGCCGACGAAGCGGTCACGATCGCGCGTGCGATCGTCGAGGAGCCACCGACCACCGCGCGTGCGATCGTCGAGGAGCCACCGACCACCGCGCGTGCGATCGTCGAGTCACCGACGAACGCGAAGACGCCGATCTCCGCGCGATCGAGCGGATCGTTCGGCGTGCTCAGCGACTCGGATCTCGAGGCCGTCGACACCGACAGCGAAGGCGCCGACCTCGACGCGATCCGCGCTGCAGCGACGGGGAGCAGCGACGAAGCGCCGACCGTGTCGCGCGCCGAGCCCGTGCGCGTGAAGACGCAGCCGACGCCTCCGCCGATCACGATGATCTCCGCGGTGCCACCCGCGCCCGCGCCGCCGCGCACGCGTCCGCCCACCGCGCCACCGACGAAGATCACGCCTCCGCCCGCCGTGGATCCGCCGCGCGTACGCCCCGCGACGACGCCGCCGCCGCCGCGCACGACGAGCGAGCTGCCGTCCGGCACGTTCAACTATCCCGTCCAGCAGAAGGGAATGCACTGGGCGGTGAAGGTGCTGCTCGTGCTCGTCGTCCTCGGAGCGGGCTTCGGCGGCTTCGTCTTCTTCTTCCGCGACAAGCTGTCCGGAGAGCAGTCCGCGAGCGCGGGATCGGGATCCGCCGTCGAGATCGACGCGGCGATGATCGCTGCCGTCGAGATCGATGCGGCGGTGATCGAGGTCGACGCGGCACCCGAGCCCGAGATCGAGATGACTCCGACGCCTCCTCCGACGGGAAGCGCGACTGCGCGCCCACCGCGCGGCGAGAAGCCTCCACGCGGCGAGAAGCCGCCGAAGACTCCTCCGCCCGACATGGTCGATGCCGGCGTCGCCGAACTGACGCCACCGACGGGTCCGAGCAACACGCCGCCCAACGCCGGCGACGACGAGTGCGACGAGACCGCGTGCGTACTCTCGAAGTACGAGAAGCCGTGCTGCGCGAAGTTCAAGCCCGCCGAATCGACGGACCTCACGCCGCGTGCGGGCGGTGTTCCCGAAACGCTCGACAAGGTGATGGTCCGAGCGGGCGTGAACGGCGTGAAGCCGAAGGTGCAGAAGTGCGGCGAGAAGATCGCGTCGAAGGGGACCGTGAAGGTCTCGATGACGGTCTCGCCCGAGGGTGCAGTGACCGAAGCGTCGCTCGCGGATTCACCCGATCCGGCGCTCGGCGAGTGTGTCGTCGCGGCGATGAAGCTCGCGAAGTTCGGCAAGAGCGTGAACGGTGGCCAGTTCACGTATCCGTTCGTGTTCTGAGTCAGATCCGCCGATTCACGTAGCCGCCCATCCGAACGGTGACGATGCCGACCTCGCGGTTGAGCGGCACGAGCACCTCGGTGACGAGCCGCTTGAACAGATCGTGACTGCCTCCGTAGAACGGACGGATGCGGCTCGTCGAGGGCGTGATGAGCGTCGGCCGCGTCTCGACGCGCACGACGTTCTCGTCGAGCCACGAGACATCCTCTACCCACTTCACCGATGACTGCTGCTCCGCGGAGTACGCCTCGATCGAGCGCAAGCGCGCCCCGAGCGACGCGCGATCGACGATGCCGCGCAGCTCGATGTCGAACAGCGGTCGTCCGCTGAGGAGCCACGCGTCGTAGTCCTCGATCGGAAAGTCCGCCATCAGCTGCGAGTCCGCGCGCTGCGCGTTGCGCCGGTTGTTGCCGAGCACGACGCTCGACCCGACGATGATTCCGACCGTCGTGCCGAGCACGCCGGGAATCGGGCCGTAGGCGAACCAGCCGACACCGACGCCCGCCGCGATGCCGAGGATCGCGCCGAGACCGTGCGACGTGCGGCCCGTCGCGAACAACACGCGCTCCGTGCGATAGCGCAACGAGCGCGTGTCCTCTGCGAGCGCGAGCGTGGATCCGGTATGAACCAGCGCCTGCAGCGCCGGCGGCGCCGCCATCGCCTGATCGCGGAACGCGCCCATTCCTTCGACGACGGGTGCGTCATCGCCCTCGCCGACCGGCTCCGAGGGACGCATCTCGAGCACGGCGCGGTCGCCCATACGAATGCGCGCGATGCCGACGTCCGCGTGCAGCGGCGCGAGGATCCGTTCGTGCAACTCGAACAGCAGGCGGCGATCGCCGAGGTACACGGGTGGATCGCCGTCCTTGTACCCGGGCATCGCCATGCGCCGCGTCACGAAGCGCACCTCGCGATCACCGATGCGCCGTACGCGAATGCCCGGATCCACTGCGCGCGTCGAGGTCGCGATGATCTGTTCGTCGGCGTGACGCCGCAGCTCGACATCGAACGATGGCTCTTCGGCGAGGAGCCACTCGCGATAACCCTCGATCGGAATGCCCCACTTCTCGAGCTCGCGCAGACCTTTGCCGATGGCGCGGCGATCCGTGATCTCGAAGATGCCGAGGCCCGCGGCGATCGCAGCGGCCGGGATGATCGCGAAAGCGCCGCCGAGCGCGCTGATCGCGGTGAGCCCACCACCGATCACGATGCTCGCCTTCTTGTTCGTCGGCGGGACCTTGAACGCGCGCAGCAAGCGCTGCATATCGCTCGGGCCCTTGGTCACGTGGTCAGTGTCGCATGCTCCAGCGAATGATGATGAGGATCACGACCGCGATGAACCCGAGCACGCGCCACGGGAACTCGGACTGCACCTGGGGCGGTGGATCCGGAACGTACGGAGCGGAGGCGGCCTTCGGGGCCGGGGCGGCCTTCTTCGACGAGCCGCCGACAGCGACGAGCCAGCTGTGGTGCTCGCGCCCGGGGTGCGTGTCGCTGCGATGGAGGCGCTTCGGGTCGAGGACGTTCTGCTTGTTCGCGTCGCCGAGATCGAGCGCGATCGCGAGCCACGGCCACGGACCGAACGAGAGTCCGCGAACTTTGCGCTCGGGATAGTCGAGCGTCGCGAGCGTCTCCTTCGATGGCCACTCGAGCGTCGCCACGCCCATACCGTCGTCGGCGTCGTAGCCGATCGAGAACGCCTGCTTCGTCGCAGCGATGTACCTCAGCGTGAGCTCGGCGGGCATGCTCGTCACGTGCACCGGCTCGCCGTTGCCGTTAAAGCGATAGACCTTCTTCGGCGTCGCGATCAGCCAGAAGTTCTCCGGATGCCACGTGACCGCATTGACGGGGCCGAGCGAGTGCTCCGTGGTCGTCACCTTGCCATCGGGCGCGACGACGATGAACGCGTTGACGACGGCGACGAGCACCGTGTCATCGGCGGCGATCGCGATGGCGCTCGCGTCGCCATCGACGAGCGTGCGCGGGATGTTGCCTTCGAGCGCGACGATCTTGCTCGCGAGCGCGGCCACCACGCGGCGCTTGCCGCTGCCGACCACCGCGAATCGCGCGTCGCCACCGAGCGCGGCCGAGTGCATGTCCGCGCCGCTGCGCGAGGGAAACGTCGCGACGGTGCCCTTCGCGGTGATCGCGGTGACGTTCTCGCGATCCGCGCCGACGCCGACGATCTCGCCGTCGAGCGTCTTGCGCCAGAGCGGTCCTTCGGACTCGCCGTCGTGGACGAGGAGCTCGGCACCTTCATTCATCGCGAAGACAGTGTTTTTGGGATCGAAGGCGATCATCGAGGCTGTCGTCGCATAGACCCTCGGCTGTGTCATGATCCATTTCATGCGAATTCTGATCGCGATCCTCGCGATTTCTGGAATAGCCATCGCGGGGCCAAAGAGAGTCGTCACCTACGACGCAGATCACCTCGATCTCGAGAAGCGCACCCTGCAGTTCAAGGTCGCGCTCCCCGCGACAGAAGCGACGATCGTCGCGATCGGCGAGGACGGCAGCGAGCTCGGAACCGGCAGCGCGACGTTCGTGAAGACCACGCCGACCGAGTGGCAGACCATCACGTGGACGCAGCCCGACAAGACGCGCGTGATGATGTTGAAGCTGCGCGTCGTTCTCGCCGACGACAAGCAAGGCGCGACGAACGTAGAGCTGATTCCGTGGTCGGTCTCGATCGATCACGAGGACGTCAACTTCGCCGTCGATAGCGCGGTGATCGACGCCACCGAAAGCGCGAAGCTCGACGCGAGCTACACGAAGATCCTCGACGTGGTGAAGCGCTCCGAGAAGTTCATGAAGATGCGCCTCTACGTCGCGGGACACACGGACACCGTCGGTCCGAATGCGAAGAACGCGAAGCTGTCGCTCGATCGCGCACGCGCGATCGCGGCGTACTTTCGCAAGAAGGGCGTGAAGCTCCCGATCGCGTTCGCGGGATTCGGCGAGGAAGTGCTGAAGGTCAAAACGCCAGACTCTACCGACGAGCGTGCGAATCGTCGCGCGGACTACGTGATCGGTCCCGCAACCGGAGAGCCTCCGTTCAAAGGACAGTACTTGAGGGTCAAGGCGAGCTGGAAGGCGCTGCCCTAGTCGCGCTACGAATGGCGAATGCACGTTCGCCTCGCTGCGGTGTTGATCGCGCTCGCCGGTTGTCCCAAGTCATCAGGTCCTGCCACCAAGTTGCAGCAGCCTCCGCCCACCGTGGCGAGCGCCGACAGCGGCGGGAAGGCGCCGATGATCGAGGCGTGCACCACGCCGGTGCGTGCGGATCTGATGGTCGTCGATTGGACGCCCGAAGCGCGCGGTGATCTCGAGGTCGCGATGAAGGAGGGCCTCGCGCTGCTCGCGTACGACTGCAAGAGCGCGAAGCTCGTGCCGTCGTGCTCGCTCGCGGGCTCGTACGGATACATCGGTACGACGAAGCGCGAGAAGAAGATCGAGATGGCGACGAGCGACGAGATCGCCGCGAACCTTCCGGTCTCGGGCATCAGCTGGCTCACCGAGATCGGCGGCAAGTTCGGTCGCGAGACCGCGCTGCTCGCGCAGATGTTGATGATCGGCAAGCGCTCGTCGGCGAAGAAGATCGCGCAGCGCAGCGAGCTCGAAGGCTCGTGCGCGGAAGCGACGCACTTCGTTCGCGCGGCGACCGTCGGCGCATTCGCCGTCGCGTCCGGCTCGAAGGCCGAGATCGGCGCGACCGCGACGTTGATGGGCAAAGGCGGCACGGCCGATTCGAAGAGCGCGACGAAGCTCGAGTCCCAAGATGGCGACATGGCCTCGTGCGATTCGTCGACGCCGGATTCGAAGCAGCCGCCCGCGCAATGCGGCGCGATCGTGCGCATCGAGCTCGAGCCGATCGGTGCGGCACCGCCCGCGAAGCCCGAGCTCGCGGTTGCCGCGTGCGCACCGGGCTTCGTGATCAGCGACGGCGCCTGCGTGCGTCCCGACAAGCCGCATCAGTGCTCGCCCGACGACGCCGCCGCGTGCAAAGCGCAATGCGATGCCGGCAACGCAGGTAGCTGCGCCACCGCCGCTGCGCTCGACAAGGACATCGGCCTCGCGAAGAAGGCGTGCGAAGCGAACGTCGCCCTCGGGTGTCGCGTGCAAGCGGAGCTGACGAAGGCGCCGAAGGACAAGCTCGCGTTGCTCGAGCGTGCGTGCGCTGCGGGTGATGGCATGGGCTGCGTCGATCTCGGCACGGCGAAGCTCGCCGACAAGAAGCTCGCCGGTGATGCGCAGTACGCGTTTCGTCGCGCGTGCTACGGCGGAGGCGAGTTCGAGGGCTGCACGCAGCTCGGCATGCTCTACGTCGAGGGCAAAGGTGGCATGACCAAGAGTCCCAAGCTCGCGGCGCAGTTCCTCGAGAAGGCGTGCAACGAAGGTTCGCAGCACGGCTGCGACGAGCTGAAGAAGATCAAGAAGTAGGCAACACGTAGCGCGCGAGCAGCTTGGGGAGCGCCGCGCGCGGATCGTCGATGCCGGTGTGCACCGGCGACGTCTGGATCATCGCGCTGCGCGGCGCGATCAACCAATGGAAGCGTTCGCCGCGCGGCAAGTGCGCGACCGGACCGCCCCGCGGATCGCCCGCCGCGATCCACGGGATCACCGCGAGCGCCGCTTCGACGTCCGCGAGATCGATCGCGGGATCGAGCGCGCGCAGCCGCGCCGCATCGAGCGCGATCTGCGCCTCGAGAAACTGCTGCGTCGCGCACGAAACGATGACGCCCGCATTGATGCGCTCGCCGCGCTCCACCCGCGGCACCACGCGAATCACCGCATAGTCATACGACGCGCGCACGCTCGGCCTCCTCGACGAATGCGCGTGGTCCACTCACGCGCTGCCATAGATGCTCCACGTACGACGCGCGCGTTTCCTCGGGCGTCGCTTCCGCGCCGAGCCACGCATCCGGCACGTGCGCGACCACCGCGCGAAGCACGTCCTGGGTCACCATCGGCGCGAGCGCCGCATCCGCGACGCGAACATCGCCAGCGAGCGCGAGCAACACGTGCTGCTTCACCGCGGCGAACGGTGACTGCGCGCGCGACAGATGATTCGGCCAATCGTGATGCCAGTACAGCGACGCGCCGTGATCGATCAGATACGCCTGCTTGTGCCAGCGCAGCATGTTGGGATTGCGTACGGTGCGGTCGACGTTCGAGATGAACGCATCGAACCACACGATCCGCGCCGCGAGCTCGGCATCGGGCGGCGGCGCCAAGGCGGGTTCCCAGTTCAGCGCGCCCGGCAAGAAATCGAGCGCGACATTGAGTCCCGTGCTCTCGCGTAGCTGGTGCTGGATCTCGGGATGCGGCTCCGAACGCGCGAGCAACGGATCCAATTCGATCAACACGAGCCCCGGCACCGGCAGTCCCAACACGCGGGCGAGCTCGCCGCCGATGATCTCCGCGATCGACGCGCGCTCGCCCTGCGCCGCCCCGCGAAACTTCACGACGTACGTGCCTTCGTCATCGGCCTCGACGATCGCCGGCACCGACCCGCCCTCGCGCAGCGGAGTCACGTAGCGCGTCGCTCGTACCGTCCGCACGACCGCAGGATAGCCCATCACGCGATGGTGGCCCCGGCTCGGGCGTCGCGTTACGATCGCATCGTGCGTCGAGTGGGGATCCTCGCGTTGTGCGTGCTGCTCGCGCAGAGCGGCTGCTCCGCCATGGTCGCATCGATGGCGAGCCACAACAGCCGCGGTACCTCGTGCATGGACGAGCCCGCGCTCCCCGCGATCGATCTGATCGGCGGCTCGCTCGGTGCGCTCGCCCTCGTCTACACCGGCACCGCCGAAGAATCGCCCGGCTGGCTCGTCATCCCAGGCGTGTTCATCCTCTCGGGGCTGATCGCGTCGGCCACCGTCTACAGCTGTCGCCATCCCGAGCCATCCAATGGTGGCGGCGTCGCGCGGCCCGCGCTCAAACCGTACACGTACGTAGCGCCGCCCGACAACGCGATTCCGCAGACCGAGGAAGAATCGGGCGTTCGCGATGCCACCTTCGAGGAACGCGGCATGACGCTCCCCGACTACACGACGCCGCCACCGAAGGTCGATCCGGACGCGTCCCCTCCTCCAACCACGAAGAAGGAACAGGCGAAGCCGGTCACCTGCCGCATCAACCCGCTGACGCAATGCCCCGAGGGGTGGTCGTGCGTGCTCACCGACGGCGATCACGGCGTGTGTCGGCTCGACACGGACTTCTCGAAACCAAATACCACGCTGCCGCGCTAACGCGGCCGGCCCTGCGCGATCCACGACTCGACGAGCTGGATCTCCTCGAGCGGCAACGGCGGCAACCCGAGCGGCATCCCGCGCACGTCGCTTCGGCTGCCCGCCTCCTCCGCATACCGCGCCATCAAGTGCGCGACGATGCGCGGCGTTCCATCGGGCAGCTTCGCGAACACGCTGCGTCGCTCGCCGTTCTCGTCGAGGGATCCGCTCGCGACGCCCTCGTAGCTCGAGAGATCCAGCCCGCGCGGCGCGAAGCCAAAGCCGCCCGAGTTGCCCGGGCCACCATCGCCGCGCGCGAAGTCCGGCACGGCGTGACAGTGCCAGCACAGGTTGCGAAACACCCGCTTCTCGACCTCGGCATGACGCACGGTCCTCGCGAGCACGGGAAGTCTCGACGGGACCGCACGCGGTCGCTCGTCGGCGAGGGGTGTCGTCGCGATGAACAGCGCGATCGCTCGCGCGGAGTCTGCATTGACACCGAGCACGGGCATCGCGCCGCGAGGGTTCGCGATCCACGCGGCCATCGAGTCCACGGTCATGCGCTGCCGCGCGAAGCGCAGGTCGGGTGCCAGCGCCCACGCAGCATCGAGTTGCGCGACGGTGCTCACCTGCGCGCGGCCCTTCGCGTGAGGCGCGGCATCGTCGACGGTGCCCACCTGTGCGCGGCCCTGCGCGTGAAGCGCGGCATCGTCGACGGTGCTGCCGGTGAACCGATGGCATCGCGCGCATGCAAGCGATCGAAAGAGCTGCTCGCCTCGCGCGATGTCGGCCGTGTTGTCGCGCGGCGCGCTCGGAGTGTCGCGAGTTGCGCTCGCGGTGTTCTCGCGCGGCACGCTCGCGGTGTTCTCGCGCGGCACGCTCGCGGCGTTCTCGCGCGGCACGCTCGTGTTCTCGCGCGGCACGCTCGCGGTGTGGTCGCGATCGATGTCGCGGCGCGGTTCGTCGGGCACCAGATAGGCGGCGAGTGTCGCGGCCTCGTCGGGCGTCATCGCGAGCCGCGGCATCTCTGCGATCAGGCCGGGCCGCATGTCGTGGGGTGCGAGCAAGAACGCTTGCACCCACGATCGTCGCAGTCGGTCCGCGCTCGCTAACGAGGGCACCCAACGAATGCTCGTGATGCGCGACTTCCAGCGGTCGAGGTGGACCTTCTTCGCCGCAAACGTGCCCGCGTGAATTGCTTGGTGACATCGGACGCAGTGCTTCTCTTCGCGCGCGGGCTCGATGTTCGGGATCTCGTGACAGCGCGCGCACTCGAACTTCGCGATGAGGTTCTTCGCGTCGCGCGCGATGTTCGAGGGCGATGCAGGCGATCCCGCACCCGCGTTCGATCCAGCACCCGCTGCTCGCCCTTCGTTCGATCCCTCGGGTGCGCTTGATGTCGACGATCGCGATTCGCACCCGACTGCGATGATCGCGAGCAAGGTAGCCACGGCCGCGATCGCATGCGTCGATACGCGCGCCGTCGATACGCGCGCCGTCGATACGCGCGCCGTCGATACGCGCGCCGTCGATACGCGCCCGGTCAGGCGAGCGAACGCTGGTCGCGCCGATAAGCTCACTTCGTCGGAGCGTT
>Ga0154020_10000655_pt1 | contig 42440 bp, 34 predicted proteins | sample Klosneuvirus_201_FD_109709 | JGI IMG/M metagenome (GOLD analysis project Ga0154020, IMG submission 109709) | Active sludge microbial communities from wastewater, Klosterneuburg, Austria - Klosneuvirus_20160825_MG | ecosystem: Engineered > WWTP > Aerobic digester > Activated sludge | place... | reverse complement strand
TGCCACCAGGCGGGCGTGTGTGACCCCATGACCGGCGCGTGCAGCAACCCACCCAAGGCCAATGGCGCTCCGTGCAGCGACGGAAACGCGTGCACCCAGACGGATTCCTGCCAGTCCGGCACGTGCGTGGGCGCCAGTCCAGAGACCTGCACCGCAAGTGACCCGTGCCATCTGGCGGGCGTGTGTGACCCCATGACCGGCGCGTGCAGCAACCCACCCAAAACCTGCACCGCAAGTGACCAGTGCCACCAGGCGGGCGTGTGTGACCCCATGACCGGCGCGTGCAGCAACCCACCCAAGGCCAATGGCGCTCCGTGCAGCGACGGAAACGCGTGCACCCCGGCGGATTCCTGTCAGTCCGGTGTGTGTGTGTCTGGCGGAACGCCACCGGACACGTCCTGCAACAACGTGGACGAGAACTGCGATGGCACCGCCGATGAGGGGTACGTGCCCGTGGTGACAACGTGTGGCGTGGGCATTTGTGCCGCGCAAGGCGCCACGCGCTGTGAGGGTGGAGCCACGCTGGACAGCTGCACGCCGCTTTGCCTGCCCTCTGGAACGTTTGAAAACCCGGCGCCAACCTGCCGAAACGTCCTGGAGACCGGAGGGTCCCAAGGAGACGGCTACTATTACCTGCGGCGCCCCAACGGGACGCCGTACCTCACGTACTGCAACATGGGTGTGGACGGCGGCGGTTGGACGGCGCTGTTCCTGGGCATCAACGGCCCCCACGTGTTTGATCACTTTGATGACGGCTCGTACGCGGGTCTGGATGATGACCCACGGACCGGCCAGTACCTCCAGCGCGCGCCTCTGGCCCTGGGAGACGCAGCGGCGGAGATTGCCGTGGAATGTGGCCCGGCCATGGTGGCCTTTGCATTGACCCAACCGGTGCTGAATTTCCTGGTTTCCGGCGCGCAATCCGGATGGCAGGACCTCACGCCACGCGTCATTGCCGGAAGTGTTGCCAACGTTCCCAATGCGGTCTTCACCGGGGACCCCACGCCGGGCAGCCCCAATGACGGGTTCATCTTCTCCAAGGACCGCGGCAGCTTCACCGCCACGTTTGGCGCTTCCTACGCATCCAACAACTGGTTTGACTACTGCAACGGCGTTGCCGACACGACGTCAACCCTGCGGGTGTACTACCGCGAGGTGGCCGCCACCCCCATCCGGAACACGCCAGCCCAGGCGGCATCCAGCTGCCGGTCCATCCTGCGCGCCAACGGGTCCAACGGTGATGGCCTGTATTGGCTGGCCCAGCCCAGCATGCCGGCGTACCTTGCGTATTGTGACATGACCATCGACGGGGGCGGCTGGACCGCGGTGTATTCTGGCCGAAATGGCTCCACCAATGTTGTGGACCACTTTGATTCGCCGTCCTACCAGGGCAGCTGCCCGGACCCCGCCTCCCGCTGCCTGCGCCGTGCGCCACCCATGTTGGCAGACACCAGCTCCGAGCTTGCGGTGTCCTGCGGCAACGCCATGGTTGCCTTTGCAACAACCCAGGCGGCGCAGCACTGGCTGGTCACTGGAACGCGCTCCAATTGGATTGGGTTGACCCCGCGCGTCCTGTCCGGCGCGTTCCCCAATGTTCCCAACGCGCTGTTCACCGGCTCGTCGGACACCAACCTGAGCTTCATCTTTGCCCGGGACAACGCACCTTTTGCCAACACGTTTGCGTCGTCATTCGCCGGCAATGACACGTTTGATTCATGTGCAAACACCCCGGACCAGGCATCCCTGGTGCGCGTGCTGTACCGTGAAGCGGACCCCGAGCCCGTGCTCAACACGCCGCAAGCCGCGGCAAACAGCTGCCGCGCGGTGGTGCTTGCCGGCCAATCGCAAGGAAATGGCATGTATTGGCTGTCCCAGGGTGTTGGCCCGCCCTACCTTGCGTATTGTGACATGACCACCGACGGGGGCGGCTGGACCGCGGTGTTCTCTGGCCAGAACGGCTCCACGCACGTGTTTGATCACTTTGACGCGGGCGCACATCTTGGAACCTGCACGGACCCGGCGGCACGCTGTGTGCGGCGTGCTCCCCCAACGCTGGCGGATTCTGCTTCAGAGCTGGCGGTGTCCTGCGGCCCGGCCATGGTGGCATTTGCCATGACCCAGGCCGCGCAGGACTGGCTGGTGTCCGGCGTTGCGGTGGACTGGATTGATCTCACCCCCAGGGTCCTGACCGGTGCGCCACCCAACGTTCCCACCTCGCTCTTCACCGGCACCCCAACCAACCGCAGCTTCATCTTCTCAAGAAACCGCGCCAGCTTTGCCAACACGTTTGCGTCTTCTTACGCGGGCAATGACTGGTATGACGCCTGCGCCAACGTTCCGGACCGGGTCTCCCGCGTGCGGGTGTTCTACCGCGAAGCCGACCCCACCCCGATTCTCAACACGCCCGCCACTGCCAGCCTGTCCTGCCGCCGCATCCTTGACGCGGACCCCGGTGCACCCAGCGGCGTGTATTGGCTGCAGGAGCCGGCCGGCAGTCCCTACGCTGCGTACTGTGACATGACCACCGACGGTGGTGGGTGGACCGCGGTGTTTTCCGGACGAAACGGCTCAACCAACGTTTTTGACCACTTTGATTCCCCCACCTACCAGGGCATATGCACGGACCCGGCAACGCACTGCCTGAGACGCGCGCCTCCGTCGGCGGGGCATTCGGCGGCGGAGCTGGGCGTGTGGTGCGGTACATCTGCGGTGCGTTTTGCCCTGACCGAACAGGCCAGGGAATGGGTCACCGCCGGCACGCGCCGCAATTGGATTGTGTTGTCCCCCACGGTGGTGAGCGGCACGTTTGCCAATGTGCCCAACAGCCTGTTCACCGGAGTGTCTGACGCCAGCCTGAGCTTTGTGTTTGCCCGCAACAACGCCACGTTTGAAAACGCGTTTGCGTCTTCGTACCTCAACAACACGTGGTTTGACTCCTGCGCCAACGTTCCGGACGCCGCCAGCCTGGTGCGGGTGGCCTACCGGGAATCCCCACCGGCGCCGGTGCTCAACACGCAGCCAAACGCGCGCGCCAGCTGCCGCGCCGTCCTGGCAGCAGGAGAGTCACAAGGGGACGGGCTGTACTGGCTGACGCCAGAGGGTCCACCCGCTGCACTGGGCTATTGTGACATGACCACCGACGGGGGCGGTTGGACGGCGGTGTTTTCCGGCCGCAACGGCTCCACCAATGTGTTTGACCGGTTTGACGTGGGCTTCCACCAGGGCACCTGCACGGATCCCGCAACGCGCTGCGTCCGCCGGGCGCCGTCCACGCTGCCCTCCAGTGGCGCCCAGTTGCTGGCGGCGTGCGGCGCCTCTGCCGTGGAGTTTGACCTGCCCGCCGCCGCGCGCAACTGGATGGTCTCTGGTGCGCAGGCCGGCTGGGTGCCGCTCACCAGCCCGCAGGTGTTGGCCGGGAGCATGGCCAACGTGCCCAACGCGTTGTGGACAGGCAGCGGCTCCAACGCGGGCTTCATCCTCACGCGCAACAACGCCACCTACGCCAACGTGTTCATGTCGTCGTATCTCAGCAACGACTGGTACGACCATTGCGCCAACACGTTTGACCAGGCGTCCCTCATCCGGCTGTTCTACCGGGAGCCGTGAAAGCCACGGGCCTTGCACGAGAGTGCGGGGTCACGGCCCCGCGGCCCCTCCCACATCACGGCACATCAACGGGTTGACGGGGTCCGTTGCGTCACGTCCAATACACCTGCGTGGCGCGCCACATCCTCCGCCTTCTGTTCCCAACCCTGGGTCTGGCCATGCTGTGGGCCTGCACCCGCGGCGTTTGTGACGTGGACAGTGATTGTGGCTCCGGGCTCACCTGCCAGCAGGGCAGCTGCATGTTGTCCTGCAACACCGCGGGGGACTGCCTGCAATCCCAAACGTGTGAGCAGGGGGTGTGCGTGGACCAGACCCTGGTCCCGGACGCCTCGCGGGTGAACCTGGACGCCGCGGTGGATCCTTTGGACGCGGCAGCACCAGACGCCGCACCGTCCCGTGACGCAGCCGCACAGCCCCAGGACGCAGCGCAGCCGCAGGATGCCGCCGGCCAACCCCAGGACGCCGGGTCCACGCCGGACGCAGGCCTGACGCCCTCAGACGCCGGCCCCGGACCGGACGCCCAAGGAGCCGACGGGGGATCCACCTCCGACGGGGGATCCACCTCCGACGGGGGATCCACCTCCGACGGGGGATCCACCACCGACGCAGGATTGACCTCCGACGCCGGCCCGGACGCAGGGGCCGTGCCCGACGCCGACGGCGGCTGCCCCGCCGGCACGGTGGCCGCCTTTGTGGACACGGACCAGGACGGCGTGGGCGCCGGACCTGCCGCATGCCTGGATCCCATGGCGGAAGGAACCTCGCTCACCAATACAGACTGCGCGCCCCTGGACCCCGCGGCCTTTGAAAACCGCATGGTGCACCCGGACGGTGACGGGGATGAAATCACCACCACGCCGGTGATGCGTTGTGCCGGTGCGCTGCCGCCCACCGGGACGTTTTTTGAGCAGCACCCCGCCGGCGTCCTGGGGCTGTGGGGTGACGTGACCAACGTGGCTGGCCCCGGCGTCACCTGGACCAACCCCCAAAACGCCACGTTTGCCAATGACAGCCCCGCCGAATGCCGCCTCACCAACGACACCACCTGCGACCCGTTGCAGGACGTCAGTTTCCAGTTTGTGGGACCGCTGCCGGCCACCCTGGGCGGCCTGCGGGTTGCTGTCCGCCTGCGGCCAGAGGCCGGCAATCTGGACGTCACGGTTGCGGTCCAATTGCGCGCCAACGGGATGTTGCTGGCCACCGTGACCCGCAACAACGTGACGCTGGTTGGCACGGGGTCCAATGGCTACACCTGGGTGGCCTTTGGCGGCCCGGGGGACCTGTGGGGCCAGGCCACGCTCCCCAGCCCGGCAGACATCACACTGCGCGTGTTGATTTCCACGCCCGCCGCCGTGACGCGCACCATCCGCGCGGACGGCATCTCCATCATGGTCTTCCCGCCCACCGGAGCATTGGACTGCAATGATGCAGACCCATTGAAGTGGGCGTTGCTGCCCGGCTTCACCGACGGGGACGGTGACTATTGGGGCAGCGGCGCCACCAGCGCCTGTCTGGGGCCCACAGTCACCAGCGGCTTTTCCTGGCGGGACGGGGATTGTGCAGATGATGATGACCGGGCCCACCCCGGCGCGGCGGTGCAAACCACGCAAATCACCGGAAGCCGGGGCTGGGATTTTGACTGTGACGGCACCGTGGAACCCGCGGCCGTCACCAACCACGCCGCCTGCGTTGCCAGCGCGGACCCGGACGGTGGGACGGGCGCATGTTTGCCCACGGATGCGCCGCTGACTCCCGCCGTCAGCCAGTGTGGCACCAGCCGGGCCAACCAGACCTGTGACTCAACCTGCATGTTGGCGGGCGGGTCCCAGACGGTGGCCTGCCGCTAGGTTGCCCCTGCTGTACCTTCCGCGTAAGTCCCGGCGCCATTTCCTCCCGCGGGCGTTCCCCCGCACGTGAGACGCCATGGCCACGCAACCGCAGGACACGTTGGACACGTTTCCCAATCCCAACCCGGAATGGGACTACACGGTCACCTTTGATTGCCCCGAATTCACCTGCCTGTGCCCGCTCACCGGCCAGCCGGATTTTGCGCGGTTCACCATCAGCTATGTGCCGGACAAGCTGTGCGTGGAGCTCAAGAGCCTCAAGCTCTACCTGTGGAGCTACCGCAACACCGGCGCATTCCATGAAGCGGTCACCAACAAGATTGCCAAAGAAATCATCAAGACCATCTCCCCCCGCCGCATGACGGTGGAGGGAGACTGGTTTGTGCGCGGCGGCATTGGCACCAAGGTGAAGGTGGAACACCGCGCTTCATGACGTTGCTGTGGCAACGGCGTGACGCGGGGACGCTGGTGTTGGCAGGGGCGTCAGGTAAGGTCCATTCTCTTTTTTGGCCCCGGTCCGGGGCCTGTTTTTGGGAGCACAACATGGGTTTGATGCGGCGTGGCGCGGTGGTGTTGGGCGTATGCGTGAGTTTGGGTGGCTGCGGCGGTTGCGGCACCACCGGCGGGGAGAGCAGCAGTTCCTCGTCGTCAGGCACGCCGGTGTCCTCGTCAGGCAGCAGCGGCGTGGTGGGGTCCTCCTCGTCGCGGGTGTCCTCCGGCGGCGGGTCCAGCCAGGGCGGCTCCTCCAACGCCAGCGGTTCCTCGGCGGTGGTCAGTTCATCCACCATGGCATCTGGCGGCTCCAGCCAGGCGGGCTCTTCCGGGGTGAGCACGGGTTCCTCCAGTGACCCGGCGTCCTCCTCCGGCGGCGTGGGCTCCTCCAGTGCGGGCGCGTCTTCCGGCGTGGTGGGGTCTTCTTCCGGGATGGTGGGCTCTTCCTCCGGTGGCGGTCTGACCGGTGTCATCACCTGCAGCACGCCAGCCCCGCTGGCCAACGGTACCTGCGAAGTGACCGCGGGAAGCGCCGCACGCCTCATCACCGGAACCATCCTGCTGCCCAACGCGGTGCTGGAAGGTGGCCAGGTCTTTGTGGACGCCGCCGGTGTCATCCAGTGCACGGCGTGTGATTGCAGCGCCATGGCCGCCGGCGCCACCACCATCAACTGCCCGCAGGGCGTGGTGTCACCGGGCCTCATCAATGCGCATGACCACATCACGTACACAAAGTCCCCGCCGTTCACCAACACCGGGGAGCGTTATGAAAGCCGCCATGACTGGCGGCGTGGCCTGCGTGGCCACACAGAAATCCCCTCCACCAGTGACAACGCCACCGAGCGCGTGCAGTGGGGTGAACTGCGCTTTGTGATGGGCGGCGCCACGGCGTCGTTGTCGGAAGGATCCACCGCGGGCCTGATGCGCAACCTGGACGCGTCCAGCGCCCTGGAAGGTCTCACCGGCGGTGCCGTGCAGACCGAGACGTTCCCGTTGGATGACCTCAACCCCATCTACCGCAACAGTGACTGCAACTACGGCGCAGCCCCGGACACCGCGTCTTCCATCAACGCCACCGCCTACGCCGGCCACGTCTCCGAAGGTGTGGACGCCACCAGCCGCAATGAGTTCCTCTGCCTGTCCAACACCTTCTATGACACCACCACCCCCGGCGTGGCGGCGGACCTGGTGCTCCCGCAATCCAGCTTTGTGCATTCCATGCCGTTCACCGGCGCGGACTACGCCCAGATGGCCCGGGACGGCGCATCTGTCATCTGGTCCCCCCGCAGCAACATCTGCCTCTACGGGGACACCGCCATGGTGACCGCCGCCGCCAAGGTGGGCGCCAACATCATGCTGGGAACAGACTGGACCATCACCGGCTCCATCAACGTGCTGCGCGAGCTGGCCTGTGCGGATGAACTCAACCGCAACCACTACGGCAACACCTTCACCGACGCAGACCTGTGGCGCATGGCCACCATCAATGTGGCCGTTGGCATCAGCCGCGCCAACCAGATTGGCACGCTGGAACCCGGACGCCAGGGGGACATCTCCATCTTCAACGGCGCCACCAACCTCCACCACCGCGCGGTCATTGCCGCGCAGCCGCAGGACGTGGTGCTGGTGATGCGCTCGGGCAATGCGTTGTACGGGGATGACGCGGTGGTTGCCGCGTTGCGGGCCAATTGTGACACGTTGGACGTGTGCACAGCGGCCAAGCGCGCGTGCGTGACGCCGGAGTTCAACACCAGCCTTGCGGCGCTGCAGGCGGCCAACGCCTCCTCTTATCCCGCGTTTTTCTGCGGCGTGCCCACCAATGAACCCACGTGTGTCCCGTCCCGCTCCGTCCCGGTCAACGGTTCTTCGGTGTACACGGGCATCCCGGAACCCACCATGGACCCGGATGGTGATGGCATCCCAAGCGCCAATGACAACTGCCCCACGGTGTTCAACCCCATCCGGCCGGTGGATGACGGGCTGCAGTCTGACGTGGATGAGGACGGTGAGGGGGATGCGTGTGACCCCTGCCCCATCAACGCCAACACCACCACCTGCATGGGCGCCACCGTGACGGATTTTGACGCCGACGGTTTTGACAACGGTATGGACAACTGCCCGGTCACCAGCAACCCTTCGCAGGCTGACGTGGACATGGACGGGAAGGGGGACCGCTGTGACGCGTGCCCCGCCGCCAACCCCGGCAACACGCCGTGCCCCAGCACCATCCATGACATCAAGCGCCAGGTCATCCCGCTGGGGACGGTGGTGCGGGTGAACAACACGCTGGTGACCGCGCGCAACGCGCAGGGCTTCTTTCTGCAAATGACGGCGGGGGACCAGGGCTTTGTGGATGAGAACTTCTCCGGCGTGTTTGTCTTCAACTCCACCAACACCGTGGTGCCAGGCACGCGCGTCTCTGTCACCGCCACGTCCCAGGACTTCAACGGTCAGACCCAGCTTGCAGGCACGGTGACGGTCACCGTGGACAACGCCACGCCTGCGCCGCTTCCGGCTCCCGTGGTGGCCACGCTGGCCGAGGTGGACACCGGCGGCACCCGCGCCAACGCCCTGGAAGGTGTGCTGGTCACCGTGGGCGGCCCGCACACCGTCACCGCGGTGGACGCCATGTTCAATGAATTCACCCTGGGCAACGTGTTGACCGTGGATGACTACCTGTTCCTGGTGACCCCACTGCCCGCCGTCAATGACGTGGTGCAGTCCGCCACCGGCGTGCTGGCGTTCCGCAACAACAACAGCAAGCTTTTGCCCCGCAACACTTCAGACGTGGTGTTTGGTCCCCCGTCCCTGGACGCGTTTGGCCCACCCGGAAACTTCATCTACGTGGGTGACATGGGCGTGCCCACGCTGCCGGCGGTCCTCACGGTGACGCTCAACCGCCCCGCTGAACTGGACACGTTTGTTGCCGTGGGCTCCGGGGACACCAACCTGGCCACGGTGCTTGGCGGCGGGGCAACCGTCCTGGCGGGCCAGACCAGCGCTGCGGTCCTGCTCAACGGCGTGGCGGCGGGGAATGTGACCCTCACCGCCTCGCTGGATGCCGTGAACATTCCGTTGTCCATCACGGTGCTTGACCCGGCCCAGCAGCCCGTCCTGGTGTCCCTGGAGCCCGCGGTGGCCACGGTGCTGGTGGGTGGAACATTGTCATTGGGCGTGACGCTGGACATCCCCGCGCAGGCGGGTGGCACCGTCATCAACCTGGCGGTCAACCCCGCCAACGCCGGCACGCTCCCCGCCACGGTGACTGTGCCCGCCGGCCAATTGACCGCGCAGTTTGACTATGTGGACGGGTCCATGGTGGCCGCGGCCACGGTGTCCGCCACGTTGGGAGCCGCCACGCTCAACGCAGACCTCACCATGGTTGCCACGCTGCGCCACCTCACCCTCAATGAGGTGGACTACAACCAGGCCGGTACCGACGCCAACTCGTTCATTGAAATCTACAACCCCACCAGCGCGCCCATTGCCCTGGCGGACTACGCGGTGGTCCTCATCAACGGCAACGGCTACGCGGAATACGCCCGCTTCCCCCTCTCCGGCGCGGGGGCCACCATCCCGGCGGATGGGTACGTGGTCATTCGCAACGCCACCGTGGTGGTGCCCAATGGGACGCCCTCCATCAACGCCACCGGGGATTGGATCCAGAACGGCCCGGACGGCGTGGCGCTCATCAACACCGCCACCAACACCCTGGTGGATGCGCTGTGTTATGGCGCCAGCACCTTCACCGCGGTGACCATCACCGGCTTCCCCGGCCCGGTGAGCCTGGTGGAAGGAACCGCCATCACCGTCATTGACAGCACCGGGGACCTCCACGCCCTGGCGCGGTTGCCCAACGGCACCGACACCGACAACGCCATCACGGATTGGGCGCTCACCACCAGCAAGACCCCCGGTGCCGCCAACCAGTGATTGTGGTTGCATCCCCCCGCCGGAGCAGGCCAAGAAGGACGTTGTCCGGCGTGCTGGCACCCGCCAGCACCAACGCGGGGTTCAAAGCAGATGGGCTTCCAGAACATTGTGGTGGGTTATGACGCCAGTCCCTACGCCAAGGCCGCGCTGTTGCGCGCGGTGGAGCTGGCGCAGGCCTTTGGTGGTGCCGTGACCCTGGTGCATGCGTTTGACGCCGAGCGTTTTTCGGCGTCCGACTACCGGCTCACCCTGCGGGAAAAGCAGAGCGAGGCCATGCAGAACGCCATGGAGGACCTCAAAGCTGCGGCGGCCAGCGTGCAGGGCACCAAGGTGGAGCACGTCTTTGACACCGGCCACCCCGCAGAGACGCTGGTGAAGGTGGCCGAGGCCAAGGGCGCGGACCTCATTGTGGTGGGCAGCCGCGGCTTGCGCGTCATCAGCCGCATCATGCTGGGCTCCACGTCAGACCGTGTGCTGCACCTGGCCAAGGTGCCCGTGCTGGTGGTGCACCTGCCGGGGGACGGCTGAACCTGGGCGGTCCACCATGAACGTGCTGGAGCTGCTGCTGGGCCTTGGGGTGGGCGTCCCCGCGCTGGTGTGGCTGGTGGCGCTGGCGGCCACCGTCAGAACAATCCTCAGCGTGCCGCTGTTGCGCAATGTGGTGGTGGACCAGACGCGCACCGCGTGGCCCACCCTCAGCGTCATCAGCCCCGCGTGCAATGAAGCCCAGGGCATTGAAGCCTCCTTGCGCAGCCTCTTGCAGCAGGACTGGCCCGCGTTGCAGCTGGTGGCCATCAATGACCGCTCCACCGACGACACCGGCGCCATCATGGACCGCGTGGCGCAAGAGGACCCGCGCCTGACGGCGGTGCACATCACCCAGCTGCCGGACGGCTGGCTGGGCAAGGTCCACGCGCTGCACCAGGGCACCCGGCACGCGCGTGGGGACTGGCTGCTGTTTGCCGACGCGGACGTGGAGTTTGCGCCGGGGTCCCTCAAACAGGCCATCACCCACGCCGAAGCCCGCGGGCTGGACCTGCTGACGGCCATTCCGGAGATTGCGCCCATGGGTGCGGCGGGCGACGCGGTGTTCAACGCGGCGGGCGTGTTGTTGTGCCTGGGCGCGCGGCTGTGGGCCGTGAAGGACCCCGCTTCCACCGCCGTGGCTGGCGTGGGCGCGTTCATCCTGGTGCGGCGCAGCGCGTTTGAGGCCTCGCCGGGCTTTGAATGGCTGCGCCTGGAAGTGGCGGATGACGTGGGCCTGGGCCTGCTGCTGAAGACCCACGGGGGACGGTGTGACGTGGTCAACGGCCGCGGCGCGTTGCGCCTGGCCTGGTACGCGTCCTTTGTGGACCTGCGGGATAAAATGCAGAAGAACTTTTTTGGCATCCTGGCGCGGTTCTCATTGTTGCGCGCGTTGGCCATGGCCGCGGTGCTCACGTGGTGGAGCACGTTCCCGGTGGCGTTGCTGGTCCCGGGGCTTCCGGCTTGGGCGGCGGTGACCACGGGGGTGGGACTGTTGGCCCTGGTGGCCTCGGCGGTGATGTACGCGGCGTGGGCCCGGCGGCCCCTGGGGCCGGCGGTGGTGGTCCCCCTGGGGATGGTGTTGATGGTGTACCTGTTGCTGCGCTCCACCGTGGTGGGACGGCGGTTGGGCGGCATCACCTGGCGCGGGAGGCTCTATCCCACGGCGTTGTTGAAGGCGGCGCAAAAGGTGAAGGTGTGAAACAAGAATGATTCAAATTCATGAAGAATCATTGTCTTGGAGAAACGGCGGGGCCGGGTGACGGCGGAAACACAGCGCAGGTTGCAGGTTATCCAACAGGGAAGCAGGCTCGGCAGACACCTCTCCCTTCCAGACATCTTTCTCTTCTGCACATCTCTTGCCTGCGCTGCGTCGCCCGGCGGTTGAAACCGCGGGCTTGAAAGAGCCCCAAGCCGGCCTTCGCCGGCTTCCATTGAGCAAGTTTTCCATCGACACGCTCGGGCCCACCGGGGTGGCGCATGCCTCCGCGCTTGTGATCAGTGGACGACAAGCAACGTGGAGAGGAGTTTCGGAGATTTGGGCCCAGACATTTGCGGTTCTGCATGCGAACCCAAGCGCCCATCACGCTCCTGGCCAACGCTTGCCGAGCCGGCATTCCCGTCGACAAGTTCAGGGAGGACTGGGGTGGCGCATGCAATCCGCGCGTGTGATTCAACGGGGCGGGGCGTGGAGAAGAAAGCCCAACCAGGACCAGGACCAAAAACGCTGGTCACGTCATGGAGCGCGCGCACACGTGGCCGCACCGCTCTGGACCCAGTCCACCAGGACAGCCACCTCCTCCGACGACAGCGCGCCACCCTGCGGCATGGAGACACCCAGGCCACCCTGTTTCCCCGTCACCTTGGCAATCAACAGGGATGATTCCGGATGACCGGGCACCACGCGCATCTCTGCGGGCCACTGGCTGCTCTTCACGTTCACCAGCGCGGCGTGCGCGTCTTTCTGGAGGTCCAGCCCACCCTGTTTCACCGCCGTGCTGTGGCACTGCAGGCACTTGCCCTGGATGACCTGCTGCACCGCGCAAAAGCCCTGGCCACCGGTGCTGTTCCCCACGCCACGCGCCATGGCGGCGGCGGCAAACACAATGGCGCAAATCAGCACCACCTCGGCGGTGTTGATGAGACGGAACGTGGGCAGCCGGGAGGTGTCCGGCGTCTGGCCCTTTTGCAGCGCCACCCGCCACCGGATGAAGGTGACCATGGGCCACATCTCCAGGCACGCCGCCACGCCGTAGAGGCCCATCTTCACGTAGAACGCCGGGCTGCCCAGGTAATAATCCGCGGACTTCTCCACGCCGCCCAGCAGCCGCCACAGCCCGGTGCCAATCCAGAACAACGCGGCAATGCCGTAGACATTGTCCGCCCGGAACATGCGCTGCAGTTGTTGGGGAGAATACGGCGGCGCCATGGCCGCACCGCGCATCACCACCGCGGCGAATCCCACCGCCAGGGTCAACATGTGCAGCGCAGACGCCAACGCAGATGCCATGGACTGCCTGCCTAACGCGGCACCCACCCGCCGGGAAGCCCCATGGCGCCGTGCGCTGCATGGGCTCAACCCATAAGCCAGCCTGTGGACAAATGTAGGACAAGGTTGTTAGACGGGTGTCCAAGCAGCCCTTGGGGGGTTTACGTCATGAGCACCGTGCATACCGCCAGCGTGGGGATGGGTCTGTCCCGCCTGGGACGTTTTGAGCTGCTGCGGCCGGTGGCAACCGGGGGCATGGCGCGCATCTTCCTGGCGGCGGACACCGCGCGGCCCAACGCCGCACCGGTGGTCATCAAGCTCATCCATGAGCACTACGCCACCGAAGAGACCTTTGTCCGGATGTTTGTGGACGAGGCCAACATTGCCATGAGCATGCGTCACCCCAACGTGGCGCGGGTGATGGAGCTGCACCAGGTGGACGGGCGGCTGTTCATGGTGCTGGAGCACGTGGACGGGACGGACCTTGCGCGCCTGCTGTCATACCTGCGGAACACCGGCGGCCAGCTGGACCCCGAAGTTGCCGCGTACATCACCCACGGCGTGTTGATGGGGCTGCACCACGCGCACCATGCGGTGGACCAGGACGGGCGGCCGCTGGGGGTCATCCACCGGGATGTGTCCCCCAGCAACGTGCTGTTGGGCCTGGATGGCAGCGTCAAGGTGGCGGATTTTGGCGTGGCCAAGGCCCTGGGCCGGCTCACCCACAGCATGCCCGGCGAGCTCAAGGGCAAATATTGCTACATGCCGCCGGAGATGGTGCTCAACGGCACGTGTGACCAGCGCGGGGATTTGTTTGGCGCGGGCGTGGTGTTGTGGGAGGCGCTCATTGGCCGGCGGTTGTTTGACGGCGCCAATGAAATCCAGGCCATGGGCAGCGTGCTCAAACAGGCCATTGTCCCGCCGCAGGCGCTGCAGGCGCGCGTGGGAGATGTCCTGGGGATGTTGTGCCTGCGCGCGCTGGACCGCCGTCCAGAGCGGCGCTTCCAGACCGCAGCAGAAATGGCCCAGGCGCTGGCGGGATACCTGGGGAACATTCCGCACGCGGCGTTGGCGGGGTGCCTGGCGCAGGCTGTACGCAAGAGCGTGGATGCCGCGGCTGAAAAACAATCCAAAGCCATCAACCCGCTGCTGTTGTTGAGCCAGACGCGGCGGGTGGTGACGCCGGTGTCGTTGGTGGACGCGGCCCCACAACCCCACGCGCCAGGTTACGTTTCCCTGCTCCACCCTAACGGCGCACTGGAACTTCCCGCTGCGCCGCATGCGCAGCGTCTGGTTCCACCGGTGGTGGTGCATGAACAGTCTGAAGCGGTGACGCCCAGGATGCGGCCGTTGTCCCCGGATGAACTGGCGGTGGCGTTTGGGACCGGGCCCATCAGCGTGCCCGGTGGAGCGCTGTCCCGTCAGGGAAACCATCCCAACGCGTTGCTCATCCAGATCCTGGGCGCCCACGGGCTGGCGGTGAGCGGCACGGTGACGTCCTCAGAGTTCTGGCGCCTCATCCGCCGTCCCGCGCTCCCCACGGATTTGCGGCTCTCCCTGCTGGGGCATGCCCCCACCACGCTGGAAGCGTTGGGGCCTTTGCTGGCGGTGGACCACCTGGTGACGTTTGTTCCGCCGCTGGCCACCCTGGCCCTGCGGGGCAGCGGGGATGCGGCGCGGCTGGCCACGTTGTGCGGGTCCTTGGATGCGCGCAACGCCACCGCCGCACTGGTGCTGGAACACCCGGGGGATGGCGCCACCGTCACCATCTACGTGCGCGGCGGGTTTGTGCACCACGTCAGCGCCCCGCGCGAAATGCCTCTGCTGGAGCACCTCATCAAACACGGCCACGTCACCCACCGCGGGCTGGACGGGTTGTTCCACCTGATCATGGCGCGGCGGCTGCCCTTGATGGACGCGTTGCACACGTCCGGCCTCATGGGCCCCGCGGCGCTGCGCCAGGTCATGGATGACCTCCATGCCACGCGTTTGACGGCGTTGCTCAACGCGTTGCCCCTGGAGTTCCGTCTCCACCTGGATGTGGAGTGCCCCATCCCGCTGCCCCAGGGTGGCCTGCGCATTGGCGCGCTGATGGCCGGCGCGTCCAACACACCGCGTTCTTCCCGCGTTTCTGCGCGCGCGTGACCTTGTGGTGGCATTACGTTGACCGCACACTGGCGGTCATGCGCTCCCGCGTGTCTGCCGTGTTGGTGCTGTCCTGTGTCCTGCTCGCGTTGACCACGCGCGCGGATGAACCGGTGTTTCTGGGCGGAACTTTTGAGGGGACGTTTGGCGTTCCCCTTCGTCCGGGACTCCTCACGCTGCGGCCCGTGGATGGGTCTGACGTCGCTGTTACGTGGAAGCTGACCAGTGGGCAGCGTGGAAGCACCAATGCAACGCGCCAGGGGGTGGTGGTCCGCTTTGTCCTCAACAACCACCGCTGCCAGCTTGTGGTGACGCCGGACGGCGGGGCGGTGAACGGCCGCTGCGTGGAGATGTTGATGGCCGAAGCACGCGCCCCCATGGAATTCAGCTGGGATGGGACCCGGCTGACAGGACCACCTGGCGTGGTGTTGCCGGGCATGCGCCTACCGCTCCCGCCGCACTGGGACTGGGAGTACCTCAGTGAAGGCATTGCGGTGGTTGGCAATGGGGGTGCGTCCCCCCTTTTGGTGGTGCGGGTTGGCGAGGGAAAAGGAGCGCTGGAGGCGCTCACCCAGGACGCGCTGAACCACCTGTCCAAGAGCATGGGCAAGGCGCGGGTGGACCACACATCTGCCACGGTCATCCAGGGCGTGCCGGCACGCCAGGTGCGCGCCACCTTTTCCAAGCCACCCTCCGCGGGGCAGGAGCAAGACGTCACACAAACGTTGGGAATGGTTGTGGCGCAACGCAACGGACGCGTCTTCATTGCGGCGGCTACGTTTCCATCACCCGCGTTTGATGCGCGGTGGGAAGACGTGCGCAAGGTGCTTGGCGGATGGCTGTGGGTGGACGCCCCGGCACAAGCCACCACGGCGCATTGATTCTACGCCCGCTGTGCTCAGTCGCAGATCGGTTGGATTGTCCCGCTGGTGCAGCGCGTTCCGTCGCTGAAGAACTCACCATCAATGCATCCCGCCGGACCTTCTTGCTTGAAGGACCAGCAACCCGCGCCAAAGAAGCACCGGCTGTCCCCGTCACACGTCACGCCCGCGCAGCGTTCCGCCAAAAAGTTGGTGCCCGCGTCGCTGGGTACGCCGCTGAGGGGTGCACCTTCAAAGTCCCACGGTTGTGCGAGCGCCTGCCGGAACTGGTCAAGCCTGACGGTGCCGTTCTCCTGCAGGCCATACATCGCCTTGTTTGAAACGTGCACGGTGTCTCCATCCACGCAGAGCACCATGGACTGCAGCCACGCCCATGGAACTTTGGTGCCATTGGGATGGGTTGCACCCTTCGCGCGCCACGGGAAGATGATGATGCGGTCACCCGGGTGAAGATGCCGGTCGGGGCTGGTGCACTCAAACTCAGCGCTGGAAACCATGACGTCAAGCGTGTCTCCATCCAACAGGAGTGGCACGTCTTCTTCAGGACTTCCCGGAGGCGTCTGCTGAAACACCTCGCGAATGGTGACGTTGGCGAACGTTCCCGTTGTACTGCGGCGCGGCAAGAGGCCCAGCGGACCATCGTTTCGGACCACGCTGCGCACTTCCGCCAGGTACACACCGCGCGCGTTACCCTGCATCAGCAGGCCCAGTTGCGGCCCCAGGAGGTTCAATGGCACGTCTTCGTAACTGCAACTCCCCACGCAACTGGTACATCCGGACAGCACCATCAGCGTTGTGAACGCCAGCACACCAAGCAGCGGCACCCTGCACATGGTTACCTCCTTTGCCTCAGCGCGCCGCACCCACGGTCACCAACACCACCACTTCTGAGCCACGCGCGGCCTTGGTGAACCGCGCTGCTTTCACCACGTCTTCCACACACGTGGCGGACAAGGGTGCCGCGTCCGCCGCCAGCCGCGTGGACAACACCGTGCCTGCCGGCGTCACCTTGATGGTGAAATGGAATGTTGCAGGAGGCTGCTGTCCCGTCACGCGCAGCTGGTCCACACACTGGCCCAAGGTCTTGCGCAACGTGCGCACGGTTTCCGCCGCTGCGTTGGCCTTGAGCGCACCGGAGGCACGCTCCACCACCAGCTCCAACGGCGCGGGCCGCAACGCCAGCACGCGCGGGTGACCCGCGCCCTGGCACGCCGGCGCGCTCCACGCGGGGAGTTCCACCGACGTCACCCCGCCCGCCTGCAACGCCGTGAGCAGCGGCATCAACTGCGCCAGCGTGGTGGCCTCCTGCACCATCACGCGTGCATGCCCGCACACCGTGGATGGCGCCACCATGGTGGAGAAGCCCTTGAGATGGTCCGCTGTCAGCTCGCTCAAAGCCGGCAGCGGTGGGCAACTGCCAGAGAGGCTGGTGAGCCACGCACCGTCGGCGGGGGACGGCGCAATGACGTGCTCGTTGGGCATGATGTCCCCGCACGCACCCTGCCCATCCACCGCGCGGCGCGTGCTGGAGACAAACGTGCCCTGCGGCGTGGGCGCATAGGTGAGCGCCACGCACGTTGGCGGGCCACAATCGTCGGGGGATTCGGCGCAGTCCCGGTGTTCCAGCCGCCCGCACGGCGAAAGACCCAGCGTGAACACGGGTGCACCCGGCGCCACGCGCGCGTCCCACAACACCGGAACCAACCCGGACGCCACCGCCAGCTCCTTGACCACGGTGAGCTCACCCACGCTCACATTGGGCGCCACCCACAACGCCACATGTCCCGCGCCCGCCGCCGCCGCGCCCTTGAGACGGTGCGGAATGGACGTGGCCGCCAGGCGCGTAGCCAACGGCACGGGCCCATCCGGTTTGCCCAGCTCCTCAAACACCACCGCCGCCTTGCCGGCCTGGTCCGCCAGAAATCCCACGCGGTCCCGCTGCAACAGCACCGCTGGCCAACGCGCTTCACCACGCGCGGTGGCGGCGGAAAACGCAGGATGGCTGAACGCCTTGCGGGTGTCCTCCAGCCCCTGCGCCCGGCTGGCCACCGGAACCATGAGCACGCCCAACGCCACAAGACCCGCGCACCTGTTCATGCTGTTCCCCCAAACGTGTTGCACCGTGGTGGCCCACGTAGCACCCTGGCACCGCTGTCCCAAGTTCCCACGCGGAGTACCCAAAACACATGCCCCTGCACGTCGACAGTGATGAAGAGGTCTTCCACGGTAAATACATACGCGTGGTGAAGCGGCATTTCCGGGACATGAACAGCCAGCCGGGTGTCTGGGAGACCGTGTACCGCAAGACCCATGGCCCCATTGTTGCCGTGGTGGCGGTGACCCCGCAGCATGAGGTCATCCTCAACCGCATCTGGCGGGTCCCTCTTGGGCGCTACACCATTGAGTTTCCCGCGGGCCTCATGGACAAGGCCGGCGAGGCACCAGAGGTGTGCGCCGCGCGCGAGCTGCTGGAAGAAACCGGCTACGCCACCGACGGACTCACGCGCATCATGGCGGGTGTGTTCAACGCGGGGCTCACGCCGGATGAGTTGTGGGTCTACCTGGGACTCAACGCACAACACGTGGCCGCACCCCAACAGGAATCCACCGAGGACATTGAGGTGCTGCGCATCCCCATCAAGGACCTCATGGCGTTTCTGGCCGCACCCGGGGACAACGTGGCGGTGGACCTCAAGCTCTACGGCATCATTCCGTTTTTGCAGCTGCATGTGCCGCAGGCCTACGGGCGGGGCTGATTGATGACGCCCGTACGCCAGCTGGTGTGCACGCGCTACATCACGCCGCTGAGGGAAGGCGGGTCGCTCCCGGCCATTGTGGAAGCCCAGGATGACGGGCTGTACGTGATGAAGTTCCTGGGCGCGGGCCAGGGACCCAAGGCGCTCATTGCCGAGCTGGTGGCGGGCTTGTTGGGCCAGGCGCTGGGCCTGCCCATCCCGGAACTGGTGCTGTTGCACCTGGAAGCAGACCTCCCACGCCTGGAAGGTGACGACGAGGTCCAGCACCTGCTCAAACAGAGTTGTGGCATCAACCTGGGCGTGGACTACCTGCCCGGCTCCATCTCCCATGACGCGGGGATGTTTGACCGGGTGGACCCGGGTCTTGCCAGCAGCGTGCTGTGGTTTGACGGCGTCATTGCCAACGTGGACCGGACCGCGCGCAACACCAACATGTTGTGGTGGCATGACAAGCTGTGGCTCATTGACCATGGGGCTTCGCTCATCTTCCACCACCAATGGGAAAACGTGGCCACCTCCCCGGTGGGCTTCTCCGCCGTGGCCAGCCATGTGTTGAAGCCACGGGCCAACGCCCTGCCCCAGGCCCACGCCCGGATGGCACCGTTGGTGACGCGGGCGTTGCTGGCGGACATCACCGCGCAGGTTCCTGACGCGTGGCTCACCGGAGACCATCCGTTTGCGGACCACGCGTCACACCGCGCAGCGTATGTGGACATGTTGCTCAAGCGTGTGGCCGCCGCCGACGCGTGGGTCCATGGAGGCACGCCATGACCACCACCACAGCACACGGGTACAACTACGCGGTGGTGCGCGTGGTGCCGCGGGTGGAGCGCGGTGAGTTCATCAACGTGGGCGTCATCCTCCATTCCCGCACGTTGCACTTCCTGGACGCGCGCGTGGAACTGGACGGGCCGCGGCTGCTGGCGTTGGCGCCGGACATTTCGCTGGCCACCGTGGAGGAGCACCTGCGTGCGTTCTGCCACATCTGCCAGGGCGTGAAGGATGCGGGTCCCATTGCGCTGTTGCCGCCGCAGGAGCGGTTCTATTGGCTGGTGGCGCCGCGCAGCACCATCATCCAGACATCACCGTTGCACGCGGGGGTCACCACCACGCCCGCGCAGGTGATGGACAAGCTCATGGACCAGATGGTGCGCCGGCCCCAGGCGCGCGGCTGAAGTCTCCCGCGCGGGTCAATCCTTGTTCGGCTCAGGACGCGCCTGCACGCCGCTCAAGGCCAGCGTCCAACGCAACATCCACGGCGCATGGCGGGCCACCCACACCGCCAAGACACCCAACGGCGTGAGCACCAGCTCCTTTTTCCGCGCTTCAATGGCCCGCACCATCTTCTGGGCCGCCACATCCGCATCCATGCGCGCCCACGCCGGAATGGGATCCGGCACATCCGGCTGGAACACGCCGTTGTTGTCCACGCGCCGGATTTCACTGTCCACAAATCCCGGCGCCACATGTGTCACGCTCACGCCGTACGGGCGCAGCTCCAACCACAAACAATCCGCCAGGGCACGCACGGCCGCCTTGCTCATGGCGTATGCGCTTCCCGCGGGAAATGCCACGTACGCGTTCACACTTCCCATGAGCGCCAGGCTCCCTTTGGACTCACGCAGCGCGGCAATACTGGCGCGCGCCGCACGCACCACGCCCAGCACGTTCACGTCCAATTGCCGCTGAACGTCCTGCACCGTGAGTTCATCCAGCGCGCCGGACACCCCAAATCCCGCGTTGGCCACCATCACGTCCAATTTCCCAAACCTGCTGCGGGCGCGCGCCACCGCCTCTTCCATGACGCCGTCCTGGGTCACGTCACCCACCACCAGCTCCACCGGCGCCTGGGGCACACTCTGCGCCACGCTGCGCAGGCGTTCTTCGCGCCGCGCCACCAGCACCAAAGACGCACCGCGCGCCGCATAGGCCCGCGCCAGCCCGGCACCAATGCCGCTGGATCCTCCCGTGATGCACACCACCGGGTTGCGTCTCACCGTTCCGCCGTCATGGCGCGCCCGCCGCGCCCACAAATTCCGCCGCGTGCGTGGCCACCACGCTGCCGGCCCCGGTTTGTACGTTGATGGCCAACACGTTGCCTTCACGCGTGAATCCAAACAGCGCGCCACCGGCAAATGCCAGCCCGTTGACGTTGGGGAACCCCACCGGTCCCACCACGCTGAGCGCGCCGTCATACGTGTCCACCTGCGCCAGGCGGAATCCGTTGGTGCTGTCATACACGCTCACAAACACGCCCACGCCCGTGGCTGCGGCCACGTCCCCCGCGCTTTGGAACACGCCATCCCACGCATCAAAAGAATACCGCAGCGCTCCGGTGTCCACGCGCAACGCGTCCAGGAACGGAACGTTGTCCACGGCAAAGAGCACCTCCTCGGGGAACGCCATCCCCGCGGGAACCACGCCCAGCGCGCTGTAGGACTTGGTGGTGCCCAGCCGCCGAGCCACACGTGTGGTCACGTCCACCGTCACCACAAAAAAGTCCGCCGCGGGGGTGTCCACGTCATAGGTAACGCCGTACGCGCGCCCATCCGCGGCAAGCGCAATGTCCAACATCCGTTGACCGGTGATGGGCAGGCCACCCACGTCCTGGAACACAAAGGCACCCAGGTCTGTCACCAGGAGCGTGGCGGGATGGAAGGAGTACAGGCGTTCGGTGCTGTTGATGTAGATGTGCCCGGGCGCGCCACCAGTGGATGATGACGACGAGGATGACCCACCACCCAGTGAAGAACTTGATTGCGGGCCACTGCTGGACCCCACCGCCAGTGATGTGGCCGTGCCGGAGGACGCGCTGTTGCTTGAGATTCCACCGCTGCTGCTGGAGGTCATTCCGCTGGCCGCCTGCGAGGTGGCCGCACGGGATGAGGACCCACCCAAGGACACACTGGAGGTTCCCGCCGACGACAGTGACGAACTTCCACCGCTGACCGCCCCGCCGTCCGGCCGGCGCAGGCGCACATCTCCCGCGTCAGCGTTGCCGTGGCCCGCGTCCTCATCCGAGCTGTTGGGCGAAGGGCAGCCCAGCACCGTCAGGCACAGACCCAACAACAACGCGGCGGCACAACGGCCTGGCTCTTGGCGTTTCATGGCGGTGGCGTTTGTTACCACGCAACGCGGGCGGCACCAGTCCTGTTGGCGGCGCCCATCCACCCACGTCCCCCCAATGACGGACTTGACCGGCACCGGCAGCCCCGGGCCGGGTATGTCAGGCGCACCGGGTTTGATAGGATGGGCGTGATGCTGGTGACGGCCTGGATCCTTGTGCTGGGAACCGCGGTGACCCCCGCGTTTGACCACGAACACAGTGCCTTCAACCGCGTGTTGCTGGGCCACGTCACCCAGGGCCGCGTGGCCTACACCGCCATGCGCGGTGGCGCCGGGGAGACCGAGCTGGACGCGTACCTGGCCACCCTGCACAAGGTCTCGCGCACACAATACGCGGCGTTCACCCGTCCCCAGAAGCTGGCCTTCTGGGTCAATGCCTACAACGCCCACGCGCTCAAAGGTGTGCTTGGCATGTGGCCCACCTCATCCCTCAAGGATGCGCGCTTCTACGCCGCGCGCACCATTCCGTTGCGGCTGGAGTCTGACGGGGACGTTTCCCTGGATGACATTGAGGACATCATTGTGCGCAAGTTCCAGGACCCCCGCGTGTTTCTGGCGTTGGCGCCTGGCGCGCGTGGCCTCCCGCCGCTGCGGTCAACCGCCTACCGCGCGGATGCGCTGGAGGCGCAGTTGGATGACGCCGCCGCGCGCGCGGTGATGTCCGGCACCCAGGTGAAGCTGGACCTGGGGACGCGCACGGTGGCCATGGGTGAACCGTTCCGCCGCCACCGCGCCGAATTTGAAACGCGCGCGCCGCACCTGGCCGCGTTTGTGGCGCCGTACCTGGACGTGGAGGCGTATGACGCCGTCAAGACCGGCCCCGCGCCCAAGGTCACCTGGCTGCCGGTGGACTTCTCCCCCAGCGGGTATTGACCGCACCGTGCGCTCAATCACCCTGCGGTGCATCTTCATCACAGCTGCACGGCTCGGCGTTGCGGTCATATTGCGCCAGGGCCGCTTCACATTTTTCCCGGCCGGTGTTGTCACACGCCTGCTGGTTGGCCTCAAAACGGCCCATGGCACAACGCAGGTCACACCCTCCCAGTCCCTCCATGGACGGGGGACACAGGCCGGACTCGCGCCGCACCACGTCTTCCGCCACGTCCACACCGGAACCTTTGATGGAGAACGTGCGCCGCCGGTGTTCCGCTTCAAAAAAAGTCCCGGCCCCACAGTCCGAATTGGTGTCCGTGGTCTCCAGCACCACCTTGTTCCCCGTCACGGTGAGCGCATCCACGCGGGCAAAAGAACCCTGGCTCAGCTCCTCGCGGGCCACTTCTTTGCCTTCTTTGAAAAGCGTGGCCAGCACGTCATAGGACGCCTGCACGCTTTCCCCATTGCTCTCCAGGCTGACGTCCACCTTCACCGCCAGCCGCTGGTTTCCCACCACAACCTCTTCAGTATCCGTCACGTGCACGGGTTCACTGTTGGGGTCCGGCTCAAAAAACAGGTCCTTCCTGGGCGTCCCCAGCTTGGGACACGCCAGCAATGACACCGCACCCTCCTTGGGCACGCGCCGCAGATACACACCGTCATAAAAGCGCCGCGCGCGCCGCAACAAAGCCTGCGCCTGCGGCCCGGGGCACGCGCCCACCACGGCAATGTGCCAGCCGGGTTTGAGGCCCTTGATGTCCGTTGAAAAGTGCGTGCTCAACGGCGTGCTGGATGTGAAGCCCAGTTTGGAAAAGCTGGCCTTGGCGTCCTGCGCGTCCTTGGGTGCCGCACCTCCGCCCCAGATGATCACCATGGTGTGCGGCACCGGCGCGGCCTTGCGCGGCTTCTTTTGCGGCGCGGCGTGCGCATCCACGGCAATCCACAACGTCAACACCAGACACAACATCCTCACGCGGCACTCCTGTGGTCATCCACGTTTGCGAAAGACATCCAACGCCGGCACCGGGTTTCCATCCAACGCACCAACCGAGGCGCGCTGGCGTCGTGCATTGCGCATCCGCTGCACCAGCAACACGGCATACGCCAGGGCCACGGTGAAGGAGAACGCGGCTGTCACCGCCAGGGGAAGCACAAACTCCGGACTGCGCAACAACACGCCGGTGGCGGGATGGTGCGTGGCCTGGTCCGCCGTTCCAAAAAGCAGCGGCACCGTTTTCACCAGCGTCCACGCCGCCAGCGGGGGCGCTGCAAACAGCGCCAGCGGGCGCCCCAACGCCAACAACAACAGCACCACCGCCAGGCACGCCGTCAACCAGATGGCCCAGTCCACTGCCTGGTCGGTCCGTCCCATGCGGCCAGACGCACGCGCCCACGCCAAGGACAACATGCCCGCCTGGCAGCCCATGGCGTAGGCGCACCAACGCAACAGCCTCAGGTCCCAGACGGGAAGTTTCTGCCACGGGTTGGGAAGCCACCGGATGGCGCTGGGCCCACGTTCATAACGCGCCTCCAGGTCCTTGCTGGTCAACAACAGCAACAACAACGGCGGCCACCACGCCAACAACGGAAGCTGCGCCACTGTGTAGGAATCATCCAGCAACCGGGACCAGTGCTGGATCCACGCGCTGAGTGCGGTGCCCACGCCCAGCCCGCGCGCGGCGTAAAACCGCGTGGCCGCGCAGGCCAATGCCACCGCGTAGAGCGCCGCGTTGATCCAATACGGCCGTGGCGCCGTCACGGTGTGCAGCAGCAGGCCCGCCGCCACGCCAATGAGCAACCATTCACGCGGCGTGCGGCCGCCGTACGTTGGTGTGTCAAACGCGGAGAGGACCCGCATCACGGATTCACCGCCGGCAGGCGCGTGTGGAAGTCCACGTGGTTCTCCTCGGAAAGGCACGCCCAGTCCCGCAGCCACATCCGCGTTTCTTCACCCACCAGGTGGACCCGGTCAGGCTGTGTTGCCGCTTCCGAGGCTGCGGCCACCAGCGTGCGTACCCGCGCGCGCGTGGGCGCGTCCATCCCATGGTCCTGCGCCAGCAGCGCCTGCCCAAGTTCCGCCGCCACGTTGGGCTCCTTGCGCTCCAGCCAGAACGTGGCGGCGTGGATGGCCTCCAGCGTGGCCGCCGAAGGACACGCGGGCACCGCACTCCTTTTGCAGCCCAGCGTCAGCACCAGGACCACAAGCCCGCCACAGCCCCACACCACGCGCATGCCTTGCTTGTGCCATGACCGCTCCCGCTGCGCCAACGCCCGCACCTTGCCAAACGGCGCGTGGAGCGGTTGAGTCACGCCATGTCTCACACGCGCGGCTTTGCCCTGGCCGGTCTGATGGTGGTGGCCGCGTGCAAGACCGGCGGCACGCCCTCAACCGGACAAACTCCGCCCACGTTGGTGTTTCTGGGCGCACTGGAGCTGCCGCCCACCCGCGCGCTGGATGCGCCGGTGGGTGGCCTTTCTGCGTTGGCCTATGACGCCACGCTGGACGTGTTGTGGGCGCTGAGTGATGACCGCAGTGAACGCGGACCCGCGCGCATGCACGCGTTCCGGGTGCACCACCAGGGTTCCCGCCCCACGGGATTGGAGCTTTTGCGTACGCTGCCGTTGTTGGACGCGCAGGGGCATCCTTTTGAGCGCCACACGCTGGACCCTGAAGGACTCGCGCTGGCCGGCCCGGACCATTTCCTGCTTTCCAGCGAGGGAATCACCAGCAAGGGCATTCCGCCGTTTCTGGCCAGGGTGGACCGCAACACCGCCGCGGTGGTGGAGACCTTTGCGCTTCCAGAGGCGTTCCACCCGGACGCGCCCATGCCCAACCAGACGCGTGGCGTGTTGGACAACTTTGGCCTGGAAGCGCTGGGCACCTGTCCAGACCAGACCGCACTCACCATGAATGAGGCGCCCCTGGCCCAGGACCGCACGCGCGGCAACGTGTTGCGCGTGCTGGTGTTTCCTCCTGCCGCAGGCACACCGCCGTCTCAATGGGAATACGTGCTGGAACCCGCGCCAGCCGGAAGTCTGGTTCACGGCGTCACCAGCCTGTTGTGCCTGGAGAAGCAGGACGTGCTGACGTTGGAACGCAGCTGGGGAAAAGAGGTGGGCTTTTTCAACCGCATCTTCCACGTGGACTTCTCACAAAACCCGGCGCGCAAGACCCTGGTGCTGGACCTCAACAGCCTGACCTTGCGGCGTGACAACTACGAAGGACTGAGCCTTGGCCCCACCCTGCCGGATGGCCGCCGAACGCTCTACGTGGTGAGTGATGACAACTTCCTGCCCGAACAAGCCACCATCCTGGCCTGGTTCGCGTTTTCGCCGCTCAAACACTGAGTCCACCTTCAGCGGCGCGGTTGCCGGCACCTGAGCACCACGTAACACCAGCGTGACGTCGGAAAAAGTCCAGCAATGGCCTCCCAGGCGCGCAGTCCACGGGCCACCCCGCGCACCCCCGCCAGCCACGGAAGACCAAAGCGGTGGTGGAGCACCATGCGGTACAACATGGACGGCTCCACGTGGCGCACCGCAACGTTGTGGAAACGCGGCTCGGCCAAAGCCCGCAGCAACCCCGCGTCAAAAGAAAGCGCCATGCGCTCGGTGGGAATGATGGCACTGAACAACGCCGGCACCGGCGCGCGCCCCGCGTTGGGCTCCATGAGACACAACACTCCGTCGTCCTTGAGCACGCGCGCCATCTCCGCCAGCGCGTCCTGCCGTTGGGTGGGCGTGAGGTGGTGCAACACGTCCCGGCACCACACCGTCCCAAACGTCCCCGCGGCAAACGGAAGGGACGTCACACTGCACGCCGCCACCACCGCCGCTCCGCCGTCACCGGAGGCCCGAACCGCGCGCGCGCGGTCCACGTGCAGGTCCGTTCCCACGTAACCGTGCGCCAGCAACTCCGGTCGGAATTGGAGCGTGAGCCCTTCGCCTGCGCCCACCTCCAGCACCGGGCCCGCGCCCAGCGTCATCTCACCAGCCAATGCCGCTTCATGACGCCGGATTTCCGGGTTGCCCAGGATCCATTGTGTGCGCGCGTGGTCCGCGGCCACAAACCGTTCATGTTGTGTGCGGGCTGTTGTGGACATTGAAGTCACGCCACAGACGCGGTGAGTTCCATGGCGGTGTGGGCCACCTGACCCAACACCTGCAGGCCCTGCTGCACCAACGCGGTGGACCCTTTGGCCCCGCCCGGCGTGGCTCCCGCCTTCGCCGCCATGCGCTGCATGCCCACCAGCCCGGACAACGCTTTCTCCGCAGACTCGGCGGCCTGCTTGCCAAACTTTGCCGCCACGTCGGGGTTGCGCAGCTCGCTTGCAGCCTTGAGGGCCACGCTCTTGAGTCCCTCGTCACAACCGCGCGTCACCACGCCCGCCGCCTGCTGCAGGGCCTTTTTTTGTGCCGCGGTGAGGCTGCTGGCATCCGCCACGCTGCCCAGGATGGACGTCATGTCCCCCATGGCCTTGAGCACCGTGGGGTCCGCCCCTCCGTTGGCCAACGTTGCCGTCATGCGCTGCAACAGCCCGCCCAGCTGCTGGGGACTGTCCAGCACGTCAGCCGGCACGGCAACGCCGCCACCGGGAGACAGCGCGTTGGGCGCGGCAATCTCTTTTTGCATCAGCTGTTGTTGCGGATTGGACTGTGCCGTGGGTTTGGCCTGACGGCTTGCCGCCGCTGCGCCCTCCATGGCCCCGCCGGCAACGCCGCCCGCCAGACTCACCAGACCACCACCCGCCGGCAAAAACGTCGCCACGGTGGAGGAGGCAAACTTCACAAACTTCCCGGCCTTCTCACCACCAGAGAGGTCTGACTTTCCAAGGGACGACAAAAAATCAAAACCAGAAACCAATGCAAACGCCCCGTTGATGAGGTTTCCAATGCCCGGGATGGAACCACCCAGGCCCACCACACCGGCCTTGACCCCTTCGGTGGCAACCGCTTTCCCGGCCTGTTGCGCCACCGCTTTTCCGGCCTCCTTGGCCACAGCCTTGCCCGCCTCTTTTGCCACTGCTTTCCCGGCTTGCTGCGCCACCGCCTTGCCAGCTTCCTTGGCCACGGCCTTGCCGGTTTCTGACGCCACTGCCTTGCCGGCCTGCTGCGCAACCGCCTTTCCTGTTTCTGACGCAACGGTGCCGGCGTTTTGCGCCACCACCGTCTTGAGGCTTTCCACAAACGTCTCACCCACCATCCTGGCCACCGGCAACACGCTCTTTTGTGCGTTGGCCGCCTTCACCGCCGTCACCACGGCCTTGCTGCCCTCCTGGCTGGCCAGCCGGGACAATGTCCCCATGGTGGCCTGCGTCACCGGCTCCTTGGCTTCCTCCCACGCGCCCGCCGCACCACCCTGCAGCGCACGAACAAAACGCTGCGCATCCAGGTCCCCCGCGTTCTTCACCGGCTTGTCATCCCCGGTGTGCGCAATGCGCGCGGTCCGGTTGTCCAACGCCATGCGCTGCGCCTGGGACGGGCCGGTGGTGTTGAGTTCACTGGCGGCCGGCGCGTTCACAATCTCCTGCGCAACGCCCACAAACGCGCTGCCCAGCGCGCCAAGGTCCACCTTCTTGGACGGCGTGGACGTGACCGGTGCTTCCACCGCTGGCGTCTGCTGCGTCACCACCGCCGGTGCAACCGGTGGCTTGTGAATGGCAGGGCTGACCGGGCTCTTGATGCTCATGCACGCGTGTGTACGCCGGCGCGCGGGTACTTCCAAGGCATGTCAACGCGCGCGCCTGCCATGCGCCCCACCCTGTCGCAAGCCCGCCGTGACGTCGGATCCATCTATGACACCGGTGTCACGCTGGACATTATTTGCCTTTCTCCGACGACAAACTGCGTGGCTTTTCCCCGTCATGCACCTGCACGCCCATGCCCGTGCTGTCTTGGATGCCCGGTGGAGTCCCACCATGGCCCGGTGTGATCCAGCACACTGGCGCGGGGTTTTCTGTCTTGGCCCGTTGCTTGCGCAGGGCGCCGCATTGCGCACTCACGCGCCCATCACATTTGTTTGATGTACCTGGAGTGACCCATGGAGATGCAATGGTTCCGCCGCCGCGCTTGCGCAGTTGGAATGGGATTGGTGTGGGCTGCGGTTGCTGCGTGTTCCGGCACCGGCGACTATGAAACATCGCGTGGATCCAACAGCTCCGGCTCCGGCGGGTGGAGCAGCACGGGCGGAAGCACCGGTGGCTGGGGCAATGCACCTCCCGCTCCACCGCGCCCCGGCCCAAGCCAGCCTGATGCGGGGTCACCACCACCCTCGGCGTGTGATGGGCTCCCCACCGACCCTGTCACGCTCTACCAGAGCGCAGATGATTCCAATTCCACCGCGTCAGCCACCATGGCGCGCCAGTTGATCCTGGCGGGCCGTCACGTCCCCGCGCACGTCATCCGGGGTTATGAATTTGTGAACTACTACCAGCCCACGTATCCGTCGCCACAAAGCGCCACGGACCTTTCGGTGGTTCCGCAGCTGGCTGCCGCGGCAGATGGAACCTACCGCCTCCAGGTGGGCATCCAGGCGCCGGACACGCAGGTCATGGGCCGCCGCCCCGTGAACCTCACGCTGGTTCTGGACACGTCCGGCTCCATGCAGAGCGCCAACCCCAACGGCGAATCCGCCATCAGCCTGCTGCAGGCCTCGGTGTTTGCCATGGCCACCGCGCTGCAGGAGGGAGACGTGGTCTCCATGGTCACCTGGAACAACAACCAACGCACCCGCCTGGAGAACCACCGCATCACCGGCCCCAATGACCCCACGCTGCTTGCCCGGGTCCAGGCGCTCACCGCTGACGGTGGAACTGACCTGGAAGGTGGCCTGGCGGCGGGATATGCGCTGGCCCAACGCACCTACCAGCGCCACTGGCTCAACCGTGTGGTGCTCATCAGTGATGGGTGGGCCAACGTGGGCGTGACCAGCGCAGACCTCATTGCCCGCCACAGCCACAACGCAGACGGTGAAGGCATCTACCTGGTGGGCGTGGGCGTTGGTGACGGCGTCAATGACACGCTCATGGACACCGTGACGGAAAAAGGCCGCGGCGCCTACGTGTTCATTGACCGCTGGCAGGAAGCAGACCGCGTGTTTGGAAACCGCTTCCTGGAGACGCTGGAAGTTGCTGCGCGCGGCGTGCGCCTGGAGGTCACGCTCCCGTGGTTCCTGCGCCTGGAGGCATTCCACGGCGAGGAGTCCTCAACAGACCCGCGCGTCATTGAACCCCAGCACCTGGCCCCGGGCCAGGCCATGGTGTTCCCGCAGGACCTCAAGCCGTGTGATGCGGCGTTGATGGATGACGCCGCCATATTGCGCTTCACCGCCACGTGGGAAGACGTGGCAACGCTGCAGCCCCGCAGGGTGAGCCAGTCCATGGCCGTGGGAGAACTCCTGGCGCAAAGCCGCGCGCAGCTGGAGAAGGGACGGGCGGTGGTCACCTACGCGCAGGCGCTGGTGAAGGCGCATGAAGCACCGGACCGCGAAGAAGCCCGCCGGGTGTTGGACAACGCGTTGGCCATGGTGACCTCGGCCAACCCGGACGGCGCAGACGCGGATCTGACGGAGATTGCCGGGTTGTTGCTGCGTTACCGCGGGCAGTTCTGAGCCGCGGGTGGAACACGCCCCAACCGGGTGGCGCATGCCCTCCGCGCAATGCGAAGGTGCTGCGTCACAGAGGCAGGCCCGGAGGCCTGCGCTCCCCGCCGTCAGCTCAACTGGGGTGGCGCATGCCTCCGCGCTTGTGAACGCGGTGGCAGGATGCGCAATGCAGGGGGTGACCCCAACGCTTTCACACACGTTTCACGCGCACCCCACGCGCCGTTGACGTCCCAGGCCCATCCTCCTTGATGCGTTCACCACGCACCCAAGGAGGTTCTCCCCCATGGCCTATGACGTCCCCGCCAACCGCCACTTCTCCATGCTGCGCAACTACCGCCTGTCTGACGTTGTCACCATGGGCAATGCGGCATGCGGCGTTGGCGCCATCCTCCTGGCCCAAAGCGCCATGCTCACCGGAACCGCGTGGCTGTTGTGGCCGGCCATGGCGTTGTTGCCGTTGGCCCTGGTCTTTGACGCGCTGGACGGCCGCGTGGCGCGCAAACGCGGCGGCGGGAGCGCCATGGGCCGGGAGCTGGACAGCCTGGCGGACGTCATCAGCTTTGGTGTGGCGCCCGCGGCTCTGGCCTACGCGGTGGGGATGCGCGGCCTGTTTGACGTGGGCGTGCTTATTTTTTTTGTGGCGTGCGGCATCAGCCGGCTGGCGCGTTTCAACGTGACGGCGGACGCGCTGAGTGCGGGCAACCCTGCCGGCAAGGTGGCGTATTTTGAAGGCACGCCCATCACCTCCAGCCTGCTGGTGGTGGCAGTGCTGGCCGCGGGCGTGGCGCTGGGTCACGTGGGAGACGGGCTGTGGCTTGGGACGTTGGGCCACGGGTTGTGGAGCTTCCACCCGCTGGTGCTGCTGTTTGCGGTCAACGGTTGCACCATGGTGAGCAAGACGTTGCGCATTCCCAAGGTGTGAAGGCCAGCGCGCGTGATGACATCACGGTGCGGCCAGAAGGCCCCGCTGCAACATGCGCCATTGTTCCGGCGTGGGAGCGTGGTGGAGGTCCGGGCAGCTGCACGGGAGGGATCCTTTGATGATGAAGCTGCGCCGGATTTCTTCCAGCCGGTGGCTGTGGAACAGGCATGCGGGCTGGCGCACCTCCACCACCGTGACCTCCTTCTTTCCAACGTCATGGTGCAGAGATGGCGCGGGGGTTGTGTGGTAGCCCACTTCTTCTTCACGCCTTGCCACATGATGGACCTTGGTGCTCAGCCGCTGCGCCTCCTCCAACGTCAGGCCCGCCAGCAGCTGGTCCCAATGTGGTGCCGCACCAGACGGCCAACGCACCAGGTCCCGCAGGGCGGAGCCCGTGCCCACGCAGTGTTCGGCAAGAAACGCGTCCCGGTTGGGCGGGTGTCCTGGCAGCGGGTAGCCATGCCCGGTCCAATCCACAAAGGGTGACAACACATGTGGCTCTGAACCGTAACGCCACACCACCTCCAGAAACGCCATCACCGCATCACTGCGGGTGACATCCAGCGTGCGCCACGCCGCAAGGCTCCGGACAACTTCATCCAGTTCCATGCGCACCAGGCCAGCGCGTTGTTGCGCGTGCGTAAACAGCCACGAACGCCCATCCACGCCGTCCTGGAAGACCTTGAGTGTTTGCGCGCCAGCACGTTTTGCCGCGGCCAGATCCTCCAGCGCTGCGCCCCATTCGGCGTGGAGCGGCGCGTAGGCCGCCACCGCACGGGCCTGGTGTTGAAGGTCATCCCCAGGGGCGAACGCGGGGTTCAATGCGGCCAGCCGCCCATACACCTGGGCATACCGTTCCAAGGCTGGCGGGGGCGCATCAGACACACACGGCGTGCCCGCACCCATCACCACCATCAACACCAGAGCGTGACCCACGGCTGCCATCATTCCACAAACAGCACCCCGTGACCCCTACTTGTCCCTTCCAGCCGCGCCTTCGTTGCTGCAGGGCGCGTTGGGCAGCTGGTCCTCTTCCCCAACCTCGGCCACAAACGGGTCACACGCCACCGCCGAGTTCTTTCCATCCAGGCTCACCACCGCCCGCATGCCGGGACAACGCAGGCAGGTGTCCAGGGTTGGTGCGTCAATCCGGTTGGGACAATCCACGCCATGTTCGCGCGTGCCATCCGCTGTCCGGTATTTCACCAGGCGACACAACACGTGGAAGTCCGCCGGGGTGTTTTTCATGCAGGATGGGACAGCAAGGATGGCGCCACAGCCTGACCTGGGTCACAAATGGGATATTTGCTAATAAAACCGGACACTTGACCGTGCAAACAACAGCACCCGGTGCGTCCGTCCAAGGCACACCGGCGCAAGTGCTGCGCGGTTCTGCGGCACGGATCCCCCGCCCCGGAAATGTTGGCGGGTGCGCGTGGGACACACAGGCCAGGCAAAGAGCAGCCTACAATGCCCGGAAATGGCTCCACCGTTTTCTTGCGAAAACCGTCAATTCGGATGGAAAGTCACACCATGCGCCAAAGCTGGGTGGGGGGCGTGCTGGCATTGTGCTGCGCGTCCGGGGTTGCCGCTGCGTGGAACCCGCTGCAGTGGTTTGGGGATGCGGTGAACCACGTGGGGGGCGCGGTGGGCGGCTTTCTGGCCACCGTCACCGCGCCCACGCTCAACAACGTGGAGGCCTCCGGCGCCGGCGTGGTGGATGCGTTGGACGCGTCCCTGGCGGGGCAACTGGAGGATGCCAATGCCGTGGGTGGCGCGCTCATCAGGACCGCCGGGGATTTGGCGGGCGCGGGTCTGGACCGCGCGGACAAAGTGATGGCCGCGCGCATCCTGCAGCTCAAGGTCTCTGGCCAACAGGTCACCGCGGATCTCATGGGCCGCGTGGATGCCGTGTCCAAGGCGCGCCTGGCAGAAGCGGTGGACGGCGGAAAGCTGCTCCTGGCCCAGTTGGACAAGACCGCGCAGGACGCGCTCACCAGGGCGGACCAGCTGCTGGCCGCACGCACCGAAGCGGTGGCCGCGCTGCTGCGCAACACCGTTGTGGAACTGGACCACGCCCTGGAGCGCCGCATCACCCAGGCGGATGAGGTCACCGAGCGCCGGCTGGGCAACCTGGATGTGTTGTCCACCAAGGCCAGCCTGCAGGCCGAACGGATTGCCCTGCGGCTGTTCACCTTGCTGGGCCTGTTTGTGTTTCTCGCCTTTGCGCTGTGGCGGGTCTACGTGGAAGTGGTCAACGCGTCTGATGAGGCCTACGCGCTGATTGAAAAACAGCAGATGCAGGAAGCCCAGAAGAACAGACACGTGGTGAAGACCGCCGCGGTGCGCGTGGCCGTGCAGGTTGCGGGCGGCGTGGTGTGTGCGGGCGTGCTGTTGCTGGTGGGCAACCGGCTGCCCATGGGTGCCACCGCCGACGCCACCACGCTGGAGAACACCCACCGCGCCGCGCTTTTGTCCGCGGTGTCCGCCATGGACCTCACCCGCGCGCGTTACCACGCCAGCCAGCTGCTCATCCTGCGGCCGGATGAGGCAGCCCAACACGCCGAGGCGGTGGCCCGGGTGGAAGTGCTGCGGGATCTGTTCACCCGACCCACGCTGCTGCACACCGTGGATGGCGTGCGCCAGGCCGTGGCGCGGTTGCAACAGCTTGACCAGGCCCATCCTGACGTCCTCACCGCGCGCGCGTTTGTCTCCTGGAGCGTTGCCGCCACGCGCCACGGGGAGAAAGAGGCCGCCCAGTTGTGTGCGCAGGCCCTGGCCCAACACGTCCCGTTCACACTGCAGCCGTTGGCGCAGCACTACGTGCGGGCCTACCTGCACCATCCGTTTGAAGCTGATGATGTGTTGCTCAAGGACCTTCGCGCGGTGGTGACCACTACCCCGCTGGTCTTTGCGCCACTGCAACACGTGTTGGACATGGGCCAGGCGCTGGTGACCCTGGACACCGCGGTGAGCCCCGCGTGGCTGGACCTGCTGGATGCCCACGCGCGCCTGTTGGAAGCCGGGACCGGCAAAGAACTGGTGGCCGAGGCTGCACGCACCGAGCGGCAGGCCGCCGCCAGGACCATCCTGGACGCGTTTGAGCGGTTTGAGCGTGACGTCATCCACAACGGAACCCTGCGCGGGACCACCGCGCCGCTGGCCGCGTTCTGGGTCAATGACGCCGTGGTGGCGCACGCTGCCTGGTTCCAGGCGCACCCGGACACCGCGCAGCTTCCGCCGCTGTTGCGGGACATCCCCAGCCAGGCGGAGCGCATCCGTTCCGCCCCGCCCCGTGTGTATTGGGCCCGCGCGCTGTTGCCGGGGCTGGGCACGCGGGTGGGCGGCATGGTGGGGCTGGAGGAGACCGCGCGGTTCCTGGACCTGGAGGCGCGGTCCCGCACGTTTGCCGGGGACTACGTGGCCCTGCGGCGCGCGGAACTCTCCCGCAGGGACGGTGCGCGCATCAACGTGTTGCGCGCGCAGGCGGCGCGCTCCGCCGCCGAAGGAGGCGTGCGCTACCCGGTAGGCGCCGGTGCCCTGCAGTTGTTGTCTGACGTGCTGGCCCGGGACGCCGGTGACGCCGCCACCGCGGACCTCCAGCGTGTGGTGGGTGACGCGCGGGGCCGTCGGGTGTTCCGCGTGTTGTAGCGGTCCACTGCCGCTTGTACCGTGGCTACCTCAACGTCTGCCCATGTCTGTCGAGGGTTGCCATGTCTTCAGCCCGTCTCCTTGTTGTGTTTGCGCTGGCTGGTGCAGGAGCGTGTGCTGCCCCTGCCGGTGACCCGGATGCGGGGACATCCAGCACCTCAGGCTCCAGTGGTGGCAGCGGTTCTTCCGCTCCAGCGTCGTCCAGCACCTCCGGTCCGCCGGCGTCATCCTCCAGCGTCGTTTCGTCCTCGGTGGCGACCTCGGCCGTCTCCCTGGCCAGCAGCGTCGGCGCTTCTTCCAGCAGCCAGGGCTCCTCGCTGGGTGTGTCTTCTTCGGCGGGCGCATCCTCGTCGGCAGGTGTGTCCTCGTCGGTGGGCGCATCCTCCTCGGTGGGCGCGTCCTCGTCGGTGGGCGCATCCTCCTCGGTGGGCGCATCCTCCTCGGCGGGCGTGTCCTCCAGTGCAGGCAGCTCCAGCAGCGGCCAGTTCTTCCCTCCATTGGGCGTCTACACCATGGCGCTGGATGGCAGCGGCCTGCAGCTGTTGACCAACCCCGGCACGCGTCACCTGACCCACGTGCGCAAACACCCATCCGAACCCTGGCTCACCGCCACCCGCTACAACGATGACCCGGACGGCAATGGCCTGGCCATGGAGATTGAGGCTGGAACCGCGCTGACGTATTCGGCCACAGAAATTGTGGTGTTCCCCCTGGCGGACCCTTCCGCCGTCACCGCCATTGCCGGAGGTGTTGCCGGGAAGATTTGCGCCAACAGCTCGTGGACGGATGATGGGCGCTTGATCCTCTTGCAGCAGGATGACCCGGTGGACCCCAACTTCACGCGCATCAAACGCGTGGCATTTTCTGCCGTTCCCTCCGTCCTGTCCGTGGAGGTGGTGACCATCCCCGCCGGCCTCTACGTCCCGGTGGATCCCCACCAGTCCGGACCCAGTGACGCCACGGGGACCATTGTGTTTTCGGCCTTGTTCCAACACGCCACCGGTTGGATGAGACCGGTGTGGCGCATCCCGGCATCCGGCAGCGCCGCACTGGCCTCAGACAGCCTGGTGGGCTGTCCGGTGTGTGGCACCGGATGTTGCGCGTGGCCGGACCTCACCGCGGTGCTGGGTACCAATGATCCGCGCATGGACCACGCCGGCAATGACGTTATGTTCATGCAACAAAACCCCAACGTCTCTTTTGGGAGTCCGCCCAACTTGCAGTACCCCTTCCGGGCGCTCAAGAAGCCGGCAAGTGGGCCACAGGTGGACCTCACGCCGGCGGGCACGGCCGCCACAACCTCCATCACCTTTGGCGAATGGCGTCAGGACGACCAGGAAGTGGTCTACTGGACCATCCAGGTGGATGGCCTGGTGTTGCGCCAACATATGTTCCGCATGAACCCGGATGGAACCGGCAGGGTCCAGGTTCCGCTGCCGCGGGAATTGTGCCCGACACATCCCAGCTACCTCAACGCGTCAACGCTCATGTTCAGCGCGTGGCGTTGTGGTGGGCCGTCCTGCACGTGTGATGTTGCAGCCTTGTGACCAGACTGGATTTTCCGTCGTCACACCGAACCCCAAGGGATGGGTTGACCTGGGAGGATGGGTTGACCTGGGAGGGTGAGCCGTCTGGCGAGCCTGCGCGTATCGTGGATCAATCGCATTGTGCAGGAACGTGGGTTCTTCAGCGCGGTGGTTCTGCCGCGTTGTCCGGCGCAGGCACCGCCGCGGCCGCCGCGGCCGAAGGAAGAAACACAAAACCCAACGAATCCACCTTCAACAACGCGCGCACACCCTGCAGCGCCACGTCCTGACACGCGTTCTTCTTTGCCGCCAGACCCAACAACTCCCCCACCGCGCGCGTTTCCCCTTCGCCCACCAGTTCATCCACGGTGGCTTTGACGGCGGCAACGTCCTTCTTCCCTGAACACTTGCGGGTGTGCAGGCTCTGCCAGCGCGGGTCCACGCACGTGAGCGCCAGTGCCTCATTCTTGAGCAGCGTGCGCGCGGCCTGCAGCGCCGCGTCACTGCACGCGTCCTTCTTTTGCGCCAGCGTGAGGAGCTCGCCGGCAAGCCGCCGGTCCCCAATGCGCGCCGCCGCGCGAACGCCGTCCTCCAACAACGCCCGGGACGCCCCGGTGCACGCCTTGGTGCGCAACGCCGTCCACACCTCCAACAGGCGCGTCTCCTGCGGGGACTCAAACGTCACGCGCTTTCCCAACATCGTCTCGGCCGTCTTGAGCGCCAGATCCCGGCACTCCTCCTGCGTGGAGGCCACCTGCATGATGGGCCCCAACGCGCGCAGGTCCCCCAGGCGCGCCAGCTCGGTCAACAACGTCTCCGTCTCATCCCGGCCGGCCTTCTTTCCGCAGTCCTGCCGTTTGAGCGCATCCAACGTGCCCCACAACCGCACGTCATCCGGCGCCACAAAACCCAACCGCTCCCCCACCAGCCGGTGCAGTGCATCCAAGGCCGCGCGCTCACAGCCATCATGCCGCTGCGCCACGCGCAACAATGCACCCAAGGCACGCGGGTCCGTCCCCGCCTCCTCACGCAGGCGCTCCATGAGCTTCACGGTGGCGGTGACGCCGCTGCCAGTGCACGGAGCGGACTGCAGGTCCGTGACCAGCAGCTTCACCCGGTCCACTTCTTTTTCCCCACCCAACGCCTGGATGCGTGACGCCAACCGGTCCCGGATTTCTTTGTTGGCAATGGGCTGGTCCAGTTGCGCCACCAACGCATTGAGCGCGCGCAGCTTGAGGTAACGCTCCACAAGTTGATCCGCGGTGGACGCCAGCTCCAAGGCCCGCCGCTGCTCGGGCGGGTTGTACGCCGAGGCCACGTTGGTCTTGAGCCGCGGGTCATCCCCCACCGCCAGGTCCAGCTCCAACGCCTCACGGTAGGAGCCCAACCCTTTGAGCATGTTGGCGTTGCGCTCCTCGCGCGCGGCCTGCGCAAACCCCAGGTGTCCCTTGAGCAGGTGCGCCACCGCACTTTTGGCGTCCTGTTCAAACAACAGCTTCACCTGCGTTTGCAGCTCCTCCAGCCGCCCGCGTTCCAACAACACGTTGGACAACGCGGTGCGCTGGCGGAACAGAACCTCGGCGTCACCGGCGTTCTTCTGCCGCAGTTCCTCCACCACGCGCGCGGCCTGCGCGGTGTTGCCCTGCTTGAGCAGCGCCTCCAACACTGCGTTCTGCAGCCGCGCGTAGCGCGCTTTCTCCTCGGGAGACCGGGGCTCCAATTGGCTGAGCACGCCCACCGCGCGGCCCGCCTCCTGCCGGTCCACCATGCGCTCCAACAACTGCGCACCCAGCTGGAACTGCCGCGCGTGGTCCGTGTCACCGCTGGAGGTGGCCCCCACCAGTGCCGTGACCGCTGCTTCGGTCTCACCCCGGCCAATCAGCTTTTCAATGCGTTCCCATTCCTGGTTGCGAAGATACCCCGGCAACGTGACCAACGCCGTCAACAACACCGCGCCCGCCACGCCACCCGCCGTGAGCACGCGCCGGCGCGCCGGCGTCAACCACTGGCTCTCCAGCCGCGCCAGGTGCGCGCCACCAAACGGCAACGTCAACACCCGCGTCACCGGCGCGGTATGCGTCACCGCCTCGGTGCCGTCCTTGATGACCGGATGTTCCGCGCTCACCGTCCCCTCGGCGCGGGACGCGGTGAGCGGCTGCACGCGGTAGACCACCACCGGTTCGCGCACGCCCTTCAGCTCGTAGGAGCCCACGCGTTCCGCCCGAACCTCGTTGCGGTTCATGGTGAGGTACACCGCCTCGGTGAAGTACACCTCCTTGGCCGGGGTGATGCCCTCCACGCGTGACGCCACGTTCACCGGCTCGCCAAACACGTCCCCACCGCTGACCAGCACCTCGCCAATGTTCACCGCCACCCGCAGGTGGATCTGGTCCTGCGGCAGCAACTCATGGTTGTAGCGGTGCAACGCATCCTGGATGGTCATCCCGCATTGCACCGCCGCGGTGGGCGTCTTGAACACCACCAGGAACGCATCCCCAATCTCTTTGATGATGCGGCCGTCAAACCCGTCAATGACCGGCACCACCACCTTGGCATGACGCCGCAACAGGCTGCGGGTCTCGGCGTGGCTGGCCGCACTGGTGCGCTCGGTGTAGCCCTTGATGTCCGTGAACATGATGGCCAGGTTGCGCGTGCGCATGACGTCATGGACCCCGGTGCAAGGACGGACAAACGGTGGCGCACCTTGGCACGCTGCCCGTTGGCGCTTCAACCACGCTGCAACCCCAGTCCAAAGCTGGCGCGCGCCGCCGCGTGTTGTGCGCTCTGGGATCCATCCGCATGTCGCACCTGGTAGGGCGTTTCCACCACGGTAGGTGGCGCACCCGCGCTGGCCACGCCGCAGTGAAACAGCGTGAACAGCGCCGGAAGTCCCTCACGCGGGACCACGTCACAGTACGCCCACACGTGCAGCCCGGCGGCGGCGCACGCCACAAGTGCGCGTTGGCGTTGCGCGGTGGGGAAGCAGAAGACAAACGCCCCGCCCGGCGCCAGCGCGGCCACCGCCGCGGCGCAATAGTCCGTCACGTCACCCCGCAGCTCAAAACGCGCGTGCGCTTTTTGGGAATCCAGCGGAACAACTCCGTCTTTCACATTGAAGTACGGCGGGCTGCCGGTGACCACGTCAAACGTCTCGCCAGGAAAACGCACCTGCCGCAGGTCCCCGTGCACCGCGCGCACCCGCGCTTCCAACCCGTTGCGCGCAATGTTGCGCAAGAGCAATGCAAAGCTCACCTCCTGCGCCTCCACCGCGGTGAGCGTGGCGCCGTCAGAACGCCACAGCGTCATGAGCCCCACGGTGCCAATGCCGCTGCCCAGGTCCAACAGGCGTTGCCGCGACGATGTCTTCTCGCACGCGTACCACGCCGTCAGCAGATCGTCGGTGGAATGGCGGTGGCCACGCGCCCGCTGCTCCATGGTCCAGCTGCCGCACAGCCCGTCCACCGTCAGTTCTTCCTGCGCCAGCACGTCCACCATGCCGGCCACCCAAGCAGACCGCGCCGGGGTTCCACAACCCCCTTGCGTTCCCTCCCCCGCGGCAAGATGCTGACCGCCATGCGATGGATTCCCGCCCTTGGAATGGTGTGCGGTGTGCTTGTTGGCGTCGGCGGCGCCGCAGCGCCAGGACAACCTGTGAAACACAACATGCAACCCACGCCCAAGCCTGAGTTTTCCCCCGGGCCGCCGGTGACGCCCACGCGCCCCTTGATGGACTGGCTCAAAGTCCAGGGCGAACAGAAACCGCCGCGTCTGGTTCGCATTCCCGTGACACTGGAACAGGGAACCCTTGGCATCAGTCACGCGCTGCTGGGGGATACCAGCATTGCGGTGTCTGATTTGGGCCTGGGCATTGGCCTGGCTGACCGGGTGCGCCACGCCTGCGGAAAGGCGTCCAGCTGCACGCTGTGGTTGATTGGTTACTGGCGTTCCAGCACCGCGTTGGACCTGCGGGACACCGGCGGCGTTGTGGACCCCGCCGAAACCCCGCGCGCGTGGCTGGAGAAAACCCGCAGTCCGTGATGTTTCAGGGTGCGGGTGTTGTCGGTGCCGGGGCTGCCGCAGGCGCAGCAGCTGGCGCGGCAACAGGGGCCGCGGCAGGTGCAGAAGCTTCGGCGGCACGTTTGAGGTCCGCGGCCACCGTTTCAAAATTTACCCGCATGTCCGGCAGCGAGCCCTTGATCATGCGCAACATGGGGCCGCTGAACACCTCGGCCATCACAAACCGGGAGCGGCCATCCGGCAACGCCGTCACCTCATAGGTGCGCACCCCCGCAAACAACCCCATGGGCATCCCATCCTCCCAGACCAGCGTCTTGTCAGGGACCAGCTCACTCACCTTCAGTTCAAACGTGCGGCTGGGGTCCAGCTTGGACACCAGGCTCACCTTCTCCCCCTTGGCCACCTTGCCCTTGAAGGACACCACCGTGCTGTTCCACGTGGTGTACCCCTCGGCGGTGGTGAGCAACGCAAACACCGCGGCCGGTGGCGCCGCAATCTCCGTGGCCACCGCGTAGGACAACACGCCGTCCACGTCCTGGGCCACGGCCTTGCCATCCGCCGGCATGGCGGGGTTGGGAATCCCGCGCACCGTGGTGCATCCACCCAACACGCCACACACCACGCCCAGCACCAGCACACTGCGTTTCATGCACCCCTCCTTTGAATGGTTGGCTTCAGACCGCACGCATCCGGTTGTTGCGCGGCTGGTGTTCCAGCTCGGCCAGCCCCAGCACTTCCAACACCGGCGGAACATAGACCCCAAAACGGCCGCGCAGGCCCTTCTTGAGCCCGTACCAGCCCTTCACCGGGTTCTTCTCAGACCGCCCCCAGGCCTCCACGCTGCCGTCGGGCGCGGGCTTCTGCTCATCCGCGCCACCCAAAGGCAGCCAGTCCCCGTGCGTCTTGAGCATCTTGTGCAGGTCCTCAATGCACCGCAGCTGGTAGCGCAGCTCCGTCTTGCCCACGCGCACCACCAACGCCGGAGGGTCACTGTCCGGATCCCGGAACGCCTCAAACGCCGAACTTCCCGGCGGCGTCATCAACTGCCACGGGCTGGCGGGGGTGCCTTTTCCTCCCGCGGTCTTGGCGGGTTTGGAAGCAGGTTTGGCGGCGGGTTTGCTCTTGGGGGGCGCTTTTTTCTTGGCGGCCATGCGGGGTCTCCTTGGTTCATCCGGCAGGGGTCACTTGGTAACGCAGGTGTTACGCATGCGCAAGCGCGTGGTGTTCCAGCGCCGCCAGCAACAACGTCCACGAGGCGTCATACGCTGTGGCGCGGGTGTTCCAGACCTCCTGGCTGTTGGGCCCGGGGCCGTGGTCAATGGTGATGCGGGTGGACTTTCCCTCGGGCGCAAACGTCACCACCAGCAGCGTGGGCCGTTGTGGACCGCTGGCCACATAGAAGTCCACCTCCAGGCGGCTTGGCGGGCTCCAGGCCGTGATGCGCCCCAGCTCCACCGGGTCCCCCGTGGCGCCACGCTCCACAAAGCGCCCGTCGGCGGACATCTCAATGGTGCTGTTGGGGTCACCGGTGTGACGCCGGTCCGGCGGCCACCACTGGGAGGCCTGTTGGGTGAACAGGTTGAACGCGCGCTCCGTGGAACACGCCAGCAAGACCGATTTGTGGATCATTGTTTTGCCAACTGTTGGAGACGTTCCAACGCGGTATCCCAGAACTGGTCCATGAAGGCCCGCACCGTGGTGAACCCCGCCACGCGCACCGTGTAGAGGCTGCGCGTCCCCTGGTGTTCCGCCGTCACCAGGCCCGCCTGTTCCAGCACGCGCAGGTGACGGGACACCGCCGGGCGGCTCACCGGAAAACGCCGGGCCAGCGCCCCAACACTTTGCGGGCGGGACCGCAACGCCAACAACATCTGACGGCGTATGGGACTTCCAAGGGCGTCCAGCGGATGGACCACTGGTAACTTGCGGGTTACTTTTCGCGCGGCGGTCATGGTGGTGCATTGGTGCCATTTGTGGTGGGGCGCTGGCAACCACCAAAGGGTTTGCATGACGCCGTGCGCCGCCATGCCCTGCTTGACCCGTTGTGGT
>Ga0154020_10000654_pt1 | contig 42465 bp, 70 predicted proteins | sample Klosneuvirus_201_FD_109709 | JGI IMG/M metagenome (GOLD analysis project Ga0154020, IMG submission 109709) | Active sludge microbial communities from wastewater, Klosterneuburg, Austria - Klosneuvirus_20160825_MG | ecosystem: Engineered > WWTP > Aerobic digester > Activated sludge | place... | reverse complement strand
GCCCATAGTCACGGTCAATCTCTGGATATGGCGGGTCTGATATGATGGCGTCTATGCTGCCATCAGGCACGGTTGGCATCCAATCCAGACAATCCCCATGATACAACTCGTAGTTCACTTCCATTCATTGACTCCTTCATTGGTTGATTGCGAGAACACCGGCAGTTCTTCTAGAGATTGAGACGGTTGCTTTGGTGTAGAGCGGCGTTGCCGGTGATTGGTTGTCGTAGCAGGATGATAGTTTCCTGTCAAAAACAACCAAGCAATCGCTGCGCTCAACGGCACCTGTCCATTCCCAATCGCCTTGAGCCGGTTACGTCGATCTTTCGCTTTCGTCTCAATCAACCGTGGTGTGTCTAATTCAGGAACCGATGACGGATCGACTAGCCACATCTCCCCAGCGATTGACTGATTAAGCCATTGATCATAGGCTTCTTTATCCAATGGCTCTAGTGATGTCCAGTTAGGCACCCATCCCATCAACCATTCTGTCCATTTGGGATTAAGTTGACTTCTGTTCTTCTCCAGATCTGTGCCTTGCAACATTTTCTTGTGACCACTTTCACCGCACAGAACGTCACCGCCAGATCTAGGTGTTGGGAATTGCGACCTAGCAACCGCGATATGCAACTCATTGCGTCCACTATTTAATTCCCAATCGGTAGCAGCGCCATGCTTTGAATCCTGAACTCTTGGGGTCGGGAACATTCTCGCTACAGTTGGTAGATCGCACTCTTGTCCCTTATAGCTTCGACCGCTACTACCTTTCCAGTCGCGAGATTGAGGAGTGGGATACATTTGAGCATATTGCGTCAACCCACGCTGCGCATATCTACCTGTATACCGGTCGTACAATCTTTGATTCCAGTACAATGGATCATCCCCATGCTTATCAACTAGTCGATCAGCATGAATCCCTGGCTCCTGCGCCGCTGGTGTTGGTAGCAACGATCCATAATCGATCTCGCTGATGGGGAGCGCCCACTTCTGCTGCGGAAAGTACTCGCCAGCGACAATCATAGCTGCTTTCGACCAAGTCTCCGAGAATCTTTCCGAAGTATCCTGAAGTAAGGAGACCACCGACGTTTTCCAACAGCGCATATCGCGGTCGTATGATGCGGATACATTCGATTGTTGGACCCCACATATTTCGTTCGTCGGCTTCACCACGTCGCCGTCCAGCGGTTGAAAATGGTTGGCACAGCTACGGGAAGCCTGCGCTGATAACGTCAACGTTACCTGCGTAGGCTTCCGCGTGTCCCTCCTTAATGAACAGTCTGATGTCTCCGAAGATTGGTGCGTCGTCAAGCAATCCGTCTGCGATTCTTCGCTGTAGGATCTGCTGACAGTATGGCTCATATTCAACGTATCCAATGGTTCGCCATCCGAGCAGTTTTGTTCCGAGAACGCCTCCTCCTGCCCCAGTGAACAGAGAAAGCTCTCTAAGTCGTGTCCGTTCGGCATGTAAGCTATACAACTCATCTCACCCTTTCAGTTAAATACTTGACTTTGTGTTTTCCCTATTATATCATCATGCAAATAGAAACAACAATAGGTCAAATGACGGAAACATTATAAAATACCGTGATTCTGATGTTGACATTTGTATACGGGAGATGTACAATTACACCATGAATAAAAAGTTTCCATTAGTAACATCAGTTAGATTAACTTATGACGGCGAAAAAATGTGTCGCATTATTATGGATAAACTAGGGATGAATCGAACAAGAGTGATTGAGTTGGCAGTGCGCCGACTAGCCGACATAGAAGGCATCGCTAAGTCTGATGTGGAAAATTACGTACTAACCGAAGAAGAATGATGATGCCCCATAAAAAGCGGAACGCCACCTGCGAGAACAAGTGGCGCTTCTGATGGGGAAGAAAGGCTTAACGTGATAAATAATAGTATACATGATAGAAACAATTCTGTCAACCAGAATAATGTGGCGATTGCAATTTCGGTAAATCGAACACATATCAACAAAAAGAATAAGGATGATCACGACTGGGCAGAATACAACAAGTCATTCAGGCTTGAAGTCATGGACACCCTTAAAGTTGCCGACGCAATTACATCTGGCTTTTCGATCACCGCAGCCCATCACACTAAGCGCCATAGTGACAACTTTATAAGCGCGCAACATCTTGGTCTAGACTTCGATAGCAGCAGTATCGCTCAATTGATGGATAATCAATTCGTGGCAGATTATGCTTCTATTATCCACACAACTAGTAGCCACAAACCTGATGCACCAAGATCTAGAGCTATCTTTGTTCTGGACTCCCCTATTATAAATCCAGTCGATTATTCTGATCGCGCCAAAGCAGCCGTTTGGTACAACAACCAATCCGACATCCAATGTTCTGACGCTGTACGGCTATGGTTTGGCGCTAAGAACTGCCAAATGGAAATTCAGCATGGTAAGCTGTTACCGATTAGCCTACTAAACAACATGCTTAGTGAATACAGTGATTCCCAAAAAACTTTGCCGGAAAATGGAGGGTTTGTTTCTGGCGATCCTGTTGAATTATTGGATCGTGCCTTAAAAGATGTCAAAGCTGGCACGCGTCACCATGTGGGGTTCAAGTTGTGTTGCGGATTGCGCGATATCGGATTGCCAATAGAAGAAGCAATGTTCTATGTTGAAACATATCAGCGCTCGGTTGAGAAGATTGGCGATCACCCTTATGAACTAAAAGAGATCCTAGCCAGCTTGCGCGGGGCATACACTCGCAAGCCAAGAACACTGACAGAAGGTGATTTATTTAAGAGATTGGTAACATGGGAAAGCGCAGCGTGGTATGGACGCAAAGGATTAAAGCATGGCGGCATTCACTATAGCCTAAAGACGGTTATGGCAGTTAGCCAGATCGCTGAGAAGGTTGGACGTGTCAATGATATCGCTTTGCCAGTACGCGACTTTATCGAATACGGCATTCCTAAAAGCGCAGCATCGACACATCTGAAAGCTATGCAAGAAGCTGGCGTGTTGAATCTAGATACCAAAAGCGACACACGTAGATCTAGCCGTTATTCTCTCGCCATTCCAGAAATTCCCGATGTCGATAATAATACGATTGATATTGCCACATCATCAGCATATAAGAAATTGCAAGCTTTTCCGCATTTTGATTACAAAGCCAAAATAGATCCTGACATGTGGAAGTCAAAGACAGACGATTTAGATCTTGGTCCAAGTGCATTACGCGTTATTGCTACTCTTGCTACTGCTATTGATTGGAATATTAGTGCCAAACCTGGACAGTCTGGAAAGAGTAACCCTACTTCTTATGACTGTCCAGGTTTGGCACCTATTTTATCGATGCAGGACTTATGGAGACAATCTGGTGTAGCAGAGAGAAGCGGAAAGAGAGTATTCAAGGCGCTATGTGAACTAGGTATATGCCAATGGGAATATGCCGACCATAATGAGAAAGCAAAGATTCCAGCTTTGACCGAAAATTGGTACGAGAGATTGATTGAAATTGCGCCAGCACTCACAACGTATGGCAAGAAGGAGATTCTGATGGAAAAGTACAACAATCAGCGAGAATTACACCATAGTGGAAAAAGCGGATACGGCACCGATGAGGACAAGGAATTATCAGGAGCGGTAGCTAAGACCGCATACGCGAAATCAGTTGAACTAAGAAAGTCGGCGGAAAGAGTGAATCAGGTAAAGGCTGGTTGGAGGTCTAACCTTTAGTAAAAATGGAAACAGTTATGATATAATGTTTCTAACGCGATATGTATTTTACAAAGAAAAGGAGTCAATCGATGGGCGTGAAAGTTTTGCGTAATAAATCAGCGACATATGATGGTGTGAAATTTGACAATCTGCTCGATGTAGAGTGGGCTATTTTTCTAGATGAGCTTGGGGCTATCTGGAGATACAAACCAGCGCATTTTAAGTTGATCAGTGACCAAAGAATATTTACGCCAACATTTTACATTGAAGCTGTTAACTCATGGATGATTGTTACACAAGGCGACAAGAGAGCTAATAATGATCTACTTGAACGCATCACTGATTTTAGTTCTAGTGAGAAAACATGTGTTCTATTAGTTTCCGGTCATGTTGTAAAAAATGTCATAGCACGAGGAACTGTGTCAATGGTTATTGCCGGTCACGACTATGATCGATGGGATTTAAATAAAAAGTATGTAGAAGTATCTGGTGGTGTTATGCCAGCAAAGTGGACTGATAGTGGTCTGAAGGATTGGCTGTGCGATACCGAGGAAAATAAGTATGCCATAGCAGAGGATGAGATCTCACATTTGGACATCGATAACGACAGTGATAGACGTGAATTATATAGAATATACAAAGAGCAATTGGCTAAAGATAAAAAGTTGGTAGATCATTGGCGCAGCAGTAATTTTTCTTTCACCTTTTTTGACAATGGTGAATTAGGAATTGCGGCAGGTAATTCTTATCATGTTAACTCCGATGTAGAAGCTATTGCCTACAAAGCCTCTTTTAAATATAACCGACTGTTCGGTAAACATAAGATCTTTGCCAATTAATCAGAAAAGGACTCAATCCATGCACTACATCAGGAAATTACAAGGTGAGGACGGCACGATCTATCACGATGTGCTGTTGTATGAGTGGGCAACCGCTGAATCTATCATCCGAACACTGCAAAAGTTTAGCAGCACTGCTGTTTTGATCGATATTGATGATGGGGATGATGCGCAATATCGGTTGAGATTTATGGAGAAAAAAGGAGAATCACTCAATCTATGAGACACCAAGCCAAACACCAAATGCGGCTAATCCGCACGACGCACGAAATCACAATCACCGACTACGGCACAGTCAACGATTTGATCGATGCCCTAAACAACTGCCCACTTGACGCCAAGATCATTGACCGCGACATCGATGACTTTGGCACTTATATCCTAACGTTCGAGCAGGAAGTCGAACTAGACAAAGGACTAAACCAATGAAATTCTTCTCAATCACCGCTGGCAACGATCTTGTCCCAATCCCTGGCAACGGTGAGTTCTTGACAAATCTAGGGACACAGGAAGCATCGATGGAGTGGCTGTTGCCATTGGCATCAAAGGTGCATGAGTCGTCAAAGGTAAGTGGTAAGGGCGCGATTCTATTAAGTGGTGGAGAAGCGGCTTACGTCCCATCATTGGAACTATACAATCTACTAAAAGAGCTACACCCCAATTTAGCGATCTCTGTGCGCAACAGCATGATCCACAGTCGGTCGAAAGAATTTGTGGTTGTGCAGTTCCAAGAGGACAACAGAGTCGCCGCGTTGCTGATTGAGATGGATAGTGCGCTAGAGGAGATTGGGAAGGAGAAGGCTAATGCAGGAAAGTGAACATGACACAATCGCACACCTACGTCAACAAGTACTAGATCTCGAAAGTAAGTTGAGCGAACTAAAGCACCAAATCCGCTTCAAAGATGAAACGCTGCAACAGAAAAATTTAGCGCTTGATGCCTATCATCATGTGTGGTGCAGCGGCGGCTGCGAAAGCGGCATACACCGTTATCACGATACCCCACTAACTGAGGAGATTGTGAAAGAGGCAGAGATTAATACAAGGCGTTTGCGTGAGAAGTTTAACAATCTATCATTCAAGGTGGCTTGGGCGAAGTTGCCTAGTGAAGAAAAATCCAAGATTGACCATGAGTGCTTTGTTGCGAAAACGCGTGATTGGCAAGATGCAGCGCGTGAAGTAAGAGAACGATACGTTGATTCAGCGACCGTAAACGTTTTAGAACGAAAACGACAAGCATGACACAAGACAACTGGAAACACCTAACCATAGTAGTCAATCCCCATACCGCACCCTATCGTGCCAGCGCTTGGGTTAGCTGGTCAACCGAAGACAACTGCTTCATCGCTATTTGCCCAGCATTCAAGCATGTATCCGCCCACGGTGACACCGAAATCGAAGCGGTTAACGAATTGCGAATCGCCCTAACTGGCGTACTTGAAGTCTACCACGCTGAAGGCTGGGAACTTCCCACCACTTAAGTCATTCGACTGATTGCGCAAATGGGAACACTAATGCTATAATACCACTGTAACCTTAGTGTATATAGAATCGAAAGGAGATAATTCCATGAGTCAATCAGTCAACTGGAACCCTGGCGATAAACCGACCGGAACATTTCGTAATTACTTGACGACCCAACATGATCAGTGTGGTGAAACGAAAGTAGATCGCGCTTGGTATAACGATGACTCGGAAGCCAAATGGTATGTTGGTTACAAGTTGATTCCAGCAGATAGCGCCGGTGTGGTGATTGTGGCGTGGGCTGAGATGCCGCAGCCGTTTGTGGGGTAAGCTATGCGTGTACGTTTAACAATCACAAAAGAAATCGACATTAACGCCTTCCCAAGATCGGCTGAATCCCTATTTGATGAAAATGGCAACCCAAAGCCGATGCCGAATGATGAATTAGCAAAAGCCTTGCAAACTGAGTTTAACGGTGGGCGGATTGATGCGCTAGACATCATCGAGGATGCAGATTGGGAAGTAGAAGTCACCCATGACCAATCGCCCTGAACAGCAGCAAATCAATTCATATGTTAAGTGGTTGGTGTACTCTGCGCCCAAAACGGTAGCCTTAGTTCCCTGCACAACCTACGCTTGGGCAGATTGGATGCTGTGGGGAACGGTCGATACTATTGTCGCTAAGTACGGTGAGTCGAAACACTGGAAAGTTAAACTACCCCATCGACACATTGAGATTGTAGATCGTGGTAGATTGGTTTTCACTGTTCCAAGAGAAGACAGGTTATGCGGTAGCTTGTGGGACAGGATTTTCGCTATTAGTGGACCACGACCGACAGTGATAGATCGCTCAGATATGATGGAAGCTTTAGAACGTGCGAGATTGAGAGAGGAGGTGGTTTATGGAGGACGATAGAAGTAGTGCCACGATGATGGGGATTGTGTTGTTGATGTTGGCGTTCACGCTAGGGTTAGGTGTGGGATTGGCGATAGGTGTGTGGCTATAGAGATTGAGAAAGCCCCTGGATTATTCCAAGGGCTTTTTTGTTTTGTTAAATTTCCTCCAATCCACCACGGCAATTCATCACCTTGCCACAAGCTACTGTAACGCTAACATTATCATCACCAGGGGCAACTGCATCAAGAATGGATTGAACGCAAGCATGGCGAGTGTCGCGATCCTGCTCTTTTAATGCCATCCGCACAATCTCAACCAGATCCCAATAATCCTCTAAGTTGTTATTTACAATCTTACGGACAATTTCTTCTGACTTGTCTTCCAAATTCATCATTTCAATCTCCTTCCTGCTTGGCATCGACATAGCGAGTAAAGCTAACCTTCACAGTTTCGTGCCCGCGGTAGTTCTTGCTGTTTTTCATGTCGTAGTGGCTACCAATCCACCCGTCAATCTCATAGGGTGCTAAAACATTATTGATAGCAGACTCATCTTTTCTATCGAGTTCCCAACCATTACAAGCTACCATCTCAGTTTTGTGTTCACGTTTCTTTCCAACCAGATCGAGTCTCCGCGTCTCAATCTCACACTCAACGTAACCCAAACCAATGATCGCTTGTGCGAAATTCTCTAGTGACAACTTTGCCTCAACAAACTCAGTTCCGCTACTACCATCGGTGATTCGGATTTCCATGTACTGCCCATCACCGGTGTTAACTCGACTAATCGTAACATTACCTTTAGCCATCTCTCTCAATCTCCTTCACTAAACTAATCTTTGATTTCAACTTCCCCTATTCTACCACATCTCATGCACACAGCACATCCGTCAAATGACTTAATCTATCAATCCATAATCCAAATAGAAACAGAATCTACGTCATTCGACTGTTGTTTTCAGAATCATCAAATGATATAATGGTTCTATCTAGTCGTTTTTGAACGCCCTGAGCGTCTATCAAAAAGGATGATCTATGGACGCTCATATAACACCAGAGTACTTGGCAGGGGTGATTGACTGTTACGGTAGCTTTCAATCACGAGTACGACCAACTAAGAGTGGCAAAAGCACGTTCGGAGCATTACAGCTACGTGTGACAATGCCATCAAAGGAAGTAATGCAGATGATCGCCGCTAAGTTCGGTGGCACGGTTGAGGACAACGGGAGCAGTTTAAAACTAAACTGGTACGGCAAGGAAGGGATTGGCGCAGTGCTGCGGTACTGTCAGCCACACCTGATTGCGAGACGGAAAGAGGCAGATGTGTTTTTAGCGCATTGTTAGAAGGAGGAGATTGAGATGAGTACTTTAAAGACGAAGATTGGTGAGATTGAATTGGTTGATGGTTTCGATGAGGAGATTGAGTACAAGCTATTGGTAGATTTGATCAAGCTATGGAAGACACGTCCAGAAGATATTGACAGAAAAGCGATTGCCTATTATTTCAAGCCGGTATCGCCTGAATGCTATGTGGGTCTATTTAATAGTTTCAAATCGAACAAGCACGACTTCACATCATAGATAATTGGGGATCGGGGTGAGAAACCCAACGCCTTTAGGCTTGGGAGGGATAGTCCCAAAAACACCCTTACTCCTTTCTGTTACAAGAACATGATTAGCAAACGCGAACAAAATTAATTACATACCACAGAAACATTATTGACAAAATGTTTCCATATGAATTACAATACACATATGAAACTAACAGCTAAGGTCAAAGTTTTACCGACTAAAGCACAGGTAGATAGCCTGAAGCGCACAATCGAGACAGCGAATCAAGCTTGCAATTACATCAGTGAGGCAGCTTGGTTAGCTAAATCTTTCCGCCAATTCGATGTGCATAAGTTAGTCTACAATGACGTGCGCGCTACATTTGGACTAACTGCACAATTAGCTGTACGTTGTATCGCTAAGGTTGCCGATTCCTACAAGCTAGACAAAAAGACAAAGCGAGAATTCCGATCAACCGGATCTATCCCCTACGACTTGCGCATCCTGTCATGGAAGATTGACGATAACTACGTTTCAATCTGGACAGTCGATGGTCGGCAGAAGATTGACTTTGTTGTTGGTGACTACCAGCGTAAGATGTTACAGTCGCAGCGTGGCGAAACTGACCTTTGCCTGATTGACGGTGAGTTCTACCTATACACAACCTGCGATGTCGTAGAATCAGAACTATCTTGTGATGGTAATGCGCTAGGTGTCGATCTTGGCATCGCTAACATTGCTACAGATAGTGACGGTAATCAGTATAGTGGGAAGAAAGTTAACAACACTCGCAAGCGCTACGCCAAACTTCGAGCTAAGCTTCAGGCGAAACAAACCAAGTCGGCTAAGCGGCTACTCAAAAAGCGTAGTCGGAAAGAAAAACGTTTCGCCAATGATGTAAATCATGTGATCTCAAAGGAGATTGTATCTCGTGCTAAAGACACCGGTCGTGCGATTGCCATGGAGGATCTGACAGGCATCAACGAACGGGTAACGGTTCGGAAAGCACAGCGGAGAGAACGACACTCATGGTCATTCTATGATTTACGCCAAAAGATTGAGTATAAAGCCAAACTGTACGGCGTCCCTGTCGTACTAGTTGATCCCCGCAACACCTCTCGTGCCTGTAACTCTTGTGGTTGCATCGATAAAGCCAACCGCAAGAGTCAAGCAGAATTTATTTGTGTGTCCTGTGGTTATTCCGCTAACGCAGACACCAACGCTGCCATGAATATCTCTGTTCGTGGCAGGGCTACTTTGTCAACTAGCCTAACGTCTCGACCGAGGACTACAGAGTCAAGTCAGGGACAAGCTCACATGCTTTAGCTGTGGGTAGTTGACACGCGGTTGTTCGGTCACTGGCTGAGCACTTCGACGTTGGTGAGTGCGAGGGAGACATGCAATCAGCGCTATGGTTTGAAGCGTTCATTAAGCGCTATGGCGTCAAGATCACCAAGTTGATTGCGGATGAAGTTTCTGTCAGCGGTGTCGATCTCCACAAATACGTTGCGTAACCGTTCTCTAATGGCTAGGAGCATAAGCCGTGTTCTCTCAATCTCTACGCCCAGCGTTATCATTCTGGGCAAACGCGTATAAAGCTGGCGTCCGTCTCATAATCCGAAACATCCGAGCAATGCCAGAAGTAGCCTGGAATTATAGCATGAGAATTGATCTAGAAATTGGGTTTGGGCAATTCGGTATGTTCCCTGATCCAGAACCGGTAGAGCCTGCAAGGTGGATTGTTGATGGTGTGATTGAGCATCAGAAGGAGTTAGCCAAACTCTTGATGCAAAACCCGCCAGAGCCATACGCAAAGTACTTCTACCATTTATTGGTCAAAGATTACGAGGCAGAGCCAATCAGAGAACATGCGGCACGCAACGGGTACGATATCAATTGGGTAGGTGTTGATGGTGGTAACTTCCTACTCTACAATGGCAAATGGATTGAGAAACCACCAGAAGGAGGAGGGGACAAAAAGAAAAAGAATGCAGTAGTGGATTTATCAAAATCGAAAGGCTGGAAAACACCTGACCTTTCGCCGGTATTGATTGGGATCAAACGGATTGAAATTTAAGGAGGAGATTATGGAGTACAAGGAATGGCTTGATGGTCTGACTGTGGGGAGTCAGGTTCAAGTGCGTCATCCGTGGTTTGACAAGATTGTTAAAGGTGGAGAGTACGAAGTCAAATCTGTGACCACAGTTAATGATAGATACATTAAGGTAGATGGTGTCCTGTATGACAAGCGGAGTGGGAAAGCCAACTTCAATGATGTACTTGAACCAGTTGGGACAGAACCGTTATGACAAAACGAAAGGTAGCCGATGTTTTATGGCTAGCATTTCAGTATGCCAAGAGCGATAGACAGTCGTATATCGAAGCATGGGGAAACAACACAAAAGAACAAGCTGTGCGTGACGCAATAGCAGATATCAAGGCGATTGAGGAACTACAGAAGAAGATATTTGGCACAACACAGTCACGACTAGAGGCGTCTATGCTGAAAATGAGTTCATTCGATATATTGGGCATGATCGCCAGAGGTGAGAATGTAGCCGATGAGATACCACATATTAAAGGCGAGTAGGCTCTACGATGGTCTGCCCTACTGTGGACCATCCAGTGACAATCTCCCAGCCGAAGCGGATACGATAGAAGAGGCAATCCGATTACTTAATGAGTTGAATGATCGGAATCCGGTCGGGTGGCAGATTGTAAATAGCGAGACTCATAAACGTATCTATGAAATAGAAGGAGAACAACAACTATGCAATTAGGCAACTACACTTTAACCATCGTCGGCGGTGAAGAACGCTTGATCAACGGCGCAACCTATGTGAACATTCAACATGGAAAAACCTACAAACTTGCTATCCGTAACAATGATTGGAAACGTTGCAACGCTGAAGTAACAGTTGACGGGAAACGCATCAACACATGGCGCTTGAACGGTAACTCTGGCGTACAGATTGAGGGAGAACCCGATAGTAATGGCAATGTGACGGGGTTGTTTACGTTCTACCGCTTAGGCACATCCGATGCGTCAATCGCCCAAATTGCGGACAATAACAACACTGGTTTAATCCAAGTAGTGTTTACCCCTGAGAAACCAGTACTTCGCGATGGTTCCCCAATCAGTAAAGGTATTAGCAACGAACCAGTCTATCGCGGCGCAACTACAAGAGGCGCACACGCTGGTGGCACTGGATTGAGTGGTCAAAGCAATCAGCAATTTGGATCTGCTGGTCACATGCCGCTGGATTATAATGGTCAGGTTACATTGAGTCTGCGCTTGATGGAATTTGAGCCGGTCAACTTGGGTCCACGACCGTTGAACGCATCACCAGTCCCACCACGTCTGGTGTAAGCGGGGGATTGAAAAAAGCAGTCAATTCTTCAATGGGATGGCTGCTTTTGCTTTTACGTCATACAGCACGCAATTGCGTAATCAAAATGGAATCATTATTTGACATAATGTTCCCTGTAGGGTATACTCATATTAAACGGGCAATCGACAAATAAGGAGGTTATATTGAAAAACGAATTAGCGGCAGATGTGTTTATGAAAAAAGTTGTTGTTTTAGAGAACGGGTGCTGGGATTGGGTTATAGGAACTAGACCGGGTAGAAAGGAATTAAAACCATTTTTGTTTAATGGGAAGGCGTATTCCCCTAGACTTTTCTCAGTCAAAAATATCGCAGGAATCGATACGCCAGGTAGGGTGTCTTTTATCATGACGTGCTCGAATCCTACATGTGTTAATCATGCCCATATTCAACTGAATATAGATGAAGAGAGATTCATGAGGTATGTCGAAAAGTCCAACAACGGTTGTTGGATGTGGAATGGAACTAGATTAAAAGCGGGTTACGGTCAGTTTACATATAAATCCGATACTGGAGAGAGGAAGGTTATGGCGCATAGGTACTCTTACAAGATGTTTAAATCTGAAATACCAGATGGTCTTATTGTTTGCCACAAATGCGATACACCCCCATGTGTCAACCCAGACCACCTATTCCTTGGAACACACGCTGATAATACACACGACGCGTGGTCGAAAAATAGAATGTATATCTTAAAACCAGCTACTAAACTATCGAGAGAGGATGTGGATCAAATCAGAGAATTGAATGCCTCAAAAACAATGACAAACAAATTGATCGCTGAAATTTATGGTGTTACACCATCTAATATCGGGTATGTCGTAAAACGGAAGACATGGGCATGATACTCTTATTGAGAGCGTCAACATCAACGTGTGGCACTCTCAATAAGCCTAGAATATGTCAACTTGTTAGCATCACCATTATAGCTTGCTGCCAGTTTTACAAAATCCTTACTTCTAATCGCTTCTATCAAGTTGCACTTCTCGAAATAGCGAAACATAGCTTTAATTTGTTCGTCAATCGACTTGTCGAACATCACATACATTTCATGAGCACTGTTGTATCCCAGCATCTTATAATTTGTGCCAAGAATCTGGGGAGCACCATAACTACACGATAACCACGCCGCTTCCTCATTAATTGATCTGGCTAGATTTAACGCTTTCCACTCAAGCAGTCCGCCACCATCGTGGAAGTTTGTCCAAATACTATCAAAGCAAGCTGTATGGTAATCACCTTGCCATTGTGGTTTGCCGATCCTGAATCGCTCATGAAACAATTCCTGTTGTCGGGAATCGCTTAATTGGTCGAGAAAAACATGCGGTTCAAACCTGATCTTCAATCCGTATGGTGTACGGTCTTCCCCACCAGATTCAACTTTGACAATAGCCTTGACCACCTTCGCATCAATCCCGTAGGTCGAAGCGAGTTCATCAATGATATTGGTCTTTGGCTTCCCAATCAGCGCCACCCCATTAACGGATTCAGCGCACCACCCAATCCCTGTCAGCCACCAGATTAACCCATCGGCAAACTTAGGACCATCTTCTAGCGTCAGTTGATCACCGGGATTCAAGCGCCGTGTAACGCCATAGAAACGCCCAGGACCACCACGAACGTTCAAGTGAGTACAAGCCTCTACTCGTTCCCCAATCGTGAATTCTGAGCCTACTACAGCGACCAGGGGCAAGCCATTTGGCGCAGTATCAGCCAACCAACCGGTATTGCTACCATTCGTGCTAAACACCTTCACCTTCAACCAGTTCAACCCATCAACAAGTCGAGCATCGCTAACAACTTCCGCGGTGTCATCAGGTTTTAGGACTGTAATGATGTCTTTCTCATCTTTGCCGACGAAACCAGGAGTAAGGCGCAGATTCGTGTCACGCAGCACTTTGATTGAGACGCCGATCTCTACATCGGGCGCTTCTGGTTGCGTTTCCACTTCAACGGTCGGTGTTTCCGGTTGTGGATTGGGGGTTTCCATTAGTTCTCTCCATTGATAGCCACGCTGGGCTACTTCGATTAAGGCATCTTTCACGAAAGGCTTATTCTTAAACGACCACTTATCGTGATCGATCCATCGGTATAGGCACAACGACCGTATCTGCTGCTTGCCTAGTTGATTCCAGCGATCAATCTCTGCGTAGGCGCGCCGTATCCATTCCTTATCGCTATCAATCCACGCGTCGTTGGGATTGGTTTCTGTGATCCATACGGGCAGATTGCGCAACCGGTCAGGGATTGCCGTCATGTAGTCGATATAGGTACGGAACCCATAGCGCCGGTGATTAAACGGTGGTTGCATGTAGGCGTCAGTAGTGATTGAGTCGGGATTATGCCCATCCGAATAGGTGTGAATCGCAATCCCATCAGGATTGGTCAGATTCAACACATCTTTGAAATACTCAATCCAATCACCCGCTGGATTGCTGGCGTAGGTCGTCTGTGTATTCCAGGGACCAGAACCAGCCACAATCACTGTAGCGTTCGGCTGCACTGCTTTAATCGCCTGTTGGCAGAGGTTGAAGACTTTGGCGTAGCGATCAGGGAGTACTGAGCCTTCAATAGCCAGGTTCGTCTCATTGGCAAGTATCCAATGGGAACACCCGCTCGATTTCCTCACAAACTCAGCGCAAGTCGCAGCAAAGGCTTGATCTTGCTTCGGATGTTGGGGTAACGTGCCGTTGCCGCTGTGTGAGTGATTGAGACGGACTAGATAGATTGTTCCGTTTGTGGGACTATAGTGCTTCCCAGAGATTGACGCAGGGTTACATCCAATCTCCTCTGTAATGACACAGGTGGAATCAGAGATTGAGGATTCGAGTTCATATGCGTGATCGTGCCAGCCGGTAATGTTTTTGTTCATGTATTTTTGTATAGTTTTATATATAGCTGCAAGTCATCTGTCGCCATCTCAATAATTTTTACTTCGGTATCGTATGGTGATAGATTGGGGTGATTTCGGTACACGAAACTACGAAAAGCTTCTCTACTCCTAGTCCACCGGATGTCTCTTAGGCGATCTTCTAGCTCCTCTAAGGTTTCACTGCCAGTAAATCCGCACTGGTCATAGTAAGCGGCAAAGCGATCTTCGGCAGTCGGGTGTTCTGGCTCTCCACCATAAGTGATATTCCCATCGGTATCATCGTAGTATTGGATGCTAACCGATTTACCGATCTCGTTTAGGTGTTTTATATTCTCATCAGTTGGGTACTGACTGACGACAGGTGGTTTCCCATCTCTATCGACATCCATGAGCCAATGGTGTTTTGCTATTCTATATTTTAGTTCTTTTATGCGAGAATCGGTATCCATGTTCCCCGTCGATCTAGAAATCTGTATCGAATTGTAGATAGTACAGGAACATTTTAGGCATTAATAGAGGAGATTGTCAAGAGGGAGTTTTGTGGGTAAATAGAAACAGCCAACCTGCTGGAGATTGACTGTTATGGTGGTAAATTCACTCGGAATCATCGAAGTCGAAGTGGTCTCTAATCTTAAACCATAGTTCGTTTGGTATTTTCCCATCTTTATAGGGACCGATCCATCGGAATAATTCTTCTAGCAACTCATGAGACTTTTGCAGTCTACCTAATTCATTAAGCAAGTCCTCTATTAGATTGTTCTGTTTTCTCACTATTTTAATCTCCCATCTACTTAAATATCTGAATCAGCGCAGCGATTAGACCAACAAAGACTAATATAGTAAACATATCACCATGCAACTTCCCCGATCTGCGTCTCTGTCTTTTTCGATTACTGCGCCAAATGACAAAGAAGAAAATGAATAACCCTGCAAAAGCAATAAGTATCTGTATACCACTAGCTGATATCATTCGCCCCCCTTTCTCTACAACTCCCGTCTCCGATTCTTGCGCTTACCATCTTTAGTGACATACCCATACTTAATCAACCCACACCATTCGGCATCTTCGCTTTCGATGGCTACAGCGATCAAGTCATTTTCATCGGCTGTAGCGATGATCTCATGATATACTGTCTCGTCGTCGTGTAGATATACTACAGCAAGTGCTGCCATCATGCCCTGGTAGAAGTCGATTGTGCTTTGTGATAGTTCTTTCTTTGGCTTGCGCACTGGCGACTTCAACTGGGAGCCAATTTTCCCCAGTTTCTCCATATCTTCTTGAAGTTTACCCATCTCAATCTCCTTCCGCAATCTCATTCAACTGTCCGACAACGCCTTCAATAAAATCGCGCTTAAACCCATAGAACGGTGGTGCATCCACGTCGGGCAACGAATTAACAAATTGATTCATGGTATCAAGACGTTCCATTGACGTACTCCCCATGCCTAAAGGCAGGGGATTCTGGATTCAAGCATAGATAGCCGAACTGATCGGTCTTACATCTACTAGCCCAAGAGAAGACGCCCCTTCTCTTTCTATGTTGATAGCGGCATTGGCATCACGATCCAAAACTGCATGACAGTTAGGGCAACACCAATTCCGATCACTTAAAGACAATTCTTTGTTAACATACCCACAGCAAGAGCAAGTCTTCGATGATGGATAGAATCGATCAATGAAGTGGATCAACTTGCCTTTTTGCTTGGCTATGTACTCAAGGATAGACACGAATTCAGTGAACGCCAGATCAGACACCTTTCTACCCCATAGCTTTTTCATTGCGGCTATGTTTAGGTTTTCTAGCGCGATGATATCAAACTTGTCAGTTAGGCTATGGGCAAGCTTAAAGAAGAAGTCTCTACGCTGATTCTTGATCGACTCATAGATCCGATTCAGTCTATCTTTGGCAGCAAACCAATGACCGGAACGTTTCACTTTGCGGCTAAACTCACGACTAGCACGACGAATTTCTTTAAGCGCATTGATAAACCACAGCGGAGAATCTACCGTTTCGCCATTAGATAGAGTAAGAAAAGTTTTCAGACCGAAGTCTATACCGACGATAGTGTTACCTAGTCTGTCGGGGACTTTCTCATCTGTTTCTACGACAAAGCAGATGTATAGATCGCCTAGTGGATTACGCTTAATTGTGACTGTCTTGACAGTCACAATGATCTCGCGTGACTTACTGAATTTGAAGACGTGCTTACCGATACGAATTTTGTTACTACCGAGCAGTTTCCAACCGCACTGCTTTAGCGTAAAGGATGAGTACTTCTTTACCTTGCAGAAACCAGGACGACCGTGTTTTACACTGATCTTACCCTGTTTCGACTTAAAGAACATCTGGTAACTACGGTCGATTCGTTCACAAACATCTTGTATAGCCTGTGAGCCTACTAGATTCCAGAATTCGTATTTAGGAAGTCGCTTAAGTTTGGCAATATGCTTTTGCATGGCGTATACGTTGATATACTTGCCAGTCAGCTTGTAATACCGTCGATGAAGCGCAATGCAGTGATTCCAGATGATGCCTGAAATATCGATCTGGTGATGCAGATGCACATTCTTTTTCGACTGATATAGCTTAAACTTAAGTGCCTTCATAGGTGTATTATACTTCAAATAGAATCATTTTGTCAATAATGTTACTCTGTGGTATACTTGAAACAATGTCATGGCGAGTACGCCAGCGCCCTTGCATCCCCATAGCTGAAGCAAGGGGCATTTCGGGCGGAAAATTTTGGTAAGAGATTGATACACCAAGCCGCATCCTTGGCGATTGACTGAATGTCGCTGAAGTCGCAGTAATCGCCTGATGGATTTTCTTCCTTATTCGTATACGGACCGTAGTATCCGTCACCAACCATGATAAAATATCGTTTGATCATCTCTCAATCTCATTAATCTTCACTTGGAAAATCAAAGACTTGTCCGTTCTGCCCATTTAAAGCTTCAAGATCGTTATTGCTTACCATGTCCCACAGTAGCTTAACTAATTTATCTTGTGGAATGCTTTGATCAGACAGTTTACTTCTAATTGCACCTTTCGATAAAGGACCAGATGTTTCAATTATGTTCTTAATTTCATCTCGTATATCCATCTCAATCTCCTTACTCATCTGAATCTTCTTGCGTTCCATAATAACACTCAATCACACTGAAAACTTTTGATGCTGTTCCTGTAAACGTTTTGATTGATTTGCGTCCTGAATTAAGCTTAATACCCTTATCCGTTTTAGTCAACCTCCACGGATTGATGACATAATTAGTCTTCGCTATGTCTTCCGACTTGATCCCCGCAAACATTGCCTTCTCTTCTTCACTCCAATCTCCTAAGAACTCGAACACTCAATACCTCCTTTGACTGCTACGATTTGTTTCCATATGCATTATTGTAGCATAGAGTGAGGATAGAGATCATCGGTCGATTGACGTAGATTGATATGGGAAAAGAAAAGAGCCAACCTGCTGGAGATTGGCTCTTGGGCGTGGGGGTTGAGATTAGACTAATCTTTCTTGTAACCGCCGATAAACTTCTTAATCACACGATCCCGGTTCTCTTCCCACCAAGCATCAAACTTGCCCGTTTGCATCAGCTTGACGATGGTAGCGATCTCTTGTTCATGCCAGTGGACTGGGTGATTGATTGGGAGGAGATCATTCTTTGTTTCAGCCATGACAAACGGATTCTTCTCAAACGACACATAGCAGTACCGCGCTGGCAACGTATTCTTCTCGCTGGTCTCAAACTCGTCCATCAACACGTTAGCGCCGTGGTCTAGAAGATCGATGACGACGCCATGATTGGTAAGTTCTTTGCTGTTCGTGAAGCGATAGATGTTGTACGCCATTATATTTTCCACGTCTTTCCGCAATCGAAGCAATGCACAAGATCACCACATGGACTACTCGTATTGGTCGAGCCACACCCAGGACACACAATGCCACGCACTTGGCGCAGCCAAATGGTTAAGCGATTAAGCATTGTTGGCTCCTTTCGTCTAGCTTCTCACGATCTTGATTGCAAAGGGCTTGTTGTACTTTGACATACAAGTCATGCATTTTTCGATCAGTTTCGGCTTGGTTCTCGTCCCGCTTTTGCCGAATCAGGTGTTGAACCTCCTCGATCAGATATAGAGACAGTCTTGTCTCTGATCTGTTGGTGTACTGATTGACTGTGCCGTCAGGATAGGTGATAAAAGCTTTGTACGAAAAGAATGTTTTCTTGCATCCAACTTCCGCATTAATATCACATTTGCGCAGTGCATCGTTTAGCTTTCGGCATTGTGCCACTAGTTGACCCATCTCAATCTCCTTTTTATTTACGCTGTTTTGATAGCGTATTCTTTTAATTCAGGATGTTTCTTCAAGCAGTCACTACCGATTGGGTAAAGTCCCAAATCGCCACCATCTAACTCTTTTCCATCTTCACTGAAGATGTGTGTAGACTCCGCTTCCTGCTGTGTCCCAACATGAGTGCCATATATAACGCGCACCATATACTTCGGATTTGGCGCAGGTCTACCGCACACGACACAAGGATAAGTGTTCCCTTTGCAGCGCTCTGCGTTAGAGAAGTAATCTTTGTGAACGGGAATCTCAGTCATCTCTCAATCTCCTTTACACTAACAAACTTATTCTTGGATATCACCATTCTATCACGGTCGGTGATTGGCTGCAATCAGTTAAATGACTCGAATTGTTTCTATTTGCAGCAACAATTTGACAAATGGAAACATTTGTGCTAAAATGGAGATGCCAAACAAGAGACATGATTTGCGGAAATGTTTCTATTATTATACAATAGTTAACCTAACCCATTGATCGATCCGCGTTTCTTGTTTGGCGACATTTGCGCAAAGGATTGATTGATGGGTTTATTTATTGTGGAGTTTTGACGAAATGTGGGCTTGCAACGCTTTAACCCCAGAAGAGTTGATGAAACTAGCTGGAACAAGAAATGCAGAATGGGTAAGTAGGGAACACGGAAGCAAACGAAATCATATATGGAGGTGCAAAGCGCATAGGCACGAATGGACTTCTACTATTCCTTGGTTCAGAAAATCGAAATATGATTGCCCTAAGTGTGCCGGTACTGGGCAGAAAGTTACCCAAGACTATATTGACATAGCGCGTAAAAGAGGGTTTGTATGGACAGAAGCAGACGTGAGTGGTGGTGTAAGAGTAAAGCACCAATGGATGTGCCAACGCGGACACTCATTTCTGTCGTCATTCACGGACATTAAATCAGGGTACGGGTGCGCAACGTGCGCCCGTAATCAACGAAAAACACCAGAGATGTATAGAAAACTTGGCGAAGAAACAGGATACACCTGGGTCGGGGTGGAAGTAAAAAGTGTATTTGATAAGACCGAATGGTTGTGTCCAAAGTCGCATCGATTTCTGGCTCCGTACCACATGCTTGATATCGGACGCGGATGTCCTATTTGCAAAGAGTCTAGATACGAAAGATTGATAACCGATGTGTTGACAGCGTGGGGTATACCACATGAGAGAGAGAAAAGATTCAGGGAGTGCCGTCGTAAAGGAACGCTACCGTTCGACTTCTATATCCCATCGTTAAATGTGTTGATTGAGTTTCAGGGACCACACCACACGAAAGCACAGGAGCAATGGGGTGGGCAAGAAGCATTGTCATCTCAGCAGGAAAAGGATCAAATCAAGAGAAAATTTGCTAAGGCAAATGGGATGCATTTGATAGAGATAGACTATACCACTGAAAATATTCCAGGCTATTTGGCGAGAAGAATCAGCAGGGCTACGGGCATACCACGATCAACTATCATGGGCGATTCAAAACTGAAGTCAACTAGAAGTAAAATTAAAGGTGCAATTCAATTTTCGCTAATAGAAAACATGATTGAGTACACGTCGATATAAATAGCAATCCCGATCATACAGATCGGGATTGCTATTTACACTGGTATTTTTTGCCACTCACTCATCGACATCCCAGCTATAATGGGTTCTGGTTGTTCCGATTGGCGTTCAGCCATAATCTTAGAATACCACTGGCTTGCTTGACTCTTCCGCCGATCCGATAGATCCTTGTCGTATCTACCCAACTCACATACTGCCATCCGATCAGCGATTTCAGCCACAGGGTATTTCCGCATCGGGTGGTCTTCTGGAAATGCGTCACTCAACTTCACGTATTGCCGCACAAACGCCTGCCATTTTTTGTGCTTCATGTTTTTGTCACGATCATAGATCCGTTGTAGCGAGTACTCAACTTCGGTTACAGGTTCACGCCGGTCGATGATCGGCTCTGGTTCAACTGGTTTTACAGGTTTCTTTTGCGATTTAGCCTTTGATCCCTTTGCTTCACTAGTCTCATCTTCCACAATAACATAATCATCACTGAGATAACGATTGGACTGTGGCTGTAAATCGCTTGCCATATCTACTTCAGCCGCAACATGCCAAGCCTTGTAGAAGATATTGTTATTGCTGAAGTAGCCGGTCTTTAGCTGATTAGCGTGATACTCATTAAACCCAGCAGCAACCCCACCACCGATCTGGAAACACACAGGAATTGACCCACCGCGCATCTGTTTCGTCCACAGACTGGGGCTTTGGTCCACCAAAATGACGATAATTCCAGTGGCGCGCCCTAATCTAAACAGTGTATCAATCCATCCTTCGACCTCATTAAACTCATCACCTTTATGCTTAGCGGAGAACCGATCCCAACAGTCGCCAAACTCTTCAATCAAAAGCACAATAGGCTTATACTTTTGCGACTTGTCTTTATAGATATTGTTCATACCCTTGTTGGCAACAAGGTAGTCCCATCGTTCATTATAAATATCCATAATCTGCCGCATATAAAGTCTCAGGTTGTCTGGTGTCAGGTTGTGATGTTCCACGACATCTTCTAAAATTCCTAGATCAATTCCCATCTTTCCGTCAAGTATTACCACGTCCATTCCAAAATGACGAGCCTTATTAATCGCATCGAACGCAGCAGATTCAGTTTTACCACCACCACCAGCCCCCAGGATAGCCAATCTCTGCTTTGTCGGATCGAAGGTAAATAGCTTACCGATGATTGCGCTATCCGTTCCAGCATTACGTTCTGGCTGAAACTCTGTCGCCTGCCCCATCACCCAGGATGTAACGGTTGACATATCCATAGCCTCTTGGTAGGTCAAATACTTCACATCGATTGGCGTTTCAATCTCCTCACCGCCACTCTTCGCCGGTCCCTCAATCAATCTCTGTTGGCGTAGTTGCGCATTCTGCAAATTAGTCTCAGCAGTCAATCTCTTCATCTTCGCCTCTGCTGAACGGGCATCGAATACACCTGCTTCGTTCATGTAGTCCGCTTGACTCCTCTTAAAAGCACCAGCCCCACCAGGAATCTTCTGGATTGTACCCTTAGCGTTGGCAGCAGTGATTTTGTCCACATCAATCTGCTTCAAAGCGTGACGGGCTTGCGCTTCCATATCAGCGCCGTAAGTGTCAGCCGTCACCACCATCTCTTTATGAACCATAATGCGACGCGAAGGAGCAATCGCTAAACTGGCGTCAGTCTCAATGTAGTCAGAGATGCCACGTAACCGTTGCCATAGATTCGCTTTGTTCACACGAATCAACGGTAAGCGCCCAGATTCATCGCGGGTAAAGGTGATTGACTCTTTGCGCGCAGGAATGATCAGGAAGCGCAGGATAGCAGCAATCCCGCCAAGGATGATGATTGTCACAATCCCCACCCAGAAAGCGATCCACCAGTAGTGATCGAACACTGCTTCTTTTATTTCCATCTGCACTTCAAAATCTGATTTAACAGGGACGTATGCTTGTTTGGCGCTTACACCCCCGATTTGCATATTAAGTAGTATTCCGATGATTATCCCAAGAATAACCAGCATCAGGAACCCTTTGAAGCCAATCTTCAAGATGGACCTCCTTTCTAGCTACTTCCTCCTTCTAGAAACGCATGAATCGAATCCATGTTTGCCTCAATCTCTTTATTAGCCAAGGCAATCATCACCTTATATATATCATCATGCCCACTGTGGTTACTATCACTTACCGACAAACCATCGTGAGCTTTTGCTATACACCAAAGGATCGCTTCAGACATCGATCTGTAGCCCTTTTTCTTCACAATTTCATCCAGCATGGCTTTATAATCTTCATTGCCCCATGCTGTTAACTGTACTCGATTAGACGTGTCAGATCTGTTTCCTGTGAAATCTGTGCTTTTACACAAAGGATTTACACGCTTTACATACTTCTCTCCAGGACCTATCTCACTAGACCATACATTGTCGTTCAGCGAGAGAATTGGAATGTGATAATTACCTAAATTGTTTATCCAACAAATAATAATGTCGCATTTGGTGTGGTCGTGACCGTGTGTGATGAAATTGCTAGCTTTGTACTCAAATTCGACCCTGTACACCATGGCATCTTTTTCTAATATCGCGTCGGGAAATCGCGTACCGACACTCACAATGTTCCATTCGATATCTTTTGCCATCGTGCAAAACAGGCTAACAAGCCCCTGTTCGTTTTGTGGGATAAACATTAAATCTCCTTTTCTACTATACTATTAAAAAACGCTACCGCGGACGCCTCATCAGTGTTGATATTACCTTTTACTAAAGCCAGCATTAATCTGATCAGCGCTTTACTTTCTAGGCTAATACTTTTACTTGCTGGGCTTATCAATCTCTCATACTCAGCATCGATCAACTTGCTCAGCACGTATGAGTTAGACGGATTGCCACCAATCTTTTCTATAATATAGGCTAGCTTAGATAGTCGTTCTTCATCTAACCAAGCCGTCACATTCTTTTTGCTATCTTTTGCCAATTCGTTCTCCGATCTAGTGTTGCGTTTTATTGTGTTTTGCAACACTCCCCTTATTATAAATGATCCCATACGCATTGTCAACCTATAACCTGCGCACAATTCTACGTCTTTTGTCGGTTGTTGAATTTGTTTCTATTTGCTACAATATGGGTACGCAACTTAGTGATTGAGAAACATGAAGGAGTCAAATAATGACCCAATACACAATCAAAACACCCAATGGCAGCGTAACAATCCATGCAGATAGCTTCGATTATCTGTCTGACGGTTCAATCCGGTTCTACACCAATCAATCCGGTGTGCAGTCGGCGGTTGAGACAATCCCCGCAGGTCAGTGGTTGAGCGTTCAATTCTAAGGAGGCAACAATGAACACAGCAATTCTACGTCGATGTCTTGATCAAAAGGTAATCGGGCATCAGAATTTATCAGGGGGTCGTGTTGGCACAGTGTTGAAAGAGAAGTGGGAAACAACGCACGGTGTGAAGATCATCTACTCTGTTGTTGAAGGTGGTCATCGCGGAAGCATTAGCGAAATCCCACCGCGGATTGACACACCGCAGCAGTAATGTATTGCTTGATTTGTTGAGTTATGATACAATTGGAAACATTATTCAAACTTTGAAAGGAGAAACTGATGTTTAGTATCGAGAGTCTATGGAAGAATGAGAAACTAGCGCCACTCAAAAAGGCGCACGATGCAGATCCGATGGATCGTCGTCTGGTCGTTGTTATTGACGCTGACAACAGTGTCAACATCGCTGAGACCGAATTGCTTCACGGTTGGCTGGAGAAACAATCTTATCAACGAATCCCAGACACATGGGAAACCGATGAGTTAGACACACTGCAAGTAATCCATGTGTCACAGTTATCGATTGAGGTATTGCGCCGTGATCCGTTTAGTTCCACGTCTGCACCGTTAACGCCGAATAGTTGGTTGAGCAAATTGCCACAGGAACGCTTTGACGCTTTGCTGTTGGCGCAACAACAGGGTGATGTTCCGCATCAGCCAACAAAGATGTATCTAAAGGATACACTAAAGCCTTCATTGGAGGCAGAGAAGTTGTCATCATTCTGGTCAGACACAGTTGGCAGCGTGAAGTTTGCGCAATCAGGCGCAGCACCCAAGAACGCTACGCAGAAGAAGGTGTTAGCGGATTGGGCGGTTGTGTTGAATCGTCGCCATTATGATCCGACAAGCAATCGGTCGCAATCCATCGAATCCAGCCCCGTCGCTCAGCAGGACACCGTTGTCCGTAGCTACGTTTGGTTCGACAATGGCATGTATGGCTGGAATCAGAGATTGACTGCGCTGCGCAACTGGATCAGCCAGCGGACATCGGACGAAAACGAATTACGCAGCGTGGCTCAGGAGGTGTTAGGGTTTGGCTGGTACGTTCGTGTCAATTTCACTGGTCGTGTGTCAACTACCGCTCATTCACTGGTTGAGCAGGCGATGCATTGCAACAAGTTGAATGAGTTGGCATCCTATTACAAATACGAGCAGCAACCAACATCGTCGGCATTCAATCAGTCAGGACAAACCGTACATGGTCAACAGGTAAACATCAGCACTGGTGGTGGCGACTTTGTAGGGAGAGATAAATACAACGTAACCATTGCAAATGCTCGCGGTGTTGCCATCGGTGGAAACATTAGTCAAACAACAATCATCACTGGCGACGATGTCGTAATCAATCGTCGCAGCAGTTAATCAATCTATCAGTTCAAACAACAGGAGGTATTTTACATGCAACGGACAGAAGTTATAGGCAATTTGGGTCGTGATTGTGAACTAAGATTCACCCCTGGTGGTCAACCTGTGGCTAGTTTCTCAATTGGCGTGACAGAACGCTGGAATGGCAATGATGGTCAGAAGAAAGAGGAAACCACTTGGTACAATGCCACGCTATGGGGAAAGCAAGCTGAAACACTGACGCCTTATCTCCTTAAGGGGAAAAAGGTGTGGGTGTCGGGCAAAATGGCGAAGGCAAAGCCATACCAGAATCGTGACGGGGAATGGGCTTGCAATCTTGAACTAACCGTTCGTGAAGTAGAGCTACTCAGTTCGTCCGGTGGCGAGAGTCACAGTGGGGCACCGTCCACAAGCGGTGGTAGTTCTTCACAAGAAGACATCGATCTGGCTAATGTTCCCTTCTAACCCAACCTAATCCCCCACACGAAAGCCTCAATCACCCGATTGGGGCTTTTTCTTTTCCCCACGCCAATGCTAAAATCAATCAAACGATGAATGCGTCATTTGACTGATGTGCGATTGTTCCTGTTATGAGATAATGGTGACATCGGGAAACAAAATCGGTTTAGCAGAGGAGATTGAGGCAGATGATTAGAAAAATCGCATTAGATCTAGACGGCACACTGGTAAGTTATGGCTGGGACACAAACAACGAGCCAATCATTAACCACACACTTCTCCAGCAATTAAAGGATGAAGGTGTCACACAAATTGACATCTGCACTAATCAGGCGGGGATTGTGTTCGGTTATCGGTCGCCAGAGAGTTTTGTCAAGGTAATTGATTGGTTGAGTAGAGTGGTGTACAACGATTATAGGATTGAGATCGATAGTGTTGGTGTATCCCTGTATCACGAGAAAGCTGACATGAAACGCATCGGATCTGTTTGCGGTGAATTTGATGGGTTGTTTAAACTTACCGATTGCCCAATATATATATGGGTAGATGCAGAATCCCGTAAACCAAATCCTGATATGTTGAGAATCTCTGGTTGTACCGAGTACTGGGGTGACTCACCGGAAGACAAGCAGGCTGCGCTAGCCGCTGGCAAGATTTATCGACAAGTTGAGCGGTTTACGAAGGAGTGGTTATAGTATGAAAAAGATATGTGGTGGATGTAGAGCTTATTGGAACGATGGAGGCAGAGCTACGTGTGATTTGGGATACTCGATCAACAGTGTTCCAATTAATGTGATGGGGAAGGATGGAAAAGTACATATAGGCGCAATATATAGACCTGTTCCAGCCGAAGAGTGTCCAAAACCAACCACATTCAACAAGTTATTCGAGGCGGAACGTAAACCAAAAGCGTAACGAAGCTCATCTATATAACCAGATCCCTAACCGATTGGTTAGGGATTTTCTTTTTTCTGCGACATAAGTCATTTGTCGGATGCGCTGCTGCGCACACCCATGTTATAATTAGATACATCAAAAGAGTAATGATTCTAAATAAGGAGGGCAAATGGCATCACAACGATTCGATAACGCGGGCGTAAACTATCTAAAGTGCGATTACCCTGGCTGTCAAACGTTGCCAGCAGAGTTCTCAGATTCAGCCGGTGGACTCAACAACGCACAAACCATCGGTTGGCAGGTTGACGGGCTAGTGTTATGCCCAGAACACAACCCCAATTATCATGCGGCAGCCTACAGCGCTTTTGCGGACTGGGCAAAGAGATTGAGAGGTGTTAATGCCAAGAGCAGCAACCTTTAAGTCAAAGTGCGCTTCGCCCTGGTGTCTCAATCCCCCAGCAGTCGGATCTCATTGCAGCAACGGTTGTAAACAAAAACACCAGCGGATAAAGATGGGCACACAGAAAATGCCACCGTTGGGTAAGCCACTCACCCCTGTCACGGTGATTATTAACCCAGACAGGCAATCTGCCATCATCCAGAACAATGGAAACATAGAGATCCGTGAGATGGACGAGAAAGAAACAACTCAACTGATTGAGAAGTTGAGACCAGGGAGAGAGACGATAGATGGGATTATCTGTCGAACGACGCTAGAGAGTATTCCCGACATCGGGATTGTAGAAGAGGATGATTGGTGCAATCTAGAGATTGAGGAGGGAGATTGAGATGCTTAGAGAGATTGGGTTGCTGGTTAGCGTGGCGATAGTAATTTATGGAGCGACCTTCATTGGTTATCTACTCAAACTTGCTAACTACCACGCCAAGCTCAAACGCAGTGTGGCGATCAGTAGTGGCAATGCTTGGATGGGGTTGTTCTTTGAAACGTGGAATCCTGTTGCACCAACGTGGGTAGAACACTCAATGATTGCCCATGTGATGTTTATCATTTTCGCTTGTGTGCGATATTTAGCTTAAAGGAAGGAAATTTATATGGTAAAGAAGAATATTATCAAAGCAGGAAAAGCGTTTCTGGTGTTTATCGTAATCGCCAATATCGCAGTGTTACGATACAAGGTCACATTACTGACAGAGAAGATCGCCAAGCTTGAGAGCAAGTTAACCAGTTGGGATGGTGATTGATGGACCCAATCAACCAAATCTTATCCATCGCAGCCAATCTGCGAACCGGTCTAAACGATGGAATGGCACCCGCTAAGTTGCTAGATGAGAAAGCTGAACTACTCGAAGCCTTATCAAAAGGCGATGATGTGGAAGCACTGACTGAAGCAGCCGATATCACCTACTTCGCCATCAAATCGATTGATTGGGCTAGCAAGCAGATCGGTGTGGAGATTGAGACGTTGCTTGCGGTTACGGTAGCTAAGTACCAGAGCCGGATGCTGTTCGGTAAGGACAAGGATCTGGAAGCGAAAGCGTGTTTGTCGGTAATCAAGGAATTAGCTTAAGTAAAGGAGATTGAGACATGAACAAATGGATTGGTGGATTTTTACTGGGAATTTGTGGGATGACAGTTATGTTGATTATGTTGCTCAACGTCACGGTTGGGGCGCTAGAGGCACCGGAAGTTAAGATCGCAAAGACCTATGCCAACCGTGACGTTGTAGTAGCGCAGACCTACGCTGATCGTGATGTGACGGTTGCAGAGATTGAGGCGAAGCGGGACATGGCAATCACTGAGATGCAGACCGAAGCACAGAAGCAGACATCTTTTGCGTACAGCGTCTATACCATTATTAGTACGCTGAACTGGTCATACTGGTTAGTCTTTGGTGGATTGCTGATCGTTGTTATCCATACCTTCATCAAGAAAGAGGTGGGCGCATGAAGACCATTGGATTAGTGCTAATGCTTGCTGGTCTTCTTCTGGCAGGGTATAACTTGATTAGCGGTGAGACTGTTACAAATCTAGCCGCTAGTGTTACGGAACAGCCTGTTCCCGTTGTGGCACAGCAGGCGCAGCAAGAGATTCTTACGCTACCCGATCAGGTGGCTAAGACAGGAATCATCGACTATAAAGAGATTGATGGGGAACGGTGGATTGGAATACGAGAAAACAAGGTAGGAGCAGAAAGCACTTGGATCTCTTGTGATATGGCGCTATCTGGTTCTGTAGCACTCCCAGAGCCGTCTATTTGGCACATTGAGACATATTGTAACGAATAGCACCATCAACAACAGAACACACTTCTAGACCCGTTGACGATTGTCAGCGGGTTTTCTTTTGCGCAATACGTCATTTGGCTGATGACTAGTACGCATGGGTGTGGTAGAATTAGGCACATCAACATGAGTAATGATTCTAGGAGAAGATAGAGATTAGGAGATTGAGATGTTATATAGAGATGGTGATGTTCTGTGGCATATGCCAATCCGTTACTGGGAAACGCAAGAGCCTACTAAATGCATTGTTACTAACGAACATAACCTAACAGTGCATTCGGATGATAAATTCAATAGCCACGATCTGTATGTTTATTCTTACGAGTATGGTCATTGTGTTTATGTGTCACCCGCAGATTGCTGGTATGACAAGGACTGCGCAATTCGGGCAGCATTATTGCGCAAATGGTTGTTTGACATGCGACGACAGGAAGAAACGCGCACCGCTGTTGATCGGATGTTTGCTGAAAAGGACGATAGCGATAAGGAGATTGAGTAAGATGGAAAGCTTTAATGTGAAACGACACAATCAGGAAACTGATAAGTGGACATTGATTGAGGCAAATTCACCAGGACATGCCGCTAGAATCTATGGCGCTATGTTGACTGCGTTGGAAGGTGAACCTTCAATGGTAATAGATGTTGATGTTGCGCATGAATGTGGGGCAATGAGCACTTTTGAGGTCTACACCCAACTGTTTGTTGCCTCAACGAATACCACACAGTAAAGTGATTGAGTAGCCAACGAATCGATGGGGTGATGGGCGAGTGTTACGGAATAAGTGGGGGATTGGGGGATTGAGACGGTATTTAGGAATCGCTACCGACCAGAAGTAAGAATGCCAAGACGGGAGGTAAGCGCAGATCGGCATCAAAACCCCGTACTCTCGCCTTTCGTATTCGGTTCGCATACAAGATTCTTAGTTTTACCGACGATTGTAGATTTTGTACCTGAATTCTTGTTACATAACGATAACGTAACAGTGTATCGTAACAGTGTATCGTAACGAAGGGAGATTGAGACATGAGCTTAGCACTAGGGAGTAACACAACAGCCAATGATTTAGTGAAGATCGCAAAGCAACGCAAGTCAGCGCGTGACATTGTTTCGTCAGTGACAGGGTTTATTGAATTCCTGACGGATCACTTCAACGATTCACTGGGCAACATCTTCATTAAAGCCTCACCGATTCTTGCGCCAATTCCGTCTGGTATCGCTATTGCTATTGCCATGTTTGCTTATTTCTACCTAATCATAGGCGAATGGTATACGTCTGTTGCCTTATCAATCGTTGTGGCGTTCGTGGTTGAAGGATTAGGGTTTGCCGCTGTTGACGCAAAGAATCGGATTGAGGCACACAATAGAGGGATTGCTAATGAAAGTGAGCACCTTGATTACAGCAAAGCCCAACGAGCAATTAACACCTACTTTGCTGTTACCATTGGCGCTATTTTTATGTTTGAAACTGTTCCAGGTTGGGTTGCTTGGTACAACGCGTTGGGGGTGCATGGAGGTAATGAACCAGTAACAATTGTAGATGCCCTTCGCGGTACAGCACCGCTTGTCTTCCCGTTCTTTGCAAACATCGGGGCATCCATCTATAGCTTAATGGATGTGCTAAAAGATATCCAGGGTGATAAGAAGAGTGAGGAGGAGGCATATCGAAATAGCCTGTTAGACAACATAAGGATTCTCAAAGATGAGTTGGCACAAAAAGCTTACTCGCATCAGTCGGAGATTGATAACATAAAGAAGTCATTCAGTACCACGCTCGATGATGCAAAGGGATCTACTGCGGAACGCGTAGCAAGTGATTACAAGGTGATTATAGCCGGTCTAGAACGCGATGTGACGCATCTCAATAAACAGTTAGAAGCAGTGGCGATTAATGGCGAAATGGTCAAGAAAATGGCAGAAGATTCAGCCAAGCAAGAGGCGGAAAAAGCATACCATGATCGCATCGTTGAATTGGAAACAGAATTGCGCTTTGCCAGAGAAAAGAATGGCGAATTGGCGCAGAATGTGGAACGACTTACTAGCCAATTGACGCGGCAAAATCGCCAGCAGGTAGTAGTGGCGAAACCGTCACGGAATCGCCAATCTGATTTGAGCGAAACTGAGATCGAATACTGCAATCGCATTGTTGATCTGGTTGAGGAAAACGACATCAAAACATGGAAGGACTTGGAAGCTCTTACTGAGTGGTCACAGAAAACGTGCGAACGTTACGGTAAGTTGGCGAAGGATAATGGTTATGTCGAAAAGGTGGATGGATTGTATCGACGTGCATAGTTAGATCCAATTTGCTTACTGAGAATCCCTAACCAAGTGGTTAGGGATTTTTGTTTCCATTAGTATCATCACTTGACATATGGAATCGTTGATCTACAATAATTTTCGCCAAGCTCGTGTATTATTGCGTGAAACAAATTTGATGCTATAATCAGTTAAGCCCATCTTACCGATGCACGAGTTTGGCGACTTCCGCAACCGGTAATTGATGGGTTTTTCTTTTCCGTGAAAGGTTGTCGCCAAGACATGAAGACACCAAAGAACGAGCAGGGTGTAGTGGTACTCTTTGGAATCCAAGCATTGCAAGTCGGTTGGGAAATAAAAGAGATACAACAGAGCTTCCCCGATGCTATTATTGAAAAGAATGGGAAAGAGTACGTGGTTGAGTTTGAGTATCGTGCATCAAACTTTATTGCCCACAAGCATGATCCATGTGGATGTGACTTGATCATTTGTTGGGAAAACGATCTCAATAATGAAATAGATTTACCCATTATAGAATTGTGTAACGATGCGTGGTTGAATGATAACACTCTTGACAATTTAGAGAGCAGTGCTTCCCTAAAAGCTGCTGCGCATTGGAAGGATAGAGCAATAGCGGCAGAATATCTATTGTCACAGGTGTTACTTGGTGTTCCGGTTGACTGGGGAGTCGAATATGACGCGTGCGCAATCTCACACGCCTATGATGATATCAATCAGTCTAGTCTACATCGGATCAAATATACATATCGCTGGGAACCGTTCGCTAGAAGATTCTTCGCTGATCATCCATCCGCAAAATCGGCAGACCTTGCTATATGCATGGCAATGGCAGCGAATGATGGACGTTCATACACAAAGTTCATGAGCAAAGCCGGTTCTCTGAGAAAACAAATCTTAGGTAAAGACTCAAATCAGGAACAATCATCGCGTTCGTATGAGTGCGAGATGGAAGAGAACACCAACGCCATGCTCCCTGCTATTGATAAATACAACAATATCTACAAAGAGGTAAAAAGACTTCTCACTTCCACGGATTGGGATGAATCAAAATCTATATCTGACTACATTCACAAGAAAAGCGAAAAGAATGAGATAAAGCCACCTGAACCAATCCCTGTGATCGAGAAGCGACTACCAGCGCAGGATGTTGAACCATCACTGATCGATGTATATAATGCAGACATTCGGTTGAAGCATGGACGATGGAGAAGATTTGCAGTTGAATTCATTCGGTTATCAAGAGAATTTGATGAAGACCACCCAATGCGAAAGTTTCCAGTAGCAGAGTTAGCTGACAGAATGGCAGTAGTAGAGCTAGGACATTACAGTAAGGACATGTCAGACCGCAGAAAATCACAAGCATCAAATTGGCTACAAAAGATACTAGCGGAATCTAATTAATCTCCCCAATCACCCACTCAAGACCAGATCCCCCAATCGATCTGGTCTTTTCGTTTCTACGTCAATCGACGGATGACAATGTGTACGCTTAATGATACAATTAGAAACATCAATCGAGTTGTGGAATAAATCAAAAGGAGGTCTTAGATGCGTGATGCAACAATAGAGGCGTGGGGTGGTCTTATAGCGATTTGTGGAATCGCTATCCTTGTAATATCTCTCTACGCTTACACTGACCCATACGTCACAATCTGCCAGGGCGTGACAAAGGAGTACCTAGGGTTATTTATTACAAACAACGGCATAGATCGATCCAATCTCACAGGAACGTTTACGGTGGGAACGGCAGGAGGAGAAAACGTCAATCTGTATAACAAGAATATTGGATATTATACTGAGATAACAGGCAACCAGGAGTATGGAATCAGATTATTGAGTGTCGGTGGTGGTATGACTGGATATTGCGCCGACTTCCACATCACCACCGACTTCCCAATCCCCAAATAGCCAATCTCCCCCAATCCGCAAAAACTCCTGCTAAATAAGTGGGAGTTTTTTATTTGTCTTTGGTTTGTTACAATAAACCAACTACTGAACAGGGGAGGATATTATGATTGAGAAGTGCCCAGTGACAAATAAAGATAAGTTTGCAAGCCAAGAATCGACCCAGGAAGAGATTGATAGACGTGGGTGGGAAAATAGTACTCCATACCTCTGCAATCATTGTGGTGGCTGGCATATCAGGTCGCAGAGGGCATCCTATGATGATCTAACTGTGGAAGATAAACACCTAATCAGCAAGCTTCGAGACGTTGTCATGCATGGAAAGACGGCGATTGTCGAAAGAATATCTAGCAACATATCCGTACATCGCTACGCCTATCTGGGAACAGTCTATACATTTAAGTATAACAGCCGGAAGAAGACGTTACAGATCATTAGCCAGCGTTAGATGAATGAAACAGCCAATCTCCAGCAGGTTGGCTGTTTTCTTTCCACCAACATACGTCTTTTGACCGTTGCCTATCGACGCATCAAATGGTAAACTTGTTGCAGATGGAAACAAATACAATCCCCGACATCGTCACAATCGTAAATCACCAATAGAATCATTGATCACGTCATAAGTTTTGTCAAATACTAGTCGTCGAAAAGAAGAAAGGAGACAACTTGACCACAATCGCCTCTACTCCCGACATCGGGAACACACTAAAGGAGCGTACACAATCCCTTGGCACAGTACGGATTTACCCCAATCCCTTCCCCTCGATCTTTAACGTCATTGTAGAGATTGAGTACGCCAAGCCAATCACTATGACCAAAGCCGGTCTACACATCAATCGTAACGGAATCTGCGCTCTCAATCCACCAATCGCTGTCTGTAGCGCAATGCCACGGCAACACGGCAAGTACGTTCGTTTCAATTTTATCATCAACGAATCCGCCCACAGCCCCACCGACATCAATTCAGCAATTGAGCAGTTTGTTGAGTTGGCGAGTGTAGGGTTTTGGGTGAGCTAACAAGAAAAGGAGATTGAGAGATGCGCGAATATATGGTTTTAGATGGCAACAAAACACGCAAGGATGGACTAACCAATTATAGCTATGGGGCGCTAATATCTGATCCGTATGGCGTACAAAATGTAATTATGCGGGAAGTCAACATGGATGAAAACAGTAAGCCAGATGCAGGATGGGATAGTGATCGGGTGTTAATGTGGGACTATGACGGGTTTCGTGCGCTATGCAAGGAATCATTCGGTAGCGGTGAGGCTGGAATTGGACATTGGGCAAAGAGTGCAAGCAAAAAGGATCTACTGTCGTTCGCTGAGAAGCTTTATGCGCTGGTCGAGAAGAAAGAATGCAAAGCTAAGGGCTTTAGAGTGATTCGCAACACAAACATGAGCAGTGGCTATCCAATCTTTACGATGCAAGTAGTGATTAAGAAGTAGACTAGACCCACCCCTATTCTAAATTTAATGCCACCAATCGCTGGGAACATTTTCCTGGCGATTTTGCTTTCTTAGGGATACCCCTATCCAAAACTTTTTATCTACTTTCTAGTCGGAAAATTTTCTGGTGATTTTACACCTACCCCACCCCACTTCAAAACTCAATATGCCCTCTCAATCCCAACTTTTTTCTGGTGTTTCTCAATCTCCTAGACCTCCCCCTCTTTAAAATTCTCACCACCATTCCCACCCAACTTTTTATTGGTGTTTCCAGACCCATGCCCCTCCCCCCTTCAAAAAAATCTTACCCATTTCACAATGATGTCAACGGAAACAAATAGAATGTGAGTCAGGAGATAGAGACAATGGCAACCAAGAAACTTATCGGCAAATGGGTAGGGAAAGACGTGATAGAGTACACCTACTTGATTGAGCAAGAAAACGCGACGGTCTATTTCACAGACAAAACACGAAGACTATATAAAGATGTGAACCGTGTGTCGCTTGAAGAATTCATTAATGGCGCACTGTGGAAAGATGAAGTGAAGAAGATAACATACAAGACGATGAAACAAGAGGAAAAAGTAAGAGAACAACTACATTCCTGCGGGAATGGTGCAGGATTCTACTATTAATGGTAAAATTAGCCTATTGTTACTAGATGGAAATAAGGTGAAGGAGATTTGCATATGGATATTACAAAAGAAGAAGTCAAAAAATTATCGGAAAAACTTACCGAAATAGGCGAAGTGATTATGCACGCAGAACTTGCGAAAGATACTGGCAAGTCGGATGCAATTACTAAAATTCTCGTCGCTTTACTGGATATGCAAAAGGTACTTGCTGAAATTGTTTTGCGTGACCTAGAGACGCGGTAATCCCTCTCAATCCCCAATCCCCCACCTCTACACACCTCACCAAAAGAGATCAGCCAATCACCAAACGGCTGGTCTCTTTTCTTTTCTCCACCATTTGATTGGTTATTTGTTCTGTTTATTTGTTCTGTTTATTTGTTCGGTTGTCGGTTGATTGGAGTTTGGCGAGGATAGCGGCTTTGCGTGCGTTCACAGCGTCTAGGGCAGATTGAGAGTGCTTTTGTCGTTCGGATGCTGCGATTGAGAGATTGGCTGATTTGGTCCGCTCATCCTGATTGCCGTAGTTGGCTAAAGCGGCATGATGTAACTCGCGTTGCTTGTCGTTCTGGAGATTGCGCTTTTCCTTCTTGCCGTAGGTCGTTAGGATTGGCTCGATAGTGATCAGGCGTTCATACCAGTTTTCGGTTAGGGAGGGGAGCTTTCGGCTTGCATGGATTGGGGAGTATTCCCAAGTGCAGATCCCCAACTCAACCAAGGTTTTATAGCAACGTTCACCACTGCGGGAAGTTATTCCTGCTAATCGCCACAGGTCACTCATCGTATTGAGATGCGACAAAGTTTCGCATACAGGAAAAGAGATACTATGTAGTTCTTCTGTATGCGAAGGTTTGTCGCATGTGCTCTTATTTTGAATAGTGGCTAACACTGCAATCACACGTAGTGCTGTTGGTCCTAGCGTGCCATCGGATAGATGTTCAGTACACATTCTAGGATCGATTTTAGCGCCATACTCGAAATGCGGCATAGGCTGTAACTGCTTGTAAATGGGTGAGAGTGCGATATCGGTAGATTGTGTTGGTTCACTACTTCCCGTATCCGTGACGGTGATTGTGTAGCGTCCAGAATCACGCTTGTCTGCTTTCTTGGTGATTGAGAGTAAGCCAAGCTTGGTTAATACTTTGAGGTGAGCGGATGCAGATCGGTCGCTAACGCCGAACTCAGAAAAGCTACGCGTGGGTAAGTATAGGTCGGTCGCCTTACGGGAACGCTCCGCGATCTGGCTGATACCCATAGCTGTTTTGAGGATATAATGCCGACTTGACTTAGGTAGGTCACGGCTCTCCCATACGGATTGCTCGAAGTCGGCTAGGGTTTGGTCGAGTGTAGTCCCGATAAATCGTGCCGGTTTGCGACTGTATGCGCCGCGTAAACTTGCCCATGCTTCCTGCCATGTGTACGGGTGATTACCGAGTTTTTCCACGGTAATTTGGTAGCTCTCCGCGTAAACCCGCGCCGTGTCAAGGTTAAGCCCAAGATCGCGCAGTTGCCGAAAAAGCTTGAAGCCGGTATCGTGCCGCGTTCCCAGCTTGGCAGCTTGCACCGCCTCATGCAAAAACTTTTCAGGCGCGCCGTCAATTTCCACACCAAGGGTTGCCGGGTGCCGGTGTGCCTCATTGTACTCAGCCAGTACCGAATCAAGCACGGCGATTGGCAGCACTTTTGATCCGTCGATCTCAATCTCACAACCGACCGCGCCGAACCACGCCCGCGCCGCGTCGGTGCATTGCTGATCTGCCAACCGATGAAACCAAGCGAACGCCCGCGCATAGTCTGCATACTGAGCGGCATCATAGATCGGTTGATCCAGGATAAACAGCGCCCGCGTCCTTGGCGCGTCTGGTCGATGATTGGTTGTAGTATGCAAGATCGCTGCATAGTCGGCAATGTGCCGATCCCCCCTCAAATCAGCAAACGACGATTGGTCAAAATCCAATCCCAAAATTTGCGCGCTCATAAAATTGTCGCTATGGCGCGACGTGTGAAAGATTGGCGCGACGGAATAACCGGATTGGATAACAGCAGCAAGCGCGCCAACGTCTAAAACTTCAGCCTTAAAAGAGCGATTGTAAACGCCCCACCGCAAAGAGTTATGATCCAGCTTACCAGTAAAAGAACGATTAACACAACAGCCAAATGACGTAACAGCATTATCTAGGTTGACAATAGAATCAACCTGTGTTATAATCGGATTCACTATATATGTATTGCCTCTTTTCTTAGCGCCACCGTTAGTGTACTGAGCACTAACGGCATTGCTTTTTTATAGCCTACTCTCTACCCAACACTTGACCATATAAGATCAGATCGCTTTCAATCTGCGCGATCTCTTTGCGCACAGAACAGATCACAATCTGCGAGACCGGAACACCGATCCGATCAGCGACCGCGAATAATTCAGCCCGCGTTTGATTGGGCATTCTAACGTTGACAACTTTACTAGTTGAGCAATTGGTAGGTCTCTTCTTTTTTTCTTTTGTTTCCATAAACTCCCTTGATAATGCAAATAGAATCACATCACATTATAACAGGTCAGGGTGTATACATTGTCAACCTCAAAACCACTTGACGTACTTCCACGGCTAAAGCCGATGGGATTCTGGGATCAAGCATAGATAGCCGAACTAGTCGGTCTTACATCTACTAACCCAAGAGAAGACGCCCCTTCTCTTTCTATGTTGATAGCGGCATTGGTGTCTCGATCCAAAACTGTATGACAGCTAGGACAACGCCAACGGCGATCACTTAAAGACAATTCTTTGTTAACATAGCCACAACAAGAACAAGTCTTTGATGATGGATAAAATCGATCAATGAAGTGGATCAACTTGCCTTTTTGCTTGGCTATATATTCAAGGACAGACACGAATTCAGTGAAAGCGAGATCGGATACTTTTCTACCCCATAGCTTTTTCATTGCGGCAATGTTTAGATCTTCCAAAACAATGATGTCAAACTGACTGGTCAGGCTATGGGCAAGTTTGAAAAAGAAGTCTCTACGCTGATTCTTGATCGTCTCGTATATCCGATTTAGCTTATTTTTAGCCGCAAACCAGTGACCAGAACGTTTTACTTTGCGGCTAAACTCACGGTTGGCTTGACGAATCTGCTTAAGCGCATTGATAAAACATAGGGGAGAATCTACCGTTTCGCCATTAGATAGGGTGAGGAAGGTTTTTAGACCGAAGTCGATCCCGACGATAGTGTTACCTAGTCTGTCGGGCACTTGCTCACCTGTCTCTACGGCAAAGCAGATATATAGATCGCCTAGTGGATTACGCTTTATTGTTACGGTTTTGATTATACCTAGTATCTCGCGTGACTTACTAAACTTGTAAACTTTGCCACGGATGCGAATCTTGTTATATCCTAATAATTTCCATCCTGTTTGTTTCAATGTAAAACTAGAATACTTTTTCACCTTGCAGAAACCAGGGCGACCATGCTTTACGCTGATCTTACCAGCCTTTGACTTAAAGAACATTTGATAGCTATGATCGATCCGTTGGCATATATCTTGTATAGCTTGAGCATCGACCTTTTTCCAGAATTCATACTTCGATAATCGTTTAAGTTTAGCAATATGTTTTTGCATGGCGTATACGCTGATATACTTACCAGTTAACTTATAGTATCGTCTATGAAGCGCGATGCAATGATTCCAGATGATACCGGAGATATCGATCTGGTGATGCAAATGCACATTCTTTTTCGACTGGTACAGTTTAAACTTAAATGTTTTCATTTGCATAATTATAATTTATATGGAAACATTTGTCAATAATATCGCTGGATTTTGCAAAAAACCACGTAGATCGCAAAATTTACGTCAATTGACCGATTGAGACAAGCGCACGATCTGTTATCATGTTGTCATCAGGAACAAATCACGCAGTATATAAGGAGATCGAGAGATGACAGACCAGGAAAAGCAATCAATCATTACGGCAATTTATCGCGGGAATGAGATGTTAGAATCCATTAAGGAACAACGCCGGAACGCTGGTGAAAAAGGCTATAGATTGACCGTCGATCTCTATATCGCAATGCTTAATGCTTACGGTTACAACGTAACAGGAGGTACGATCCATGACTTCCTGCGCAATAGTACGGTAGAGTACCAGCGCGGAAAATGCCCTTCTTATTATGTGATGTACAACCACAACGGCAAACAGATCGCCATTGGTTACAATGCAGGAAAGAATAAACCCCAACTATTACCGCTTGAAATGATTGACTATATCTAAAGGAGATCACCCAATGCGTAACTTAATCAAAGAGCCAACCAACCAAAAGCTTACCCCGTATCTATTCAAAGATGGAGCGTTATACCGATCCTATGCGATTCTAGCGCCCAATCTCACAATCGCCAGAGATCACAACAAGACCAGCCGGTTAGGTGGAAAGTATGTAGGCATTGACAACCGCACAACCAAACAGCAAAGCGAATCGTCTACAGTAGGCATTCTAGCGCGGGAAAGCTCAGGAGAATTGCGCGCCAGAACTATGATCAATCTGGGTGATTACATAATCCCAGAAGGAACGCCGGAGCCAGTGATCCGCGCCTTTATTGAGAAGATCGGCAAATGGGATATTGACCGTCAAGACAGTTTGATCGGCAACGCTACAGCAATCAATCCAATGATTGAGAAGTTACAGAAGGAGATCTAACCATGTACGGCACTGATATTACACTCTATCTATACAACCTGTACGGCGAAGGAGTAACACTAGCCAAGGAAGACACCTACACGATCTATAGATTCGCTAACCGTGACAAGCTTTATTCAATCCGTATGAGTAAATCAGAATTTGAGGAAGACGGCGATCAGCGCGAGATCGCATTGGGCGAAGTCTCAATCCATCGCACAATCTATCTACCTTTTTCTATGTGCGAAAAAGAGAACCAACAAAAGGCAATTGAGAAGTTTTTGAGCCAACAGCAACCAGAGGAGATCGCCCGATGACATACCAGGAAGCAGTGAAGCAGCGCGATCAACTATCGTTAGCCTGTAACACAGCAGCGGAAAAGTTAGAAGCTTTTCCATTTGACCCAATCACTGGATTGACGCCGGATGTTGTCAGAGCCACGCCCGAATGGATTACGGCAAAGAATGGTTATAGTGTTGCATTCAATGCGTTACGAGAGTTTAACGCGACTTTCGTCAAGAAGTATAAAAAGGAGTTAAGAGAAGAGAGACGACAGCGAGACGCTGAACGACAAAAGAAATATGTTGCAGCCCAAACAGCCCAGTAACACCAATCAACTAATCAAGCAGTGAAAGAAAGAGATCGACCGATGAACGCCATTTTACGAACAAAAGAAAATATGTTCACAGAAAAAGTAATGACACGGTATGCAGGTATATCGAGTTATGGCACTTGGTCTAACACACTTGGCGCGTCAATTGCTACAACCTATCTTTGGTTGAGATACTACAAGAATCAACCAGCGATCTTTGCGTTTGAACAGATGCAAGCACACAAAAAAGATAGCGCACCGTTATCTAATGCTTTTATATATCGAAGAAAAAGAGTAAACCCGCAAGCTTGACCCCAACCCAAAAGACCAGATCACCCCGATCTGGTCTTTTTGTTTGCTGCGCTACTATCCCAAAAATATCCAAAATATCCCAATCAGCCACCGGTTAAAACTCATTGAAAAAGTACGTCAATTGACTGATTACAGCATACGCACAACCTGATAGACTTATGTCATCAGGAACAAAACAACAAGTAAATCAGGAGATTGAGAACATGAAAACGCAAATTCCAGCCATCAGCCAGGAATTAAAAAACGCCGTCAAAGTTTACATTTTGGCAAAAGCACACGAAGACACGATCCGCCCAATTGTCGAAGGATATAAGCTTAAAATTTTGATCGACGGTAAGTATACCTACGCTGAAAAGCACACCGCGCGCCGGAATGAATTGCCGGAATATATCACAAGCTTAAAAGATACTTGGTTGATGGACGATGAACAACACGATCAGTATATGCGAATCGTTAGAGAAGCACACGACGCAAACGGATTCGCGAAAATGTTAGAAGGTTTGGAGATCGGTTATTGTCCTCTGTTGATGGCTGAAACCGCCACGATTGACGCAAAGCGCGCCGTGCTGAAGCAATCGGAATACTTACACGGATATGATACGGATAAGGTATGGAACATGGAAAAGCGCGCACAAATGTTCGATCTGACAATGCGATTTGTGATCAGCGCTTGCCCGGAAATTACCCGTCAATCTGTCATGGACTTATTGACGTACTCCCACGGCTAAAGCCGATGGGATTCTGGGGTCAAACAGTAGCAGCCTGAATAACAGGTCTTACGCTACCTAGCCCAAGAGAAGACGCCCCTTCTCTTTCTATATTGATAGCGGCATTGGTATCTCGATCCAAAACTGTATGACAGCCAGGACAATGCCAATGCCGATCACTTAAAGACAAATCTTTGTTGACATAGCCACAGCAATAGCAAGTCTTCGATGATGGATAGAACCGATCAATGAAGTGGAGCAGCTTGCCTTTTTGCTTGGCTATATACTCAAGGATAGATACAAACTCAGTGAAAGCAAGATCAGAGACTTTTCTGCCCCATAGCTTTTTCATACCGGCTATATTTAGGTCTTCTAGCGCGATAATGTCGAATTGGTCGGTTAGGTTATGGGCAAGCTTAAAGAAAAAGTCTCTACGTTGATTCTTGATCGTCTCGTATATTCGATTCAGCTTGTCTTTAGCCGCAAACCAGTGACCAGATCGCTTTACCTTGCGGCTGAATTCACGATTAGCTTGACGAATCTGCTTAAGCGCATTGATAAACCACAGGGGAGAGTCTACTGTTTTGCCATTAGATAGGGTGAGGAATGTTTTTAGACCGAAGTCGATCCCGACGATAGTGTTGCCTAGTCTGTCGGGCACTTTCTCATCTGTCTCTACAGCAAAGCAGATATACAAATCACCTAGCGGATTACGCTTAATCGTAACAGTTTTGATCGCACCAAGTATTTCGCGTGACTTACTGAATTTGAAGACATGTTTGCCAATGCGAATCTTGTTAGAATCTAGTAGTTTCCAACCGGCTTGTTTTAGCGTGAATGATGAGTACTTCTTTACCTTGCAGAAACCAGGGCGACCGTGTTTTACGCTAATCTTGCCTGCTTTTGACTTAAAGAACATCTGATAACTACGGTCTACACGCTGACAGATGTCTTGTACAGCCTGCGAGCCTACTAGATTCCAAAATTCGTGTTTGGGAAGTCGCTTAAGTTTAGCTATGTGTTTCTGCATGGCGTATACATTAATGTACTTGCCAGTCAGCTTGTAGTACCGT
>Ga0154020_10000651_pt1 | contig 42486 bp, 40 predicted proteins | sample Klosneuvirus_201_FD_109709 | JGI IMG/M metagenome (GOLD analysis project Ga0154020, IMG submission 109709) | Active sludge microbial communities from wastewater, Klosterneuburg, Austria - Klosneuvirus_20160825_MG | ecosystem: Engineered > WWTP > Aerobic digester > Activated sludge | place... | reverse complement strand
TGAAGAGCCAACTTCAAAAAGCCACTGTTTTGTAGTGTACCACTAAAAAGTTAAACTATTGAAAATACTAACTTTATGCTCCGTGTTGTGTCGAAGTCAGGAGAAAACAACGTCATTGACTTAGATAATAGAAGACCCTTACCTCAGCCTCCGGCTGACGCTGAGACCGCCGATGGCGGCCATTTTCATAATTTGGGTGTTTTTGGTTCGCAAGTACTAGGAATTGGTAGGGGGTGAGGGATTCGAACCCCCGATCCGCCGGTTATGAGCCGGCTGCTTTAACCAACTAAGCTAACCCCCCAAATAAATTTTATTTTTTGAGGTTACTTTTAAAAGTAACCTCTCACTGAACATCAATTTTTAAATTGAATATTCAATTCGTTGACACATTTCAAGTGTCCACGAAAGTCTTAAGCTTACTCGATCTACTCGGATGACGCAACTTTCGGAGCGCCTTGGCTTCAATTTGACGAATACGCTCTCTTGTTACGTTAAAATCTTGCCCCACCTCTTCAAGTGTATGATCGCTTTCTTCTCCAATACCAAAGCGCATGCGAAGCACTTTTTCTTCTCTGGGAGTTAGAGTTGAGAGGACACGTCGGCATTGTTCTGCTAAATTTAAATTCACAATAGCTTCTGCTGGATTAATGACCTTTTTATCTTCAATAAAATCTCCCAAATGAGAATCTTCTTCTTCACCAACGGGAGTCTCTAAACTGATTGGTTCTTTAGCAATTTTTAGAACCTTGCGTACTTTATCAACAGGCATATCCATTTTTTCTGCGATTTCTTCAGGAATTGGTTCACGACCAAGTGATTGAACTAAATTACGAGACGTTCGCACTAACTTATTGATGGTTTCAATCATATGCACTGGTATACGAATTGTTCGAGCTTGATCGGCAATAGCTCTAGTAATAGCCTGTCGAATCCACCAAGTTGCATAAGTTGAAAACTTATAACCTCGACGATATTCAAATTTATCCACAGCCTTCATCAAACCAATATTACCTTCTTGAATTAAATCCAAGAACTGCAGTCCACGATTGGTGTATTTTTTTGCAATAGAAACCACAAGTCGAAGGTTTGCTTCAACCAATTCGGCCTTAGCTGCATCGGCTGCACGTTCACCCTTCCAGATGGCAGTATAAGTTTCTTTGATCCAAGTGAAATTCATTTCGGTTTCTTTTTCTATCCGAGTAAGGCGCGATTCAGCTTCCTGTGCTGATATCACATAGCCTCTAAATTTATGAAAACTCAAACCAGTTTCTCGACTCATACGTGTGAGTTCTTTTTCATTGGATTCAACGATCTTAAAACGCTCTACCAATGTTTGTGTATCTTTAGAGAAAGTACGCTCTACACCCTCTTTGATTCGACGACGAAGACTCGCCATTCTTGAAACTAAGTTTTTAAATTTAATCACAATGCGATTAATTGTTTTACGATTAAAATTAATACTCTCAAAACTGGTCATCAATACTGAGTTCATTTGAACTAAATGTTTTTGAGCTTCTTGTTTTTTAGATTGAGGATTATCTTCTTTACGCAAAATTTCAAACCACGGTAATGCCGCCGTTTGATATTCCGTCACTCGACCAATTAGTTCATGAATTTTTTGGATGTATTCTTGCTCATCATATTGTGTCTCTTCGTCTTCAAGTCCACGAAAAATAGATTTAACTTTAATTCGACCTTCATCAAGTCGTCTTCCTAAATTAATAATTTCGTAGGTTCCGAGAGGTGATAAAAGAATGGCACGAACGATTTCACGTTCACCGTCTTCAATACGACGAGCAATTTCCACTTCACCCTCTCGAGTGAGGAGAGAAACACTTCCCATTTTTCGCAAATAAAGTCGAACAGGGTCATTGCCTTTTACGTCTTCCGCTTCGGCTGCTTCTTCATCTGCTTCGGCCGCTTCTTCATCTGAATCAGGATCTGCTAAAAAGCCTGAAGCTTCTTCATCAGCACCTTTATCAGTATGATCAGTGATAACCACACCATTGATTTCTAAAGCATGCATAAAGGAGTCTAAGACTCCTGGAGCTTGTATTTCTAAAGGAAGTTGCTCATTGATTTCTTCAATGGTCAGTGCCCCTTTTTCTTTAGCGAATTTAACAAACCGAGTGATCTCTTCTTTGATCATGATCTCTTGATCTGCCACAGGCATTTTTACTATCGATTCCATCTTTTTTGTACTTTTCATGCTTGCTCCGCTTTTGAAAAGCTGTTGATTTTTAATTCTACAGTCTCATTATAATTTTGTTAATAACCTTAAAACTATCTTAAACTTTTCACTCGCTATAAAATGCTCTTAACTTTAGGGTCGGGCTTATTCCCTTTTCTATGCCAATTTTGTTAACTTCAAAATCCATACCGTTTGAGTAATAATTGTTATTTATGGATTAGAGTTCAACCAACGTAATCTGTCTTTTTTAAGTAAGGATAATTGCTCCCATTTTTCCTGACTTAATTCTTGCTTCAATTCTTGGGCCAATTGATTGATCTGAATGTCGAGGTTATTAATTCGTACTTTTTTAAAACAATCAGCCAAAAGTTGTCCCTCTCTCTCAGGATCATTCGATGGCAACTCTTTAATTAGTGCTGTCAGAAGATCAGGATTTAGAATTTCATTGGTTATTAAAACGAACAAGTTATCAAAGAGCAAGCCACTTTGTCCAGTGAGACTCAACGCTTTTTCAAAAACCAATCGCACACCTGGATGACTCATCAATTTTATCTCCTCTGCATGCAAAATTTGATCCGAATTCGCAGACTTTGGATATAGAGCTAAAGCAAGTGGTATAAGTTCCCATTTTGGAGCCCCCTTAAGATTGATTTTTTCGCTCTCAAAGCCATCATTTTTTCCAGTTAAATTAGCCTCTAAATTAGCTGTCAATGCCACCTCCACGGTTTCATCGGATTTCAATCGTGAACCCGTTGAACTGCTTGACCAAGGCTGACTTCGACTCTCATTTTTTTCTTGAATGGCTCGTCGCATCCAATTCAAGTCAACTCCCAACCGATGAGCTAACTCCTTCCAATATAGACTTTTGAGTGAATTATTTTTTAAATTTAAAAGTAATTCATTGACCCGGTGAACCATTTTTACCTTATCCGTTGGACTACCCTGAAACCCCTCCATCCAATGACGCAAAATATGATTAAATAAGTCAGGGGCTGAAGTTAAAACTTCACTCATTTTCTCACCCCCATACGTCATCAAAAATTCATCAGGATCTCGATTCTCTGGTAATGTTAAGCCTTTAGGGTAAAGACCAGATTCGAATAAAAGCGGTAGACTTTTTTCTGTTGCCGCTTGGCCCGCCAAATCTCCATCAAATAAGACAATCACATTTTGGGTCAATTTTGACAAAATTCGACACTGATCGATTGTTAAAGCTGTCCCTAAAGGAGCTACCACATTTTTAAAACCCGCTTGGTAAAGAGCTATTAAATCCATGTAACCTTCGACTAAAATCACTTCATCTTTACTTCTTATGTAGCGACTCGCATGCTCTAAACCATATAAGGACTTTCCTTTATGAAATAATGGCGACTCAGGACTATTAATGTACTTCGGTAGTCCATCTCCTAGAGTACGACCTCCAAACCCGATCACATCACCAACTTGATTGGTAATTGCAAACATCAAACGCTCTCGAAATAAATCAAAATAACCACCCGATTCTCGTCTCTTGATTAAACCAAGCTCTTCAGCAAGCGAAAGCGAAAGTCCTTGAGTTTGAAAATGTTTAACTAATCCCTCCCAGTCTTCTGTGGCGTAACCAATCCGAAAGGTTTCAATGGACTCAACTTTAATATAGCGTTTATGAGTGTATTCACGAACAGGATGTGAAATTGGTAATTTTTTATAATTATCAATAAAATAATTAGCGGCAGATTTATTTATTTCAAGGAGTTCTTTTTTTCGAGAATACTCTCGCTGTTCTGGTTGGACTCCGGAGGCAGAAGAGCTCAAAACCGGAAGTGGTATATTGGCACGCTCGGCTAAATGTTCTAAAGCATCAACAAAACTCATTCCCTGAAAATGCTGAAGAAAAGTAAAAACATTTCCACCTTTTTTACAACCAAAACAATGATAGACTTGTTTGTCTAAGGAAACATGAAAGCTTGGTGTTTTTTCTTTATGATCAGGGAATGGACAGCGCCCGACAAGATCTCGCCCTACTGGCTTAAGAACAGTGTATTGTGAAATGACTTCTGCTAATTGAGAAGCTGAAATGACTTTATCTATAAAATCTCTGGAATACTTCATAATCTCCCAAAATGGGTTACGAGATTTTTAAACTCTCATTAGAACTTCAACAAAATTACTAGAATAGTAGATGCATCTCAATATTCGAATGCTATCAATTTTTCGACAACCAGAATTGCATTGAGACCAAAAGAATGCTTAGAAGCATTCCTTTTCTAATGTACTTAAATTATGGGTTGAGAGACTTTTTAACCGTTTCGCTTACTAATTTATTATCTGCATTACCTTGAGTGCGCACAATCACTTCTTTAATTACGGCTCCCATATCTTTCACTGATTTTGCGTTTAAGGCGATGATCACATCTTTTACAATGTTTTCAACCTGAGTTTGACTCAACTGAGCAGGCAATAATTCTTCAAGAATGGCCAATTCAGTCATTTCTTGGTCTACTAAATCTTGACGACCACCCGCTTTATATTGATCTATGGATTCTTTACGTTGTTTTACTAACTTTTTAATCACACCAATCACTTCATCGTGAGTAATGGGATTAGGTCTCATTTCAATTTCACGATTTTTTATAGCTGCTTGCAAAAAACGAAGGGTATTTAAACGAACTTGATTTTTTTCCTTCATCGATACTTTGATATCGTTCATGATTCTTTCACGAATTTCCATGCTACAGTCTCCTCTCTACTTCAACAAAATTAATTCTAAAATAATCTGTTTGAAAAACAAACCAATGAATTGAATTTTATTAAGAATTCAACTCATCGATATTGATTTATTACAGTGTTCACCACTAAAACTAGTGCTCTTTCAAATAAGTTTATTAGTGAGAGCACTAGTATCAGCAGATCTGCTTCAGAAACTATGTCTCCGTAAAGCCTCTTCTTTGTTTTTTTGCCAATCTCTTACGAGCTGCGATCGATTTTTTCTTCAATCGAACACTTGGCTTTTCAAAATGCTCTCGCTTTTTAACTTCAGAAAGTATTCCTGCTTTTTCACAAGATTTCTTAAATCTTCGGAAGGCTGACTCGAAGCTTTCACCCTCTTTAATTCTAACTGATGCCATGTTAATCACCTTCCCTTCCTGATAAAATATACCGTATGGCACGAAAGATTGGGTATATCAAAATCCTTTCCTTTAGACAACCGCTAAAAATGGTGTCATAAAGAACTTTATTGAGGCCTTATGATAAAGTCTAATAAAACAAAAATTCATAAAACAACCGAAGAGCAAATCCATAAGTTTTGGATGCAGAAAGCTCTCCTTTTAGCCAAACAAGCCTCCAATAAAAATGAAGTGCCTGTCGGGGCTCTCATTGTTCATACCAAGTCCAATAAACTCATCAGCCAAGGGTTTAATTTAAGAGAAACCCTACAAACTCCACTGGGTCATGCTGAATTATTAGCCATTCATAGAGGTTCTCAAAAACTAAATAGTTGGAGACTCAGTGAACACACCCTTTACGTGACTCTTGAACCTTGCGTTATGTGTTGTGGAGCCATTTTTCAAAGCCGTCTAGATAGAGTTATTTTTGGAACTTTTGATCCAAAAGGGGGAGCGACATCGCTTGCGTTACCAAAACACAACCATCATACTCACTTTCAAGGTTCAATTTTAGAAAAAGAATGTAAAAGTATTTTAAAAGATTTTTTTAAAAATTTAAGAACTAAAAAAAAGGAGACTCCATGACTGCACCAAGCCCCTTTCAAAATAAAATTAAAATTTACTCTGATGGTGCTGACAAAGCTTCAATGCTAGAAATGGCTAAAAATCCTTTAATTCAAGGATTAACAACCAATCCGAGTTTAATGAAAAAGGCCGGGATCAATGATTATAAGTCATTCTGCCTTGATATTTTATCACACATAAAAGATAAACCCCTATCTTTTGAGGTTTTTACTGATTCTATTCCTGAAATGGCTAAACAAGCTCTTGAAATTAAAACATGGGGCAACAATGTTTATGTAAAAATCCCAATTATGAATAGCGAAGGCCAATCAACAATTGAATTAGTAAGAGAACTGACTCAAAAGGGTGTGAAGCTCAATGTAACAGCCATCTTTACAATGGAGCAAATCGTTGAAACTGTAATGGCCCTTAAAGGTGGAGCCCCTTCTATTGTCTCTGTTTTTTCAGGTCGTATTGCAGACTCTGGCCGCGATCCCATGCCCACTATGATTGCCGCTAGTGAGCTTTGCCAAACAGTCGATAAGAATATTGAACTCCTCTGGGCTTCCACTCGTGAAGTTTATAATATTGTTCAGGCTGAGCTTTCTGGTTGCCACATCATCACTGTACCACCTGATATTATCAAAAAAGTGAGTGGCTTCAACAAATCACTGCACCAACTAAGCCTAGAAACTGTAAAAACTTTTAAATCTGATGCCGAGACCGCTGGGTTTAAGCTTTAAACGCAAGATCAATGCTAATTTTTAACTTATGTTCAATCCTAAAATAAAACGTATAGCGACGTGATTTTTTAAAAATGAATATTACATTGTGATTAAAAACTTACTGTTGAAAAGAAACAGGAAAACACTCATATTTTCCTTCTTTCTGAACTATCTGCTTTTTCATATTTTTTTTAGGTTTAAAGAAGTACCATGGTGAAAGTTTCATATTTATGAAATGATCATTTTCAAAATTTTTATTATGTCTCACAATAAAACAAATTTTATTGCTTTATCTTAAGAAAGCACCATTTAATGTCAATCTAATACGCAATTGTTTAAATTATAAATACCAAACAAATCTTATGTTATTCTAGACTTAGGCACCACTTGTCAGTCGACGGTTAGACTCCGAGATCAATTGAGAAGGTGCTAATGAAAACAATGTAAAACTTATTAGAAGGAGCTGTTTTGTTTTACTTTAATTATTATCATGTAAATAAATTAACATTGATATCCTTGTCTATGCTCATGTTCGCTTGCTCCAACGGATCTGTCTCCGTTGTATCAACCTCTACATTTAAAGCCCCTGCTTATTCAAGTAAAATTAAAGACGGAGTTACCGTTGATCCAAGAACTACTGCACTAAAAATTGAAGGACAATGCGACTCCAAAACAAAATACATTCAATATAGTTTAGATTCTGGTGTCACTTGGAAAGACTTAGTCTCCAATAAGGGAGATGATTTAGATTGTAGCGACAGAACTTTTTCATTTTATATTAGTGATCTTTATAAAGGTTATTTAGGAACTGTTGATTTCAGTTCAACAGAAAATAAGACTTTTATGTTAAGATCAATGGCTGATGGAGAGTTCTCTGATGCGAGTTCTGATCTAACAATTCAATACTCACCCAACTGGTGTACAACCTTCGGTAATCAAAGTACTGCTTGTAGTGCTGATCAAGGAACTTTTTGGGCCAGCAGCATGACCTTCGGCACAAATATTACAGGCAATGATGGTGAGCCAACAATTACTATTCCAGCTGGATATTATGATGGAACTCAAACATCAACTATCACAGATACTAATCTTACTGCTGCTAATATTAGATCAGGTGTACTAGTATTAGGAGTTACCGGCAGCGCCCCAGAACCTTTTGCCAGTTGCACGGATGATTCACTCAACTCTGGTCAGTGCTCCACAGCAGCAAACCGATATGTTTATACATCTAACTTCGGAGGCCGCTCTTCAGATTGTACTTCTGGTCTCAATAGTTCTGCTTGCTGGACCAATACCACCAATCAATATGTCACAGGAAGCCTTGGAACAACCGTATCTGGCACCAATGGCAGTTTATCAACTACAATTCCAGTTGGTTATTACAACGGTTCAACCTCGGCCAGCATGAGTGATACTAATTTAGCGGCTGCAAACATTAAATCTGGAGTTTCAATTTTTGGCATTACAGGGACGGCACCAATTCCTTTCGCCAGTTGCACTGATAATATTCTAAATAATAGTCAGTGCTCTACGGCCACAAATAGATATGTTTACACTTCCATTTACGGGGGTGTAACTCCCGCTTACGCTGATTGCAGCGAAGACACTGGTACCATCAACAACAGTCGGTGCTCGACATCGACAGCTCGTTATGTCAGTGCCACACTAGGATCCGATGTAACGATTTGGACCAACTTACTTGCAACATCGGAAGTCGATGCATCGATTAATAACGGCTATTATAATGGTAAATCCTGTAAATTAACCGACAACGATCTCACTGCTGGAAATATTAAATCGGGAGTTGATATTTTTGGTGTCACAGGGACTTTAACTCCTGCTTATGCTGCTTGCTCAGAAGATTCAGGAACTCTTAATAACTCTCAATGTTCGACTTCAGCAAACCGTTACGTCGCCTCTGTCGCTGGCAGTGATATCACGTCATGGTCTGGATCTGGAACAACATCCATAACAGCATCTATACCCGATGGATATTATAATACTAAATCGATTACATTTACAGATGCTGATCTTGTTGCCAGCAAAATATTAAATGGTATCGATATTTTTGGAGTCACGGGTTCTGTTGTCGCCGCTTACAGCGCCTGCTCTAATAATGCCTTGAATGCTTCCCAATGCTCAACTGCTACGAATAGCTATGTATCAACCACTCTTGGAGGCGATATTACAATTTCTGGAAGCACTTCCAGCTCCATTACTCAAGGTTATTACGATGGAACTAAAAGTTGTACTATCAGCGATGCTAATCTGATTGCTGCTAATATTAAACTCAGTAAAACCATTCTTGGCATAGCAGGTACCTTTGATGGAATTGCACTAACATCCAATGCTTACCGCAATAAAGCTACCACCCCAATTTCACAAATTGCAGAATCATCGACTTATGCAGGTGGAGATTTGCCCGCTGGCTATCGAATGGTCCCCACCATTGCAACCGATGACGACGGATATTTAAGTGCTAATTCATCGAGTCCACAAGTGACTCTTGTCCTACGAAATATCGTCACAGGTGATGAATGGAACACTGGCGTTCCTAGAATCGTTTGCGGAAAAGGTATTAATACTAGTATCGCAAATAAGATTATTGACTGCTCTACGCAACATTCTGCAAAACCCTCATGGGATGCTGGAGTTGCTGGAAAGATCTCATGGGATGGTAACATTAACGGCAATGCCGGCCAAGGAATTTGGACACTGGTGTCTGTTTATTCTAGTTCACTGGCAAACGGTGATCTTTGCGATACGACCTGCAAAGAAGTGTGGCGAGATGATAGAACAGGACTCATTTGGAGTGATAAACTTCCCATCGACAACTGGTGTAGAGCTTCTGGTAATGCCGAAGCGGCTGATCCATCAAACCTCTGCAACAATATAACTTATCAGCCCAACTACCCCACCGCCGCTGAAAGTTGGTGTGCCGAAGACGGACCAACGACGATGATGGAAGCAACTGGCAGTGGCGAAACCTGGGCTTCGAGTAGCTACCATGATGCTAAAGGTGGATTAGGAAAAACAACGGCTATTTCAGTTCGTTGGAGACTACCCACAAAATATGATTATGGGGCTGCAGAAAATAATGGCATCCGATTTGTACTTCCAGGCATGTCCGATAATAACTCCGCTGTTTTTATGGAATGGACTTCTACTATTAAAGCTAGTGACAGAAGCTCAGCCATTGCTTTTGATGTTCATCATGGCACAAGCGCTACTGGAGTAAGATCCAATAACACTGATGCCGTGACCCGATGTATTGGTCGCTGAAAAGCCTAATTTAATCTATAATGTAACTAGCCAATCTAGATTATATTTAATACTCCCCTTCATTTTTATCGTGACTTATAGATCCGGTATTTATAGGTATAACTCAAATTTAACCAATGATCTGCTACTGTCTAATATCTGACCGGAGATCGTTATTTTTTCTAAGGAGAAAAAAATATGAACAGAACTGTAATGTTAGCTCTAGGGATGTTTGCTTTTTTAACAATTTGCGCAAATGATTCTTTTGCAGCGACATCAAAAGCCGTAAAAGTTGAAGCTATTACAACTCCTGCTCCCAGTATTACTGAATCAATTAAAGCGACAACCACTACAACAAATAATAAAGATGTTTACATATCAACTAATTTTGTTGATCTTTCAAAAGGAAATGGAAACGTAAGCGGTGATTTTTTTATCAATGAAACTACAGCGGTCAATTTTAGCTTTCGAACAGCCTCTGATCGTGAAAAAGTAAAACTCATCAACTCCGATAATCCCAACGAAACGGCTCTACTAACTGTTGATCGCGCTTCATATATTTTGGGTGCTACTTTTTTCCCATTGGGTCTTAATAAGCAAATTAATCTTTTAGTTAGCCCAGGACTTGCTTTTGGAACTAAAAAATCACCACTTGATGTTGAAAATCAAACTGGAATAGCACTAAAAGCTTCAGCTCTTATAAAAACAAATGATAAGCTTGGTATTGAAATTGGACTTAAAGGAAATAATTTGGAAGAAGGAAGCTTTACTACAGATCTTTATGCTGGATTGGGACTTCTATTCTAACCCCAGTTTTGTAAGTATGCAGCGTTAAGTAAACTATGAAATGAAGAATTTTCTAAAGCCACTCACCATTTGAGTGGCTTTTTAATTAGTAAATATCATATCTCACAAGCTTACTACTCAGTTGAAACTTGGGTTTTTCAAGAATCACATTGGCCTTTAGTGGTCGTTTTACCACAACACGCTTTACATTTAAACTGAGTGCTTTTTGTATTATCTCTGGCTCTTCTTCATTGACCCCGATTAGTTCTCGTAAAATTTGCATTTCTTTACTCGGCAAGGCTGTTTTATTTTTAGCTGGATACATAGGATCATAGTAGATCACTTCGGGTAAAGGTTCATTCTCTCGAAATTGAGTCAAAAAACTCTCAGCCTCCGACCAAACAAATTTTATAGTTGTTAATGAATTGATATCATCTTTTGTCTTTGAATTCGGTGCTAACATTTCACTTTTAGGTAAAGTTAAATTAGATGTCGTTACTAATGTAGGAGAAAAAGACATAGGTTGTAAAGTTTGATTCATAGATGCCGTTACACTGAACTGAGTGGATGATTGATAATCTCGAAGAGCGTGCCTTAACAGAAGTACTAAATTTTGATTTCGTTCTAATGCCAATACCTGAAATCCCGCTTGCACCAATAAAATTGAATCAACTGCTAACCCTGCTGTTAGATCCCAAATCTGTCTATATCCCAAATGCCAGCCACAAGCACGACACAAAAGATCTTTTGATGGATTAAATGATCGATGATACTTTTTTTCAGTAAAATCAATTTTCAACTGTAGTCCGGATTTAGTATGGAGTGATAATTTTCCATTTTGAAATTGAATAAAATGTTGAGACAATGGTGGACTAATCAGTTTTTTATAACCAAACATTTCGATATCTTGAATGAGGTCTTGGCTTAATTGCTCATCTGATACAAATGCTATCTGAGCTATGCCTAAATGGTTGTTTTCCATATGATGGCTCCAATCACCATCATCATTGAGATGGCATAAAAATGCCAACGAAAAAGTATTTGTAAACTCTTAAGCGAAGAAGAAATACTAGATTGAATTTTTTCATTATAATGCAGTTCCCAAAAAACAAAAAAAGAATGTGTTACAAGCAATGGAAAAAACCACGCTGCTCCACCACTAACAAAAATAAAACTCAATAACATAATTCCTGGAACACCAACAATCATTAGCCTCATCAAAGCTTTGGCTCGATCAAAACCCAAACTTAAAAAGGAATAGGTTGAGTTTTTATAAAATGGTTTCCATTGTTTGGAATAAACACTTTGCTGCCTTCTAAAACTCATCCAAACACCCCAACCAATACCAAGAAATAAAGAGTTTTTATTCATTTTTCCATCTATTGCTAAGTCAATTCCAATAGCTAAAAGCGGCCCTGTGAGTAAAAAAATAAATAAAGACGATACACCTGTTCCAACAGATTGTCTCCACCAACGAGGCAATAAAAGTAAAAGTGCAAGCACACCGAGAGCATAAGGAACCAATACCCATGGATTACTCATAATCAGTGGAATGCCCAAAATAAGATTGAAAGCTAAAACTCCTTTAGACCATTTCTGCAATTGCTGCCCAGTAAACCAACCTTTTTGTAAAACGCTTTTATTATTTTCTCCATTAAGTCGATCCCAACCTTCTATGTGATCAGCAAGATCTGTTTGCCAATTCGCATAAATCATCAAAGTAATCAAACTGAATAGTAATAACATTGTTGTTGAAAAAGCACTTGAGGCATCGACTCGACTGATTACTATAAAAGGAATTAAAACCGTTAACCAGGTTTGAGGCTTTAGCAGAATCATCAATTTTCTCAAAATCGTAGCCGACTCAAGATCTTCAATTTTTCTAATTTCAAACGTAACGATTTCGCCCATAGTCTGTGGATTTAAACTTGATTGCGGAATAGCTCTTTCTGTTTCAGAAAAACTTCCCATCATATAATTCAAATACTCAGAATCCTTTGGCGTTAAACTCTTGTAAGAGCTTATTAGTTCTTGTTGGTCCATCAACTCACCCTTTTTTTCGCCAGTAAAGTAACTCATGCAAAGTAGAAATTTGTAATGTTAATTTTTTTTCAGTTCCATTTAAAAAAGAATCAAACACTTTAAGCAAACTCTCATATCTTAAAATTAATTTACTGTTCAAAAGATCAAATTCTTTAACTTTTGTATCAAAATAATCCTCACCAATGACAGATTTTAGTTGTTCCAATGTCTCTGCGCTAATAAATAAATTTTGCTTTGAACTATCAAGATCTCGCATCAGAAAAACTGCAAAAGAGTTTAAGTAACCAGACTTGAGATCTCCTAATAATACTTTTCCTTCATAGTTTCGAATATTAAAATCTAATAAATCATCACTTCGCTGAAATAAAACACCAAGTATTGTTCCCATCTCTTCAAGTGTATTGTGAAGAATTGGATCTTGTCTCTGAATTGCGATAAAAGGGGCACGAAGACACCATTTAAATAATGACGCTGTTTTAAGGTTATGAACGCGATCCAGCTGATCTAAAGTAATTTTAAAATCTTTTACTAAAGAATCTTGGATCCACTCTCCCTCAAGTAGCTCAGAGATAACTTCTGCCGTATATTGAACAAGCTGTATATTTCCAAAGCTTGATAAGTTCACCATCACTCTTGCTAACAAATAATCACCAGCCAGCACTGCATATTCAGGTGTGTACTTAAGCCATGCCGTGGTTTTACCTCGACGAAGTGAAGAGCGATCAATAAGATCATCATGAAGTAGTGATGCGTTATGAATGAACTCAATTGTTTGCCCTAACAACTTTTCAGTGTCAGCTGAAATGCTTAAGCTTTCGGCAAATGGGCGAATTAACTTTGATCTAAACCCTTTACCTCCGCTGAATAAATCCTCATATAAAGAATTAAGCTTTGGTAAATATCCTGGAAAATCTTTCGGGCTATATATTTTTATGTCCATACCTGAAAAACCACCTCTTTTAACGACAACAACCAGGAAAAAATTTAATTTCTAGGGTCTATAGTTTTCAAGTTCTTGATTGATTGTCAAGAAGTGTCATTGTCTAATGGATAATTAGTAGCTGGTTTGATTTTTTATCGCATCAGCGTCGGGTATTAATTCAAAAAAACATGTTAAATTCATAATTTAAGGAAATACATCATGAACCAACAACACCAGTCCTTACATTTGGTTTTTAATTCCAAAATGAATCTTCGATTTCGAGATGCCGACCCAGCAGGCGTTATGTTTTTTGGAAATATTCTGGGTCTGTCTCATGATGTTTTCGAGGATTTTATTAAATCCAACGACATCCCTTGGGACGAATGGTTTAAAAATAATAGTTTTGTGTGTCCCATTCGACATACTGAAGTGGATTATCAATCACCATTAAACCCCGGTTTAGAATACAATATTGTGGTGAAAGTTGTAAAAATTAGTCAGAGTTCATTTACAATGCATTACGAATTTAGAAATGATCACAATAAACTCTGTGTTCGAGTGCAAATGGTGCATGTCTTTGTTGATCCGAAATCGATGGTAAAAACTTCTTTTCCAGAAAAATATCGTAAAATATTGGAAAAATATTGTTTACCTGATGCCAATGATTTCAATTTCATCGATTAGGTTTAAATTTAATCTTAATTTAAGTACAATCTAAGCAAACTTAAATATTTAATATTAAGATAAATTTACTTTTTCGTTTCGGGTTGCTGAAGAACTGCAAAGTTAATCTCGCCAGCACCAGCTTCAGTCAAAGTAAATAAAATCTTTTTAATAGTAAGGAAGTCGATTTCTTTGTGAGCTTGGACAGTGATTTTTTTCCATGGCTCAAGATTTTGTAATTCCGCCATCTCTTCAGGCTTAAGCGCCGTACGCACTTCTTTCATGACAGGAGACGTTTCAGCTTTTAGTTTGGCTTTTTCAAGAGCTTTTTGAGCTTCTACATATAAAGGCTGTATCATCCAATCTTTTTGGCCCTTCACATCTTCAAAATTTGCAATTGGAAAATCATCCAATAAAATTCCAGAAGAGGAAACGGTTACGATGATCGATGGCTTTAATTCTTTAATTACTTCAGCACGTGGTAATATCAAATCTTTTGGTATATTAACGATTAAACCTTCTGTATTATAATTTTGTAATAAAAAAATCACCAGCACAGTAAACATATCAACCATAGCGGTTAAGGATAAAAGTGCAGTAACTTCGCGTTTTCCTTTTTTGCGACTAAGTAATCGATGATTTCTAAATTTTTTCCCAGGAATATGAATAGGCATTAAATACCTCCTGAGGCGACACTGATTTTAGGAAAACCAGATTTTAAAACAGCATCCATTCCAGTGATCAGATGATCAAAGGCGAGATCATCATCCATCGCAACCATGGCATCGATTTTATCTGGAAACATCGTTTTTGCTTTTTTAAGCATTTCAATTAATGCTGGAGTGTCAAAAATTTCACCTTGTCTTACGATTAAGTGTGAATCCCTGCCAATTGTTACAAAATAACCATCTTGTCTTATATCCACTCTGACAATTTTATCCATATCAGGTGTTAATGGAGTTGTTTTGTCACCCGATTTTTTAGAGTAAAGTGAGCTTCCAATCTGAATCATTGATACTTGAGTCCAAACCGCAGTGATCAATAAAAAAGTAATCAAAACACTCATCAAATCAATAAATGGGACGAGATTAAGATCGACACCTGTTCGCTTTCCTGAACCACCACTTTCTATGTGTGCCATATCAACCTCACTATCCTTTTACTTTAATAAACAATTTTAATTAATCTCTAATTTTTTCTCTATTAGCAGCAACCAGATTCAACATCTGCATAGAACTTTCCATTAGCTCATTTTCAGCTCGTTGAATTTGCATTTGAAAATAAGCATATGTAACAATACAAATAATTGAAACAATCAGACCAAAGGCAGTACAATTTAAGGCGTGTGAAATACCATTTGATAATTCTTGTGCCTTTGTTGCATTATCGGCAGTGGCCACCGCGCCGAATGATCGAATCATCCCTGCAATCGTTCCAAGTAGACCTGCTAAAACCGATACGTTACCAAAAACAGCTAAGAAGGGAGTCCAACCTTCAAGCTTTGGAGTTTCTCTTAATACTGCTGCATCCATCGCAACTTGCACTTCTTCATCAGGACGTTTATTTAAAACAGCAACAAGTCCTGCTTTTATGGTGTTGGTTAAAGGAGCTGGTCGCGCATCACAAAAAGCTAAGGCCTGCTTTAAATCACCTTTTAGAATCATTCCGAAAATATTTTCGTTAAATTCACGTCGATTAATGCGTGAAGAACTCAGTGCCAGCCAACGCTCTACAATGAGAATGATTGAAAAAAGTCCGATAAGAGCAATCACATACATGACTGGTCCGCCGGTCTCAAAAGCCCTTTGAATAAAGGGTAAATTATCTACTTGGTTCACAAAAACCTCCTTAAATTAACTATTCTTCATTTTGAAAATTAAATGGGAAAAGAACTTCAGCAACGCTATTCGCCGGTGGTTCCGGAAATAACCAAGTGCTTAACTCATTAGTTAAACACGTCTCAACACTCTTATTATTGAGTGATGATTCATTTATTACTGCAGAAACAATTTTTCCTTTTTCACCAATCACAAATTTTACAACTAACCTTCCACTTAAGGTTGTTTTAAATCTCAACTCTTTTTCATAACAACGACGGATAACCGTTTTATGATTTTGAATCACTCTAAGGACTGCGTTTCTATCGATTGTTGCTGCAAATGTAGCACCATATCCGCCCACATCAACTTGAACACCTGACTTATCGCCGAGACCACTTCCAACTCCACCGTATCCTGAGTTGCCGCTGCCCCGACCATTAGTAACGCCACCACTTATGCCTTCGGTAGCTACGCCTTTGCCGCCTGCACCTGTATCTTTAAATGCAGATCCTAAATCATCTCCAGGACGACCTTTAGAAAAACCTGCTGCTCCTGTCGCTTGATTGGCATCACCAATAATTCCACCAGCACCTTGCACCGCTTGTCTTAACTTACTGTTAACACCACCACCACCAAAAGTACTCGTTAATCCAACCGTACTTAAATCAACTGGCTTTTTTGTTTGACTTGCATTCGCACCAGCTTGCGCTCCAATTTTTACTGACCCACCTTGCTGGATCGAAGTAAAAGTCTTTTTAGCAGTAGGGTTTTTATTAGGAGCCGCTTCCGCCGCACGACTTCCAGCTGCACCACCAGAGGTCACAGCCTTACCTGGTTTATTCAAAGGATTTTCAACTTTTGTCGTAGCTGCACGATTTTGATCACCTAAAACTAATTTTTGTTTTTCTTTTGGTGGAGTTTCTACTTTCACAGGTGGAGGTGTTTGAGGAGGTGGAACACTTTTTTCTGGAGCTGGTTTAGTCACAGGATAAACAAATTTAGTGACAGAAATTATCTCTGGCTCTATTTCTTCTTTTGGCACTTCAATTGGTGCATGAATCATATTGTACAATGCAATCAAACCAACCAAAGCCGTAGCCAAAAGCACACTAGCAATTTCTCCAGTAGTAAATGGCAAAAATGGCACTAAAGCTGGTTTTTGTGTTGAAGGGACATAGCGCACATAAATGTTAATTAAATCCGGAACCAAAGCAACTCGAAAAGCTTCACCTTGCTCTAAACGAATTACATTTTGTCCTTTTAATCCAGTTGTGATTCTTTTGATTTCTTTTAAATCTTCGTAGTTATAACTTTTTTTATCAAGTATCAAATCACCTGTCATAGATGATGACATATTTATTGTAGCCACTCCACCCTGAAAATCTGCAATAGTAAAAGTACCAGGAAATACTCGTCCTGGAATCGAAATATCAACTTTTTCATTAGAACCAATCGTTATGGATTTATTTCCTCTAAAATGATAGGTTTGAATAATTCTTTCTTTCCAAGCTACTGAAACTTCTAATACAGAACCCCGACTCGCTTTAATAACTTTATTAAGTTCAGAAACAGAACTTGGTGGAGCAAAAGTCTTTGAAAGGTCTGGACGTGAAATTAATGGCTTAGGAGTGATAGTCTCGGCATTCTGAGATTTATTAACACTGATGCCATTTTCAAGATTGGGCCGTGCTTCAGTAGAAGCTCCGGCTGGAACTTGAGTTGAAGGTGTGAGCGTTGGTAATACAGGTGATATAATTGTTTTTTCTTCACTTTTATTTATAACCTGTTCTGTGTTGCTGAAGGTTGAAGCGGATGGGTTTATAAAAGGTTGAAATGTCGCAACCGTATCTACTTCATCCATACCCATCGACGTTGATAAATGAGAGGGATTTGAATTTAAATTTTGAATAGGAGGAACAGTCGGTAAAACTAGTGGAGCTATAGCATCTGGAGCAGAAACTTTTGGTTTTGGTGCACCAACACTAAATTGGATTCTGAAATTACCAATTTTAATTTCATCGCCAGATTCTAAGACATCATCAAGTACTTGATAAGAGTCTTTAAAAGTACCTTGAGCAGAACCGAGATCACAAATATAATAAGTTTCATTGCGCTTTTCGATTAAAGCATGGATCGGAGAAACAGAAGGATCATTTAGATTTAAATTCACCTCGGGCTGATTACCAATAACGATCTGATCAAGTTGAAATTGTTTAACTTCAACAACGTGATCTCCTTTAAAAACCCTCAATATTACAGGTAAATTCAATCGCTTCTCCCAGAGCCTCTAAGTCTTTCCCCAGTTTCAACCATCTCTGGTATGAAATTCTCTCTTAAACGAATTAATTTTTTGAAGTTAAAGTTTTTTCTTTGTAGTAGATACATCAGCTCAGGCTTTTGTACTCCACCTTCAATTAATTCATCCTCAAAGTTTAGGGTATGCTTTTTGACTGGCTCCTCATTGGTTTTATTTTGTGCTTTTCCCATCTCAGGTAAAGTACACAATAAAGTTAATAGCAAATATGATACCAGTTTAAAACAAAAATTGAACATAAATATTCCTTATTTATTTCTATCGTTTACTTTCTTCAGAAGTCTTGCCGCTAATTGTCTCTTCCATCCTTACAAGGGCCTGCTTTTTCTTTGGCGGAACCCCCATGAATCTTATTTTATCAATGAGGGCACCGGCCTCGCGAAAATCCTTTTTAATATAGGTCAAATAAAGCGCATAATTAAATGACACATTTGAGTCCGATGCGCCAATTTGGAGCGCTTCTTTGAAGATATTTTCTGCCTGTGAACTACCCTCTTCCATAAGCGAAACTGCAAAATTGTTTAACACTGACAAATCTTTAACACCACCCCTATAGGCTAATTCCAAAAAGTGCTTGGCCTTTCCATAATCTCTACCAACAGCAAAAATTGATCCAAGATTTGCATTGGCGATTGGGTAATTCGGGTTTAATGATACTGCTTTTCTGAATGCTTCAATAGCTAATCGAGTCTCTCCGCTCTGAGAATATAAAACCCCAAGGTTATTATGAATTATCGCATTTTTTGCATCTTTATCTAAAATACTTTTTAAAATCATTTTAGCTAAAGTCTCCCTCCCTTTGGACAGATGGTAAAGTGCCAGTGTATTAAGGGCCTTTGAATCACCTGGATCTTGAGAAAGGAGATTCGCCACAGTTTTTTCTATGACACTTTCATCATTTCCACCCAAAGTGATTTGAAGACTTTCATAGAGATCTTTTTTCTGAGGGACGCCGTCATCAATCTCTCCTTTAGATAAACTCTTATTAGATGATTCAACAGACGTTCCATCTTCTCTTGAGCTGGTTAAAGAAGACTCTTCACCTAAATCAGAATTTTGATTGCTTCCTGATGTTGATGATTTTTTGTTGAAGCTGGAACAAGAAATTAAACTCCATTGAAAAAAAATAAAGGCATATAGTACAAAAATTATTTTTTTCATTTTAATCCCATCCAATCTTGATAGGTTTTAGCTATAGGCTCAGAGCCTAAATCACTTTTCATGCTTGGATCTAAAAGACGAAGACTCTCAATAGAATTAAAATATGGAGTATTATAGGTTTCAAGGTCTCTCCCTCTTGAAATAGCTCCTCTGTAACTTTCTATTGCTTTTGCTAGAAAAGGTTTTGCCATTTCAGCAACGGCAGAGGTGTATTGAGCTTTAGCGGCTTCATCTTTGGCTACTTCTGGTGGAAGTGGAGCATTTAGAAGTGATTCATTCATATGTGCATTCGTTCTTCCCAATAATTCGAGAGAACCAACAATTTCTTCTGCACTATCATACTTAATTATTTCACCCAATTCTTGATTGAGCTGATTTACTAATCCCAGTTTTTCATCTGCAACTTTTTTAATTCGAGCTGAATTAGCGGGAAATTTTAACGATACCAATTGATGATAAACTTGTTCGATATTTTGTAGCCGGATTTGAGCTGCATAATGAGACCCAGGGCCACGCAGTTTTGGGACTAGATTCTTTTGAACGGCCACCACTTTTGTTCTCCACTCACTCCACTCTTTGCGATTTCGAATTTTATTATAACATTCTGTAATCTTATAGTGAGATTCAATGATCAATTCAGGATCTCTTCCTAAGCGTAAATACTCTTTGAAGTTATCAATGGCTTTATAATATTGCTGGTTTCGATAGGTCAGATCCGCCATTCTATAAAAAATGGAAGCTTTTTCAGAATTTGAGGCTTTTTTCATATATAATAAATAATATTTATTAGCTCGCTCTACAGAGTTAAGGGCGTCATATAAAATTGCAGCATTATAATAAAAATCCAGGGCGTCTTTTTCTTTGGCATTTCTATCTCCTGCTACAGCATAAGCCCCAGCTGCCTTTTGATACATCCCTAAACTTTGATACATTTTGGGTAAGATCTTATATGATTTTTCTTGTAGAGGTGGAGCTTCTTTATCTTTACTTCTTAAAACCATTTCAAACGCACTAATAGAAGGCCACAAACGGTTGGCTCTTTGGTAATTAACTCCAGCATTAAATTGCGCTTTTAATAGATAACTAGAGCGTGGATATTTTTTGGCAAAGGTATCAAACTTTTTTGCGCTACCTAGAAAATCTTTTTTAGCTTCTAATTCTTCACCAGCTTTAAAGCTCGCCCTCTCTAAAATATTCTTAATTTGATCTGCTGATGAACTTTCTGCAACACCAGATTGTGCTAAGAGCTCGCTACCAACTCTTTCGAGTCCTACGAAATCTTTTCTTAGATTGTACATATCCAACAGCAAATTGGCGGCATATTCAGCTTGTTTGGATTTAGGATTATTTTGAATCACTTCTTTAAATATTTTTTCAGCTTCTGCAAAATGATTCGATAAGTAATAAAGTCGTCCCACTTTAAATCGAAGTTCTACGTTTTTGTCTGCTTTTTGAAAACTTTTTAGATACCACTCACCGTTTTCAATAAATTGTTTAACACGAGGATCAAGAGATAAAGGTTCAGTCGACTGACCAACTCGTGCTTGCATTTGTTCTTCGGTCGGTAAGTTTTTCTCTAGGCCCAGAATCATATTCATTCCTGCTTTGGGACCATATTTACTTTGAGGAGCATTTTTTGCAACCCATGCATACTGTTGTGCCGCCTCTCCAAACTTCTCCATATCATATAACAATTCACCGTAAAAAAACATCATATCTGGATAGGCAGGAGAATCCTGAAACTCAGATAAATAAAGTTTATAGCCCTCAACAGCTTGCTCTTGGGAATACTTTCCTCTAGAGTTTTGAGCAGTTTGATGTTGTTGAAGAGTATAGGTTTTTAAAAAGTTCTCGGTTGTTTTGTGACTTGCTTCGACAACAGTTGTATTAGATTTATTTTCCTTACTCCACTCTGATTTCGGACCATAATCCTTTATCAAGTTGTACATTTCTTCTTTAAATCTTATGTTTTTTGCATCATTTAAATAGTTTTTTACAATTTGAAATTGATATTCATAGGCTTTGGGAGACATTTTATTCTTTGCAATGAGCTTCTTAAATAAAATTGCTGCTTTTTCTCTTTCACCTTTATCACTATAGTAAAAAGCTAGTTTTTCTACTTCTTGAGGACCTTTTTCTTCACCAAGATGTTTTGCAAAATATCCAAAAGCACGTTCTGGATCGCCTCCTTCAGCGAAAAAGACAACCAGATCGCGCCGTGCTTCACTATCAAGCTTAGCAATATTAACTTTCTTACTGGGGTCAGCTCCCATTCTAATAAGTACCTCTAGAAATTTTAAACCTTCTGCTGATTTTCCTTTACGATGCAAGCACCATGCAGCTTTATACAATGCAATGCCAAAGGTACTAGCTTGTTTATTTTTAATTACTTTTTTGTAAGCCTCAAGGGCTTCATCCCACTTTTCTTCATCAAAATAATATTCACCAATTGAAAAATTGGCTTCTCCAACATAGGGACTTCTTGGATACTCACTAGCAAGTCTTGAATAATACCCAGCTCCTTTTTTAAACTCGCCCAGTTCAATATAATTAAATCCAAGAAAATAGAGCGCCTGGTCCATTTTAGGATGATTCCGAAAATCTCTCACAAAATATTCATATAATTGAACGGCCTTTTTATTATAAGCCATGGATTCTGTGAGATCGATCTCGGGTTTAACTGAGATTTTTTTTTCATTGAAGGCATTGAGTTTTTCTTCGTATTCATTTTGTCTACGTGATTTAATATAATCTGATTTTTCAACATAAAGTTCTGCCAATCGTAACCAGAGCTCTCCTCTATTGGGGCTATTTTTCAGTTTTTCCGTTAATCGATATAATTCTTGAATCTGCCGCTCTGTTATTCTTTCTAACTCAACTCGATCTTTACCGACCTTTTCCACATTAATTACTTCACGAGACGCCGTCGGTCTAATCGATTCAAAATCAAGTCTCTCTCTTTTCGGCTCTTGAAATAAATTTGAAACAGGTACTGAAAAACTTTGCTTTGACATAATCGGCTGACTATGTGTGCTGCCTGTTTTTTTCAGTTTTTTTAACATATCACCAATAGTCTCCTCTGAAAAACTTTTCAGAGGGACTGTGATCATTACTGTTGATACTATAAATAATATTTTAATTTTCACAACTTTGCTTTCCAACATAAAAGTAATTTCCTATTTCATCTAACCAAAATTCACCTTGAAAAGGCCAATAATCATATCCATTCTTAACGTAATAACTGCGATCAGAATCATCATCAATTTTAGCAGTCTCAATCGGTTGTCCAGCAATTTTTTTCTTGAGAATATCCTTTTGTAATCCAATCATTTCGTATCTCAAATAAGAAACTTGCTCATCAAGATCTTTCAATTCACCTTTCATGTAAATCATATGTATTTTGGCTTTTATACCTATCAATTTTTGAGCTGTTTTAATCCTTCCGATCAACAATTTTATAGTGTACTTGCCAAGCGGTGACTCTAAAAATCCCACAGACATTCTTTTTAATTGTTCACGCTCAAGAAACAACTTTCGAAGATAATCCAATCCTCTTTCGATATCAGGTTTGCCAATAATATTGCGAATAACCCTATAGGGAATACGACCCTCTGCTGGTTTTCGCCCATCTTGAATTATTTTTTTCATCAATAATCCATGCTCGATTTCATCATAATATGCACCAGGATCATTCGTGGAGCGTAAAAAGTTTGTGAGCCGCGCCTGAACATCTCCGTACGATCTTTCAAAGAGACCCACGACTTTATTGACTTCATCATATTTACAAATATAAAGATAGACGATTGCACGCAAGACTAAGGATTCTGGAACATAAAAATCATCATAATAAGTCGAGTGCAGTGAGTGAAAAATCCCCAGAGCTGATCGAAACTTACCTTCACGCAAATTGGCCCAAGCTGATTCAAATAAAGCGTTATGCCACAATTCATGATCTCGTGGAACTCTACGGTAATACTCTAAACTTCTATCCCAATCTTTCTTTTGATAATACGCTCTGGCCAAGGCCATAATTGTAGAAACTCTAGTATCATCAGTGACAGATCTTTTTTTATTAGCCAGTAGTGCTTCAAACTTGCTGATGGCCGCACCAGTATCATTAATTGTCGCAAAACTTGAACCCGCCATATACTGAGCCATTTCAGAATATGTACTATCTGAAGAAACTCGATCAAAAGCTTCGATCGCACCTTTAAAGTCTTTATTTCTGAATTTTATTTCACCCATACGAAAGAACAGCATATCTTTTTCTTGCGCAGGAAAATCTGAAATCTTCATTTTAGATACGGCATAATTTAAAATGGTCTCATCACCCAATCGATCTGCAGCTATGGATAAATACTCCAATGCTTTTTTATTATAATTCTGATCATTAACCATAATCACGTTTGCAAACTGCCAAGCAGCAATTTGCGGAAAATTTAGCTCTAAAAATATTTTACCTAATGTTAAATAGATAAGTCCTCGATAGGGTCTGAGCTCCGATCTTGTACGTATCGAAAAGAGTGCCGATGCAGCAGGTATAAGTTGTTTTTTTTCATATAAATTGAGAGCTCCTCTTAACCGTTGATCTCGGAGATCATAATCACTTTGAGCCCGGGACTGATGTAGCCCAGTCAACATAGTTAACAAAACTAATGCAAATAACAAACTCAAACGGCACGATTTTTTCTTTGATTCTTTAATAAATATTTTTTTCATCGGTAACTTGCTCCTGGAAATAAAATAGTTAATCCAACACCGAAATAGAAATCACTGAGAAATTGTTTTTTTCCTGAATCAACAGTTACGCCGGTGTCGGTTACATCTGGTACTCTTGCCGTGTAGGTGATGTAACTTAAATCCCAGCGCCATGCGAAGGATTTAGTAATAGAGAAGAGTTCTCCCGTTCCCAAGTGAATACTCGGTGCTGTTTTATCAATATAGGAAGTTTGCGTACTTCCTGCTCCAACAGAAAAGTAGAGATCATAGGGAATAATAAATTTATCTAAAAAAGTCATTTTCCCATAAAAGGGAATATATAAAAAGGAGGCACCAAGATAACCAAGACTGCTGAGCATCGTTTTGGTTGTAATTCCATGTTTCGATTCCAAATCGACCGTTACTGTTTTGGGTGAAACGGAGTGACTCCAAAAACCTAACTCTATCCCCATAGATTCTGTAAAGAAAAAAGAGAATCTTCCATTAAAACCATAACTATCAAAAAATGGATTGTTTGTTAAAAAATCCATTCCTCCATAAAGTTGAAAGCGATTTGTTTTTGGCATATATCTTTTTTGTATCACTGTAATATCAGAGAACGCTGACAATCGCGGTAGGTCTTGAAAGGTTAGGGATTTTGCCTCTTCTAAGCTTTTTTCTTGAACCTCAGGTTTTGATTGCTCTGCCTGTTGCTCTCCTCTGCGACTCATTTCACTTTCAATAGCATCTAAATCAAAATCATCATCGGCGGCTAAGGCAAATCTCTCCCCAAAAAGTATGAGGCAAAGGCTGATTATGTATAAAATAAATCCCTTTGCAATTGAAGTGAATTGGTTTAATTTTGTTTTTTTTCGTTTCATTCCATGAAACATATTTTTCCCCTTAAATCCTATCCGAAATTAATGAATCTGTTTTTTGATTCCTCTGTTATTAATTTTGAGTACTCAGAATCAGTTCGATGAAAATCAAAACAAATTATAAAATACTTTGCTATTCCATTTCTGATATCTTCAAACAAACTCTAAGTCATTTTAATTTAAAACAAGAAAACAAGTCCTCCCGTCAAATGGGTTTGCATATAAGTTGTTGATTCAAAGTTGCTAATTTTTAAATTCCCTGATTCTAGCTCTGTTTTACTCGTTGATTTATCTTTACCTGGCGGCCTGTAGATGGGATTTGGACCAGAATACCGAACAAACTTTAAATCAAAGCGAAGAGCAAAATTCTTGGTAAAGTAAAATCGTTGACCCAATCCAAAGTCAAAGGCCATTGTCGTAAGACCATCATACATCACCGTGCCGAGTCCTGCTAACCCATATATATGGGTATTCACGACTACATTTTTAAGAATACTCAGTTTTCCATAAAAAACCGTGAGTTGATAACTTGCTAAAGCAACACTTTTGGGACCAAAGGTTTTTGAGAGATCTAATCCCACCGAGCTTTTCAACGTTTTTGAATAGTCCCCAATTCCTGAACCCATTATGCCATAGCTAAAATTGACACCGTGAACTTCGTTAATATGATAGGTTCCTAAAAATCCCATCTGAGCTTGGTTGTAAATAGCTTCATCAGTAACCTTTCCTAAAAATCCGCCTAATTCAAATTTTCCGCCAACAGTAATATTGCGATTGCGAACACTGTTAGGAACATCAAATTTTGGTAATACACTCTCCCTAGCTAATTCCTCCTCAGGAAATGCCATCTTCTCGGCAAGCAATGGCGTTGTGCCAAGAATTCCACACACTAGTATAAGAGGCCATCCATAATTTTTTTGCATTAATTCACCTCATTCCTCTTATCGTGGCTAAAATATCCATGCTTCATAATTTGATCACAAATTTCTCTCGCTGCCCCCAAGCCACCGGGCCGCTCTGTCACATAGTCTACAATGGATTTAACTTCTTCTACAGCTTCTGGAACAGTAGCCGAAAAACCAACGCTTTTTAATAAGGGTAAGTCATAAATATCATCACCGATATAGGCCATCTCACTAGTTGAAACTTTTGATTGTTCTTGTAGCTTTTGAAAGGCCGGAACTTTATTTAAAAAACCATCATAAAAATAAGTGATTTCAAGGACCTTCATGCGTTCTGTAATATCTTTAGATTTAGAGCCTGTAATGACTGCCGTTTTATATCCAAGTTTATGAAGCTCTTTAATTCCAACACCATCACGTATAGAAAAAAAACGTTTCCACTCCCCATCGGAATCTAAAAATACTCTTGTATCCGTTAATACTCCATCAACGTCTAAAATTAATAATTTTATCTTTTTAAGTTTTTCAATATGGTCCATCTATTAGATATTCTATCGAAAGTCCAATTGATGACAACTTCGGGTCGTAAGTCAGACGTGGAACTCGACTAAGGGCTCGTTATTTTTGAACTTTACTAGCCTTTTATTAAAATTATGAACCCTATTCTCGCATCATTAGACCTAATCTCCGAATTACATTTAGACCTAAGTCAGACCGCGATAATTATTCTCATCACTAAAATTTTAATTGCCTGGTGCTAGGAAAGGGTGCAAACAAACACCCGCAGCTATACATAAATAAAACAAATCAAAGGGGGATTTATGTTTAATCTAATCAAGAAAACAATATTAATCACTTTAACGACAGCGAGTTTTACCGCTACTACTTTTGCTAGTACCGGTGAGCTAGACAATGATCCAGTAAACCAATCAATTAAAGGTACAGTCGTACTAAGAGTTGATACAAGAACTGGAGAAATGGCAATGTTGCATACGGATGCAGTTACAAATACTGAAACCGATGCTCAATCACTAATTAATCATGATTTTCAAGTTGTTCCTCAAGAAAAAGTAAAAACAGAATTAGATCGTGAATCAGGTACTTCAAGTTGGTATTGGTACACTCCTTACTATTCATACGGCTATAATTATAGTCATTATTATTATAATTATGGAAACTGTTATTCTCCTTGGTATGCCTACTCTTATAGTTATTATTCCTACTATTATTATAATCGATACAGCTATTATTTTTGAATTTTAGTGAATGATGATAAGGTGTAAATTTTTATTCATGCCTTATCACCACTCAAAAGTTAACATTTGTCGTTTCTTATAATACAAACTGCTGCGATCGCGGCACTAAAAAGTTTAGGTTGTACTGAAAATAGAGCTTCACTTGAGATGGAATAATTCAAATGTAATGGGATGTAATTCTTCTGCAAATGAGTGAGCTTAATTTTTTTCAACAATGAAGTCGACCTATTCCAATATAATTTAAAATGGAGTTGAGATGTTCAAGATTCAAAAGTGTTTTTTGTCAGTTGTTTTATTATCTTTAGTGCCATTAACTACTTTTGCTTTTTCAATTGAGAATCTAGATGAAATTCAAAGAGCCCTTAATGTTAAATCTTGGGAGATTCGTCCACTTAAAAAACGAATTAAAGTTGCAATTCTTGATAAGGCTTTTTATGGCTTCCAGGATGAAATTGGAAAAAGTCTGCCAGCTGATACAAAGTATTTTGCAGGGCCAGTTGAAAATCCACCTGATCTAAAAGAAACTCACGGTCTTGTTATGGCTCAACTTTTAACCGCTATTATGGGAGACCCTGACCTAACTCTTTACAATGCTTATGGCTACACTAATTTAAAGTCAGCCATTGAAGATCTCACAAATAAAAAAGTAGATCTAGTTCTCTATGCTGAAGTTTGGGAGTTTGGTGGTAATCGTGATGGCAAAGGATTTATAAACGCACTTGTCGATAAAGCTTTAGATCAAGGAATAACTTGGATCAATGCCGCAGGTAACTTTGAACTCGCCTCTTACACCTCTAAAATCAAAACTCTTACCGAAGATTGGGTGCAATTGCCCGATCAAAATCATGCACTTAAAATCGAATGTACGGAAGTTAAAAAAACTAAAAAATGTCCCATAAAAGTTGTATTAAGCTGGAATGACTTTAAAGATGATCCAACAATTGGAACCGATAAAGACTTGGATCTGGCGCTAGTCGACGACTTAATGAATGTGATCACTACCAGTGGTTTAAAGCAAACTAAAGATCCCAATGAAAACCGACCTGGTTATTCACTTTATCCAAGGGAAACTATTGCCACTGAGGTTGCACCTGGAACTTATTATTTAAGAGTTAAAAATCGATCACATAATTTTAACTCTGGTGAAGATGAACTTTTTATTACTGTCACTGGAGATCAAATCTCAATGCCTAGTCATAGCAGTGGTCAATCGATTCTTAATCCCGCTGATAATCCTCGTGTGATAACTGTAGGTGCCTTAGACTCTGATCGATCCTCTTATGATATGGAAAAAATTTTCAAGCCTGACCTACTTGTTATGTCATCAGTAAAAACAAGTGATGAGGGCGAATTCAGAGGGAGTTCCAATGCTGCCGCATTTGTGGCTGCAGCCTTAGGTTTAGCAAAATCTAGAGCCCCTAGTGCCAGTTTTACTAAAATTATTAAAAACTCGACTTTATCAGGTTGGATTAATAATCAAAGGGGTATTTCATTAAATTGGCTTGGATTCTCCTCCGCTAATGGAAGATGTTTCAGTGTAAACCCAAATGTATCACAATTTCCACAACAGATGATTGATGCAGTCAATGTTGGAGGCTTAATAGTTCAAACTACCGCCGGACTTCGAGTGATGACACCCTTTGATCCTATATTATTAACTGATAATCTTAGTCGCTATCAACAAAATGATCTCATTCTAACAACTCCAAATGGCTACAGTGTTTCTCCTCGAAATAGCACTCAAATTCCGTATGGATGGGTTGAAGTTTTTCAAACTCCACTTGAAATGACCCTTTGCCAATGGCCAGATCAACCGCAGGGAGATATTTTTAGACTTTATCATTTTATGTAAACTATTTGAATTAAGCTTCGTCACAACTGTATTTAAATTCATTTAATGGAATTTCAATACAGTGTGATGTAAAGCTTTTAGATTTTTTTGTAAATTTAGACCAAAAGTATTAAGAATAATCTCATTGCCAAGCCAATTATACAATTTATTAGCTTCATCTCTTTCAAATTTAGTTTAAAAATATCTTAAACATTGTAATTCAATTTAAATTACTTTCACATCTGTCTTTATATTTTTCTCCAGGTGATAAATTCATTGCACAGTGCAAATACTTAAGTAGGTTTTTATTGTTATATTTTTCGGCCAAGCTGTAGGCCGTAGCCCCTTTTTCATTTTTAATTTTAGCATTGGCACCTTGGACTAATAAATAATGAACTATTTTATCATTTCCTTGCATTGCTGCCATCATCAAAGGTGTTTTGACAGGTGTAATATCATCTAATAAAGGACCATCTATAAATGCACCCTTCATTAACAAATACTCTACCATTTCAATTCGATTTGCAAATGCAGCATATGCCAATGGTGTCCACCACAAGTCATTTTCTAATTGAGCACCCGCTTCTACTAAGTACTTGGCAATTAAATCATGTTTAAAATGGGTTGAATCTTGTTGAGAATCTCCAAAAAAAACTGCCATCATCAAAGCCGTTTCACGATGTGAATTCTGGGCATTAACATTGACTTTTTTAGATATTAAATATTGAGTTACTTTTTCTGATCCTGATCGAGCTGCTATTAAAATAATAGGCTCATCATTATCAATTTTTTCATCAACTGAGGCTTGTCCGCTATTAATTATTTTACGAACTTTTACAACATCATCCATTTCAACAGCAACGACAAGCGTATCATTCTGTGCCCATAAATTGAGTCCTAAAATAAAAGTTGATACAAAGAAGAATTTTATCATTTTTCACCACTTAATTTTTTAAAAAAAGAATCAGTTAATGAAACACCACCTTCATTATCAATGTCAACAATGGATATTTAATATAAAAATGCCAGTGATCACGACTCAATTGATTATTTTTAAAATTATTTATCTTTTCGTTACGAATACAATTGTTTGTAAATTATTAGAACTGATTTTTATATTAATGGTTGATTAAAAATTACCACCCAGCTAATTGGAAAAATAACTGTCCATGACAGATGTTTATTAAATCATGGTTAATAATATTGAATTAATAAAAACTAGTTGAAATTAATAATTGATTTTCACCGTCATTATAATGATGAACACCAATTCTAGGAGATGAAAAGAACTTGCCATTTCGACTTTGTGTAATTGAAAAACCTGCACCCTCTTTCGGCATATTAAATAAATCATGGCTGCGTGAATAACCAATACCATAATGCATTTGATTTCCCGGACTATGAAGATAATCAATAAAAAAATCGGCTCCGATATTTACTTCACGTGGTTTATTATTCTCAGTCTCAACTCTTACTGTGTAAAACTTATAAGCCAAATTTATTCCAACTTGGTTTTTACTATCCGCTCTCCAAACCAAATTATATTGCGGCACTTGATATGTAACATCGTATAAATATTTTCTGTTTTGACCAATCGAACTATTGTTACTTTGTGTTGCATTAGCTCCAGATGACGAGTTGTTATTTGTTGTCGAAGTTGGCTCAACATTTAATTTAAAATTAAACTTTATGTAAGTTAAGGTAAATCCAAAATCAATATTATCACTTTCAAAAAGACTCACTTTAAAAGTTATCGGATATGTTTTAATCTCATCTGACCTATTTGCAAAAAAAATCGGAACTGTACCAATTTCAAAGCGATGGTTAATGCCATAACTTAAATTGTTAAGCAACAAAGACCCTGTCTCTAATGAATATCCTGCCGTTGGTTGAAAAGTCCATTTTCCTGATCCTACCGTTCGACTAGGTGCTGTTAGATGAGGATAAAAGTTATTAAATGCATTAGAATTTTCATTTATTGCGGCAAACAGAAATATAGATTTTGAAATGATAAAACTAAATACAACAATAAATTTATATATAAATTTTGTTTTAAAACAATTACTCATTAATAATATGACCTTTACTTATTTATAAAGATGAGAGATTTACTTTTTTGCATTTTCAAAACAAAAACAGTCACTATCTGTATAGTCCATTGCTGAAATATTTAATTTCAACTTTTATACACCATTTAACTTAATTATGAGCAAATTTGGTGCCACCTTAAGTCGGTAATATAGTTCTAGACTTAGAAGTTAAAAGATTAATCCATCATCAAGACGATTCAGCTCAAGCTTGGCTGTCCTATAGGAATTATTAAAACCTCAAGGAATTCCAAATTTGAAGGGCAGTTTCAGCTGCAAGAGAAATCTGAGTGAAATTTAAAAAAGCCACTCTGATAGGATGCAGTCGAACTGATTATGAATAATAAAAATTATTCAAGACAATAGGTGACAACAGTTTTTTACAAGTTGGTGGTGTTTTTTTTCTTGATTGGCATTCACGGGTTGAAATGACAATGATCTATGCCCATTTATCACCTGAACATTTAAGAAAGGCTTCTGAGATTGTGGACTTTAATATTGAATTTATAAATCACGGACCGGATATGGACCCAGGAAAGTTACGAAAATACAATTTAAGTGTGATTTCAAATACTTAGATGGGTTGGCGGAGAGAGAGGGATTTGAACCCTCGGTACGGTTTTAATGCCGTACGACAGTTTAGCAAACTGCTGGTTTAAGCCACTCACCCATCTCTCCGTTAATATAAATTCACTGGCTTTGATGAAACTAAGCTGCCACAGACGTCTCTTCAAATCAAGCATAGTTCTCAGGGAATAATACTCGTTCTACCGATTCAATTACGATGTGGATAATTTTAATATGTATTTCCTGAATACGATCTGAAGTTTCTGCAGGCACAATAATGGCCGTATCAACAAGTTCTTTTAATTTGCCACCATTTTTACCGAGTAAACCCACGCTTGTGATGCCATTTGTTTTTGCATATTCAATGGCTTTAATTACATTTTGAGAGTTTCCACTGGTTGATAAGCCAATGCACACATCGCCTGGCCTGGCTAAAGCTTCTAATTGTCTGCTAAATATAAATTCAAATCCATAATCATTTGAAACACAAGTGGTATGACTTGCATCTCCGAGAGCTAGTGCTCCGAGAGGTCTCCGATTTTTTCGGTATCGTCCTGTTAATTCTTCAGCAAAGTGCATGGAATCACAATGACTACCACCATTTCCACAGATAAAAACATTTTTTTGGGCTCGATAGGCTTCAACTAAAATGGATGAAAATTGAATGCAGCCTGCCATTGAAACATCATTTTTAATAAAATTATCAAGAACCTGAGACGCCTGTTCAAGGTTTTTCTTCCAATACTCTCTATTCACAATAGCCTCCTATGAATAAAATATTCAAATACTTTCATATGTCAGTAAAATTCTTGCTTTTTACTCTTTCTGACTCTAAGTTCTTTCATCAAGTTTTTTTAATCTTACATGCGCCCGTAGCTCAGCTGGATAGAGTACTTGACTACGAATCAAGTGGTCGGAGGTTCAAATCCTTCCGGGCGCACCATTTTTCTCGAACCAAAATTACCCATAAAAATCAATAATTTAAATTATCCTGCAAAATCAAACACTAGATGCAAGTTACCAAAAGGGACTTGAACTGCAACTGAGATCAAATAGTTACACAGGAAATGGGACTAGAACTTTTTCAGAGTTTTTCTAGTCTCTCCAGTTGTCGAAGCAACTCATTTCGTTCTTTTTGTTTGAGTAGTTGGATTCGATGTTTGAATAAAGTGAGTAGAAGATATTGGGTTCTGAGAACCTTTCTGCCTTCAAGATTTTCATCTAATCGAAATAGCTCTCGATAGAAATCGACGAGGCCATAGAACTGTTCATCTGTAAAACCTAATTTATGATGCTCTTTTGTTTTCATAAATTACCCTAAAATTCTTTTTCCTAAAAGGAGATTGATTTTCGATTTACACCCTTGGTTCAATTTTGTTAGAGCATTATCTTTATTTTTGAAAATTACGAAAATAATTTCACCAAACAAAGATGATAGAATCGAATGCATTTCCTATTTTTTAAGAAAAAAGGAATGAGAACGAAACAGTGAGTGTATTATCGTGCTATTCACTATTTCGTTAATTAACACTCTTAGAAATTACTTTTTAAACAACAATGCAAATGAGGGATTAAATCTTTAAAGGGTAATTTATGGTTTCGTTGTTGATCCAACGCTTACTGAACCATCGGCTCCATAAGTAATTATAGAAAGTTGCTCATTACAAGTAATGGGCTTTAGATTTTCACCAGCTCGCAGAATAAACGCTTCAATTGATGCCTTCATTTCTTTTGTAACATTATCAACATCAATAGAAAAATTATACTTAGGAATATCTAGTAGTGGGTTATCAATGGTATCTAATATTGATTCATTTCTTTGCTCTAAAATTGGTAATCCAAATGGACTTGCAAAAGGAGCAAGCTTTAAATATCCCATAGTTTTTTGGAGCATAACTTCTCCGTTATAAACTAAAAACTGTGCTATTACATGAGTTGGGCTATGAGGATAGACTGCAAATTGAAAAGAAGTCTCAACATCATTGGTCCAACAAAATAAATATTTTTGCGGTAATCCATCCAATACCCATTGGTAATTCATTCCACCGAAAAGATACCCCACAGCTTTACGAGTACGATCTGAATTAATATCACCCATTTGTCGAAGACTTCTATAGAGCGCTTCATGGATCAAAAGAGCTGCTTTGTTAGTATTATCTAATTTGTCCCAAACGCTACCAATAAATCGAACTTGATCACTTCCATCCTTATAAAATGCAACTTGCTCAAGATCACACCCTTTCCCTGAAGGTAGAATTTTTGGATGAGAATCTCTTACAGGTGGAAGCTTAAAATTATTTCCTGGAATAATTATTTTATCTGACTCCATCGCACTTATAATATCTCTAATAAATGAATACTGCCTCTTCTTACTCAGTAAAATTGATGGATTTATATCAAAACGTATTTTTTCAATTTTATTTTCAATCCATCCCGTTCTTTGTGAGGTGGGATTTGAAGAAGGAATAGCCGCATCTAAAATCGCCGCATACTCATAAGCTATATCTAGGTATGGTCTATCTTTAGGCTGGTCTTGTAATTTCAAAAGAAAGAAGTTCTCTGCTTCAGCCAAATCCAAAAGTTGAGCTGATCTAACTGTTCCATCTTCATTCCTGCATACAATGCCTTGTCCGCCTCCGTCACCTATACCACCAGCATGACTTATGGAATATCCAAAGCAGATAAAGATCAAAAGTTTGTAAATATTATTTGTTTGTTTCATTTTAGCTCCTTTATAGCATGTTTAATAACTACTTGCAGCATTAATAACTACTCGAAGGGTAATTTACTAGATAATTAAAGTTAAAATATTCATTTTATTTAAACTTTTAATTAAAATATGACGATAATAGTATGAAATGAAAAAAGAATTATCGATATTTGAAGCTTCAGATTATAAGCACTATTTACTCTCCAAGGTGGGAGGGGCAAACCAAAAAAAGGGTGTGAAATCTGCCATAGCACGAGCTTTAGGTTGTCAGCCCACTTATATCACGCACATTCTTACAGGTCATGCAAACCTTAACCTTGAGCAAACTGAAATATTAAATGGTTTCTTCGCTCATACCAAAGAAGAAAGTCAGGTTTTTCTTTTAACGGTTTTGCGGGATCGTGCGGGCACCCATACTCTTAAAACTCATTTTCAAGAACAGATAGATCATATCCTATCTAATCGCCTAGTTCTTACAAAACGATTGGGGCAGAAAAATTTTCTATCAGAAGAGGATAGATCTGCTTTTTACAGTGCCTGGTATTATTTAGCAACGCAGATAGGATTAACCATTTCTGAATGGCGAACCCATGAAGCCATAGCAAAAAATCTTGGTCTTACACTTACACGTACGGCAGAAATTTTACAGTTTCTTTGTGAGTCTGGTTTAGTTAAAAAAGAAGGGTCCTATTTTTATCCTACCGAAACACAAATCCGCCTTGGAAACGACTCCCATCACATTCTAAAGCATCATACTAATTGGAGAGTAAAAGCACTTGAATCACTAGAAAATGAAACCTTAGAAGATCTTCACTATTCTGGAGTTATCAGCTTATCCGAATCAGATGTCATAAAAATTAAAAATTTGTTATTAGACCAACTCAAAGAAAATTTAAAAATAATTGCTAACTCTAAAGAAGAACGTCTTTTTGTTCTTAATATTGATTTTTTCAATTTAGTTAAAAAACAATAGATTCTTCCGGTATCAAGTTTTCATTGAGTTTTTGTCCTTATATCTAATAAATTCCTATAAATAGCCTTACCGTCATTATTTAATACGAATTTTATCACTGAATAAATTGTTAACCTGCTAATTTCTTTAGAGTTATTTATTCTTATTTAAACATATTGTTATTAAATGTTATATATGTTATATATATTATTAAGTGTATATTAATTATATCCGATACCACAGGAGATATTTTAAATGGATATTATAATTACCCAGTGGGCTTTGGATTCATATTTAGACCTGAAACACATTAATTCAATTAGCGATCAAGATTATAAGACAATTATTCGTCCAGATGTACTTCTACTAAAGTCTTATCCATCTGATCCAAAGTTTCAAAACTCCAAGTTTTGGTCTATCGCCACAGACTATGCAAGTAACCGTATTCCTGATGGTTACAAAATGAAGTGGCATAATATTGGTAACGGTAAAGTTCAACTACGCTTACCTGTTGGATTATTCACTGAAGTAGTTCTGTGTGGAGCATACGTTAAAGGCAATACAAATTTTGAGAAAAGAAAAATGGCCATTTTTAAAACGCATTTAGAATTAATACGTAGAAATCAATTCACCGAGTGTGGGAGATTATAATGAAAGCGCAAGTAATTACACCCGATTTAAAAGTAGAACTTATGGAAATTGGGGCCTTAATGCATAAAAAAGGTCTCCCAACCTCTTTTATTGCTGCTGCTGTTGAAACTGCCTTCGAATTTGAAGGAGTTTATGATCTTATGAAAATGTGGACTGATGAAAAAGATAAGAATGAGCAAAATGAAATCGTTGCTGACATCCAAGACTTAATTGATGATTGTTCACAAAAAGAAAAAATTGAGGGCACCTATATTCGCTTCGATGATTTAGAAGGTATTGCAAAAAACATTAGAACATTTAAAGATACTCTTCGTCTTGAGATCGACAAGCACGGAGGGTTAAATAACCTTGCTCAATTAACTGGAATTCCGCAGCCCTCATTATCACGTTTTTTTGGTTCTGCTTCAATGCCAAGACGAAGCACTCTTTTGAAAATTGCAAAGGCATTGAATCTTAGTCAAGTACAGATAGCAAATGAGTGGTTGAGATAATCTAAAGTGGACGTCACAACCTCTCACCCTAGGGTTAAACAGTCGAACTTCACTATTAACTTACGCAAAAAAATAGATTTTATTTATTTTCTTGAATGAAATGAGTTATCTGGAAAAATCTGGAGAACTGTTCTCCAGACTGGAGAACAAGCTTTGAAAATTGAGAACTTGTTCTCCATTGATTTTGAGAACACATTTGAAATTAATCACTTAGTGAAAATTCACCCTCTGCAATAGCAGTTCGAAAGTCGTCCCTTAGGGTGCACCATTTTTCTCGAACCAAAATTACCCATAAAAATCAATAATTTAAATTATCCTGCAAAATCAAACACTAGATGCAAGTTACCAAAAGGGACTTGAACCGCAACTGAGATCAAATAGTTACACAGGAAATGGGACTAGAACTTTTTCAGAGTTTTTCTAGTCTCTCAAGATGCTGAAGGGTCTCTTATTATTTCGATCTGGCAAGCTTTAGACCACACCATTTCAAGCCTAACCTTATCTTAACTATTGCAAATGTTTTACATATGTACTAACATAGTAAGAACTGGAGGTCCTTATGAGAAAAAAACTCTCGGCCGTAGGTAATAGCCTAGGTATCGTTATTGAAAAACCAATTTTGGAATTATTGAACATTGATCGAGAGACCGAACTTGATATTTCAACAGACGGCTCTCGCTTGATTATTGAACCAATCAGTCGCTCAAAAAGTGTTCGTACTTCTGCAGAAAAGATCATGAAAAAACATGACTCTACATTTAGAAAGTTAGCTAAGTGAGTTCTTCGGAAATTACTTTTTTAACTCTGGATGAGATTCTGCTTTTGCACGAATTGCAACTAGAGCGCTATGGTGGAGCTTCTGGTATTCGTGAAAAATCTCTTTTAGATTCTGCGATCAATACACCTCAAGCCTCCTTTGGTGGTGAATATGTTCACAAAGGGTTATATGAAATGGCAGCAGCCTATGCTTTTCATATTGCAGAAAACCAACCTTTTGTGGATGGCAATAAAAGAACAGCTCTGGCCTCTGCCTTAGTGTTTTTAGATTTGAACCTTATTGAGATTGATGATCCCGACGAGCTACTTTATGGCGCAATGATTGATATCGCTCAAAAGAAGTTGCAAAAATCAGGACTGGCTAAATTATTCCAAAAATTGACGATTCTTTCTGAAGTTTAATTTTATGATTCTGTCAAATCAACCCATTTCGTTCTTTTTGCTTGAGTAATTGAATGCGATATTTGAATAAAGAAAGTAAGAGATGTTGAGTTCTTAGAACCTTTCTGCCTTCAGGATTTTCATCTGACCGGAATAGTTCTCGGTAGAAATCGACGAGCCCATAAAGCTCCTCATCTGTTAAACCTAATTTATGATACTCTTTTTTTCATGAAGCGAACTCAAGCTTCCTTCATTAATCTTAAAATTTGGCTCTAGAGTTGACATAATCTCTATTCATGTCAACATGACTAAGTGAAACCAAATTTTTTAATTATATTACTCACAATCATAATTTCTTATCCATTAAATGCTCGCTATATCTCTAATAGCTTTACCTTTACTAAAAAAGATCCTCCTCTGATTTATATATCAGATTTGAGCTTGGATGATGTAAATAAATTATTTGCAGAATTTTTAAATGATAAAAACATTAGTTTTGGCTATCCAGTCACGGGTTGCTAAGCAAGAGCTGCCGCAATGGTACAAATTGCAGAAAGAAAAAATATCCTATTAGGTAAAATTTTTGCTGAGAGTAAATTAGCTGTTGAACCCAAAGGAGAATTTAAATTTTTGGCGTGGGTTTATCATGTCGCTCCAATAGTTTCGGTGAAATATCCAAATGGTCAATCAGAATTATTGGTTTTGGATCCATCACTTTTTGATCACCCAGTTGGTATTAAAGAGTGGAAAAGAAAAATGAAATATAAAAACTACCAAATTTGCAGCGAAACTTTCCCGCAAAAATGCGAGTCTTTTGTCCCTCGAATCGATAGGGTTTATTTTGGTAATCGCTTTCAGTATTGGCCACTGATAGAAGATGTGGAAATTCTTAAATATAGTACAGAGTATGATCCAAAACATATTGACGATATGAACTCCAAGTTGGCAGAGCATTTAAAGCTTGAAGATAAGTCTATAAGATATAAAGCAACAGTCAAAGGTGTTAAACCTTCGACTAGTGGACTCACAATTGAGGGAGAAAAGTGAAGATAAAATTTCAACATACTATTCAATTATATATAATATGTACTTTAAATTTAATTCCTATTAATGGATATTCCATAAGCTTCCAGGGATATAAAACTAATAATCCAAAGCAATCGATGCCAATTTTTGGTCCAATTCTTAAGTTTGAAGAAACGAGATACGCAGTATTTATTTCAATTTCACAATCCTCATCAATATATCAATTTCCAAAATCTAAGGATATGAAAGATCTTCTATTTTTTTTGAATGAAAAAAGAAAGAAAAAAGCTTCTATTAACTTAGTCGTTAATCAATTTGATAATCGAGTTATTGCTATAACAGATGAACAATGATTAATCTATCTGAGCCAGCAGGTTGCTAAACTTCCAGTACAAGATTGAGAATCTGGAGAACAATTTATAAATGGAGAACACTTATTAATTCACCAAAATGTGTTCTCCATTTATTCTGAGAATATATTTAAAGTTAATCACTTAGCAAAAATTCACTCTCTATTAAAGCAGTTCGAAAGTCGTCCCTTAGTGTGCACCATTTTTCATTGCCCTCATTTAATTTGAGCTGATCCATTCCCTGAAATGCCAAATTCAAGTCATAACAAGCACTTACACCATTGAGCTTCGGGTTCAAGGGTTCTGAATATTGTCGACAAACTCTCCGGATGATATTGTCAACGATTTAGATGGGAGCACTATACTAGTCTCTCCGCCTGCAAGCGTTTCAAGTTACGAGTGTAGGCCTCAGAAAAGATGTGTCTTAAAAGCTTCGACCTTATCCAGCTTTAACTCTCATAGCCTTTTCGAATTTCTCGAGTCTTTTTCTAATGAATTTTTGAGTCCCTCTTTCAACTTGATTTGCATTAATTTTTGATAACAATCCCTAGCTTTTCTGCCTTTGAAACGACTGGCAGACAAACCAGATATCTCTTGGCTCCACACTCCAATTTAATCTTGGCAAAGGCTCTACGCCAAAGACTGGGGCAGTCAAACTAGACCATCGTCCGATCAAAAGATTAATTAATTTTCGCAAAAAGATTTAAATAAAATTTGATGGATGCACGCGATGATTATTAAATTAACCACGTTTTTCATTAATTTTTTTAACTGTAGAATTTTATAAAAATGCCGATAGTTATTAAGAGGTAGGCATGAACTTGACGCTTAAATTTTTTGTCATATTAGCTTTTGGATTGCATACTTTGCCCAGCCAAGCTCACATACATACTGACCCTTATTATAAATGCTTAAAAGCATTAATATTAGCAGAACAATTTGAAAGCCAATCATACAGTTACAATATATTCGAGTATATACTTGTAGATGGTAAACCAAAGAACATTATTGATATTAATAAGGAATTAAAAGAAAGGGAGTTGTGCGACTTAGATGCAACGTGCCGTATGACAAAAAAATCCAATGGGTTTTTTGGTAGTGATGTAAAACCAACTCTGGCAAAGAGAGAAGAATTAGTAAAACAACATAATGATCTCATTGATAAAAGAGATCAGTCGCTTGATTTACTCATGAAAAGAACTTACACATTTGATTCAAGCCACGAGGGATCTAGGTTTTTTACAGGATCTCCTCCTAAAGTTTTGGCGACTCGCTCTAAAGAGGATGGTCAATATTTATATTTTTTAACAAAAAACGGTGCGCGTATGATAAAGGCTTCTGATGCCAAAAAACCTTATAATGGATATATAATTGTAATAAAAACTCAAGATAATAGAAATCCACAGGGTTGGTTTGAAGAGGTCAGCTTAAGCGGTTCTAGTATAACAGATAGTGAGTCAACTTTAAAGCATACGATAGACATTGCTGACCTTGCGGCACTTAGTCCCCAAGCATATGCTAATGAGTCAGGAAAAAAATTTATTGATCTAGATTATACTAATCTCGATCATAACCGAGTAAAACAAGCTGAACTCGATAAAGTTTTCACTGAGGAATTTGAGAAATTATTTGAAAGAGTCGTTCAATCGCATGCCAATCAATTGGATTATTTAACAAAGCTAGATGATAATCAAAAACAAATAATTGCGAGACAATTAAAGTTGAGTCCAGAGAATCTAGCGCAGAACTATACTCAGAGCTATACTTCTGCCCTGCAAACCTGCGCAAATGTTGGTGTTGGAACAAGTAAAGTACTCGATACAATAAATAAAGTGAACGCTAGTCAAAATAAATCCTTTCCACAAAAGGAAACGAAGACGGAGCAAATAATTAAAGAAAATCAATAAAGCGTGTTCGGAATCACATAAGCAGAACACAGGTACGAACACCAGAGGAATTACATCTAAATTGAGTAGACAATTTTGTATCTGAATTTCAGGAATGCAAGACTGACGCTGGGTTTGTGGACAACAACCTCTAAAGAAATCTAAAATGGATTACTTAGCGAGCTTTTTAAAGACATTCTTCTGAGACTTTCTAACCTTGTCACTTGCTTCTAAAGCCATTCGCTCCACTTCTTTTTGAGTCATTGGTTCAAGAACAATTTTTTGCCCTCGATTGATAATTTAAAACTGCTTTCTGTAACTGCATCAATAAGGCTAAGGATAGTTTTATCTAAAACTACTGCTTGTGTGTTTCCAACTTTATTGAGCTTTTTGGCAATCATATAATCTCCGATCGACCATAAGTATCCTTATGGTATACCATAAAATCAAGTCTCTGGAGAACACTTTTGAAACAATTTTTAAATGGAGAACATATATCAATTCACCAAAAAGTGTTCTCCATTTATCCTGAGAACATGTTTGAAATTAATTACTTAGCAAAAATGCCCGCTCTATTATAGTAGTTCGAAAGTCGTCACTTAGGGTGCACCATTTTTCTCGAACTAAAGTTACCCATAAAAATCAATAATTTAAATTAATCTGCGAAATCAAATACTAGATGCTATATTATCCAGAGCACAAAAATGATTTTCACCGACACTAACTTGAGTGGGATTATTTAGTTTTGGAACATTAATCAGAGTATATTTAGAATCTGTATCACTCCAGCTCCAGCATTTGACTCCTTCTAAATCTATCGCACAATAATTTTTGAAGCTATAACCAGAGTGATAATCAAAGCTCAAAGGCTTATTAAGCTTGGGACTCAATATTTGCCAATCTCTTCCTGTCCAACATTTTACACTATCATTATCAAGTCCACAGGTGGTGTATTCCTTTGTAATTATTTTGTGAATTTTCTGAAATATCCTATTGTCGAATAATTGATCAAATTTATTGTCACCCCAACATTTAATACCGTTTTGATCAACGGCACAGACATGCCAACGGCCTACCTCTACTAATTCTGGGTTTGGTGAGAGGAGGTATATCTAATTGGCCATGGGAATTGCTTCCCCAGCATTTAATACTTATGTCATCCAGTGCGCAGGCAAATGCAAATCCTAAACTAATTTTATATACATTAGATAGAGGAGGAACCTCTGAAAGTGATTTTTCTCCCCAACATTAGCCTATCCCTCTACTGCTTTAAAAAGGAGCCTAAAGTGTTTAGAAAACTTGAGATCTTTGTAATACAGTAACATGGTGTGGCCCGAGTTTAGTGGAGTCGCATTTATGCAGCGGATAGTTGTTTAAGTTCATATTCTTCTGGTGTCAAATAATCAAGTGATGAGTGCAAACGTTGCCGATTGTACCACACTTCAAT